>Ga0302252_1001597_pt1 | contig 12643 bp, 11 predicted proteins | sample AAG_RA_Leu_MG_FD_193511 | JGI IMG/M metagenome (GOLD analysis project Ga0302252, IMG submission 193511) | Enriched activated sludge microbial communities from anaerobic digester in WTTP, New Holstein, Wisconsin, United States - AAG_RA_Leu | ecosystem: Engineered > Bioreactor > Anaerobic >...
ATTTCGCCTCGGGTCAGATTTTCGATCCGGACCGAAACAAATATCTCCATCGAGGTCTTACCAGTGTAAATCAGCTCCGCGTCGCAGATAACCAGATCGCCGATCAAAATCGGCTCCTTGAAAATCAACTTATCCACGCTCAGGGTCACCACGTTGCACAGCGCATGGCGCTGGGCCACCACAAAGGCCGCCGAGTCCATAATTTTCATCACTTCGCCGCCGTGCATGTTGCCGGCTGCATTGGCATGGGTGGGCAGCACCACCTGCACCATGCTCACCTTCGAGGCCGATGCTGGTTTGGGCTCCATCAGGATCAACTCCTTTCCTCCGGCAGGTAGATTCGACAACCGTTCCCCTTCTCCCTGCCCCAGGGAAGCCGTCCGGATAATATTTCATCCCTGCCGCAGCAGCTCCAGCACCGTTTCCAGATCCAACGGCCGAATTTCGGCAGCCGGAAGCTGCATCCGCCGCTCCCGGACCGGCAGCCAGAGGTCTTCGAACCGCTGGGCGCTGCCGTTTTGCCAAGTCTGACAGTCCGGACAGCAGCCCCACCAGCTGTGCTCCCCGCTGAAGGGATCGCCGCCCGCTCCGCAGACCAACACCGTTCCTCCGCAATGCGAACACGGCTCCTGCAGCTCGCCTTCCCGCCACAGCTGCAGCAGCACCCCCAGCGGGATCGGCCCCTCACCGCTGATCATCGGCAGTGAAATATAAGCGATCACCAGCTGGCAGAAGAAGCACTCGGGGCGACTAATGATCTCCTCCGCCCGTGCCTGCAGCAGCCCCAGATTCTCGGCTAGCAGCCTGCTCTCCCGGCTCTTCCGATCAGCTTCCACCGGCTCCGGTCGAAAGCCTTCGATAGCGTGTTTGGTCATTGCCCTCCCCCCGTTCTCATCCCCGACCGCTTTGCTCCTTATTCCCCTTTCAGTTCCCGGATCAGAGTGGACAAATCTACCGGCTGAAACTCCTCCATCATTCGGTTTCCCAAGCTGCCGCCATCCGCCTTCTCCTCGGCTGCTTTCCATGGCAGCTTGAAGCTTCCCGCCGGCTCTTTCGCCGGCTCTAGCCGGAATCGGAGCAGAGCATCCCGGATCGGGTTCCACAGTTCCCGAAAGGTAGGCTTGTGCCCTTTCTGCCGCTTCCCGCACTGACGGCAGCAACCCCACCAGGAATGATTACCGCTGAGCGGGCTGCCTCCGGTTCCAACGATATAGACCTCCCCGCCACAGTCAGAACAAACATCCTTCAGCACCTCCCCTCGCCAGAGCAGCATCAGCACTCCCAGCGGGATTAAGCCGTCGCCGCTGATATAGGGCATCGATAAAAATGCGTCCTCCATCTCACAGTAGAAATACCGGGGTTGACTCATGATTTCTTCTTCATGTTCCAGCAGCAGGTTCAGATTTTCCGCCAGCAGCTGAAATTCATTGACGGTAGATGGTTTCGACGCCTTCTCGGGGGCAAAGCCCCGACTGCGAATCGGGCTCATAACCCAACCTCCCTTCACCTTGATGCCATTGCTTCACAATCCAAGCATAAAAAAGACCAGCGACAGCTTTGTGTCACTCGTCCGTTTCTTTCTAACGAATATTTTCGTATTGTATTATAATCTCAAAGCGACCGGGCCAGCCGCCAGGAATTCGCAAACCCAGTTGAGGAATGAGATCAAACCATGAACTGCCTCACCATCCGATTCTATGCCGAACTGAACGATTTTCTGCCTTCCTCGCACCGGCAGAAGGCTTTTCAACATTGCTTCGCCGGCCAGCCGGCGATCAAAGACGTGATTGAATCGCTGGGGCCGCCCCATACCGAGGTCGATCTGATCCTGTTGAACGGCCAGTCGGTAGGATTTGCTCATCGTGTTCAGGGCGGAGAATACATTTCAGTTTTCCCGCTGTTTCGAACCATCCCTCTTGCGGATTTGAGTAAAACCAGCCCGAAACCGCCGCTCGTCAATCGCTTCCTTCTGGACACTCACCTGCATAAACTGGCGGTCTATTTACGGATGGTGGGCATCGACGCCGCATTCTGCAGCAATTGCTCCGATCAGGAAATAGCGGAAAAAGCAGCGGCTGAATCGCGAATACTCCTGACTCGCGACCGGGGGCTTCTGAAACGCGGCCAGGTAACCCACGGATACTATGTGCGCGGGCTGCATCCCGAACAGCAACTGTTCGAAGTACTCCAGCGCTTTCGTCTTTTCGACCAGCTTCGTCCCTTCTCCCGCTGTCTTCGATGTAATTCCGAGCTTCAGCCGGTAAAGAAAGAATCAGTTTGGGAGCAAATCCCGGAAAGGGTGCGAACGTATCATCAAGATTTTCAGGCTTGTCCGGGCTGCGGCGGCGTATACTGGAAGGGCACTCATTATGAGCGCATGGCAGATATGGTAAGACAAATTCAAATAATCCACCGTCTCCACCGCCAGCGTTGATTAAATGAGAATCCGCCCTTGTAGAAGATGGCACGAAGATCCTGTATTTATTTTGATGGTTCTCCTGGTTTCCAAACAACATTCTCAATCATATCCGGGTATATGGTTTCTAAATCCCTGCCGTTAACCTCTATTTCATAGGCAAGTGGTAAACCGGGAACTCTGTAAATTTCTACAATAGTTCCTTCTCTGCCGTCTTTCAATTTCACCACATCGAATTCGTCGATCGAACTAGTAGACATAGATGCTCACCAGCCTTGCTTTTCCTTTCCTTCTTACTGATGTCATTGCCACCCTGGTTTTAATTTTTGATATCGGTAAACACTGGTAAATATTTGAGGATCTCTCCGGTAATCGAGATTAATCCGACTAGTTTCTTTGGACTACTTTTGAACATTTCCCATAATTTCAAAATACGACTGCTGCACAATATCTCGGAACTGGTTTTCATCGATGTAGGAAGGGTCGTCCAATCGCAATGCTTCTTCTGGCTCAAAATATCCTCCGGCATTCCGGATGTTGTCAAGCAACGAATGAATCGCGCTATTCCAGTTGAATATTTCATCTTCGTTATCAAAAAGAACGCCCTCGAACTCATCAATGTAATCGTTGACGTCCATTTCTTGCGAAAGGTATGAATTAGTGATCGTTAATAATCTGCTGAGGGCATTCATGCTACTTCGTCCTTCTCTCTACTTTTTTCAAAAATGATTAACGTTCGTTATTATAAAAACAGGCCGCTCGCGGGACAAACAATATTCCACTTTGATATCCCATTCCCGAATGATTTCGGTAACTTTCACCGTTGATGTTCAAAATGGAAGCCTGATGAGTTAATCTGTCCTGCAATGCCGCCGTCATCTACTTGTCTAAAAAAACACATCCGTCCATTTCGGCCAAGCAGTTCCATCAATCTAAGCCATATTGGTTAATACAGAATTTCTGATTGAGGGAATTTGCATTTAAAGCCGGACTTGATCTTGACGGACTATAATTAACAGGGCAATTATATGATAGTTCAAGGAGAGTCGTTATGTTTAGACAACGCAGGACATTGGAGGGAATCCTGCATAAACGCCGTTTCCGGGTGCGCTTATTCTTTGAAGGAATCTTAATCGGCTTAGTCACTGGTTCGATCGTGGTCTTGTTTCGGTATATCTTACAGCTGTCTTCTCTATGGCTAGAGAATCTGTATACATTGCTTGGTACCCATGAGCTTTGGTGGACCCTGCTTTGGATATTGGCCTTGGTGGTGATTACTCTCCTCCTGGACAAGATTGTTCGTATCGAACCGATGATTAGTGGCAGTGGTATTCCGCAAGTAAAAGGTGCCCTTTTACGGCAAGTCAAAATGAAATGGTTAAGCGTCCTTTGTTGGAAGTTTGTTGGGGGAATTCTGGCTATTGGATCGGGCCTTTCTCTGGGACGGGAAGGTCCTTCAATTCAGTTGGGGGCGGTTATTGGGCAGGGCATTAGCCGCTTGCTCGGGGGGTTCAAAATTGAAGAAAGAATCCTCCTCACCGGTGGTGCCAGCGCTGGTTTAGCAGCAGCTTTTAATGCTCCCCTTGCTGGGGTTATCTTCGCCTTGGAAGAGCTGCATAAAAACTTCTCACCCCCAGTTTTGCTCTCAGCTATGGCTGCTTCTCTGACAGCCGATTACGTTTCCCGTCACTTTTTCGGTATTAAGCCCATTTTTGATTTTCACTCCCTGCCGCTCCTGCCAATGCGGCTCTTTGCCTTGTTGTTATTATTGGGTGCAGTTACCGGCCTTTTAGGAATCATCTTCAACTGGGCACTACTCAAAAGCCTGCCGCTTTATGAGCGGCAAAAAATCGTCCCCTCCCGATTTCGCATGCTGATCCCTTTATTGTTGACTATCCCAGTCGGATTCTGGATGCCTCAGGTTTTGGGCGGAGGCCAAGGTCTAATTGATAGTCTGCAGAATAATCACTATCTGCTGGAAACGCTGATTCTGCTGGTTATTGTCAAATTCGGATTAACTTTGTTGAGCTATGGATCAGGTGCACCGGGAGGTATATTCATGCCTATGCTGGTGATAGGGGCTTTGATTGGCGGAGTATTCGGCCAACTGGTGGTTAAGTTTTGGCAGATTGACGCCATGTTTGGCAGCAACTTCGTGGTTTTTGCCATGGCTGCATTTTTCACCGCCATTGTGAAAGCACCAATTACCGGTAGTATTCTCATAACCGAGATGACGGGCTCCTTTGAACATTTGCCTGCCCTTATAACTGTTTCCATGACAGCATACATCATCGCTGATCTGTTGAATTCCAAGCCAATTTATGATTCCTTGCTGCATCGGCTTCTGACCAATCGTCCCAATCCTGCTGCCCTCCTATCCCAGAGCGACAGTACCGTCCTGGAAACAGTGGTTAACTTAGGCTCCCAGCTGGATGGGAAAATGATCAAGGATGTCCACTGGCCCGAGAATTGTCTATTGATCAATATCAAACGCGGTGAGGAACAAATCATTCCCAGTGGCGCCACAAGAATTATCGCAGGTGATTATCTGAATATCCTCACCAACGAACGCCAGGCTCCCGAAATTAAGTCTGTTTTGCTAAATAAGGCTGGCGTAGTCCTGAAAGACGATGATCTTAAGAAACCCTAACCTTGGCTTCAGGGCCTGGTGACTACGGAAAGTTCCTGAATAAAGCACTGCGAAGCCGAGTCCGCTATGACTCTTTATTCGGGTTTTGGTTAACCGATAAGCGGGGAAATTCAACAATTGCAATCGTCGTAGAAGCGATCGAGATTTGGTCGGCTACTTTCTCTATCTGCTCCAATATCAATGTATGCAATATATCTCTGGTCTTCCGCCGCTGCTTGTAGTCAACTATGTAACGTATCGTAAATTCGAGCCAGTTATCGGTAATTCTCATGGTGACCTGGGGTGCGATCTGCACCTGTTCCATCACGAAATTCTTGGTTATCTCTTTCCATGATTGCCGAGCTTTTTCAATCTGTTCGGCAGTAACTTCTTCAGTTACTCTGTAAAATATCTCCTTGGCCAGTTGAAAATCGCTGCCATGACGAACCGGGATTTTTATCTCGTCCCACAGAAACGGAAAGCTTGACGAGTAATTCAGAACTGGTTCTTTAAAGACATAGCTGTTTGCGATCAGCACGATACGACCAGTGTGAAGATCAGCTTCGATCCATTCCCCGATCTCCATCAACTTGGTACGAATGAAGCCAATGTCTATGACATCTCCTCGCATACCTCCCAGTTGAACGCGGTCTCCGGGGCGATAAAAATTGCCAGCTGATATCGCTGCCCAACCTGCAATACTGGCGATGACTTCCTGGAGGGAAAATGCTATTCCTGCTCCGGTCGCACCCCAAAATATGGCAAAGCTGGTTAACTGAGTGCTATATACTAAAATTATGATGACACTCCCCAGGTAGCGGATATACGAAAATATTTTATTGCTGCGGTAGCGCATGCCTTGATCAAGGCTGAACTTATTGATCGGGGCCTGGAGTACATACGTGATGATTATAAAGATGACCAGCCAGCTGCCTGCGATGAGCAGCTTCTGGGCAAAAGGGGAATTCAGCATGACCCAAATGGATTCCATAATAAACCATAACCCCCCTCCCATATTTTTCTATTATAGATGTGAATTATTCTAGCGCCATGATAATTATTCCTTCAATATTCATCGTCGGAACAGAAGTTTTTTCTATAACTAAATTTCCAGCCGATTTTGCCGACTGATCGAAAAAAGGAGGCTGGATTTGAGCCGGTATAATATTACGATATTGTAGTATTCAGCACATTATTAGGCCTGGACCAGCAGCGAATCTATTGCTATGAGGAGTCACTGCATGATTAAGTTAAGTTTTTTGGAAAAGTTGCACCGAAGTATGACGCCAGAAGCAAGAGAAGGAGCCATTCAGCGCATAATCAACCCCTCTCAGCCCTCAGGCTCTTTCTATCTCCTAGTTTGCCTTTCAGCAATAATAGCCACTTTTGGCTTGTTGGCCAACAGCACTGCAGTAGTCATCGGAGCGATGCTGGTTGCACCCTTGATGGGGCCCATTTTTGGGATAGCGCTTGGCTTAACTACGGGCAACCACCGACTGCTAAAGGTGGCCATATTGGCAGAAATCGCCGGGATATGTCTAGCGATAGGATTACCCGCACTGATCGGCCTCATCCCCTTGCGGCCGGATTTCAGCACTGAAATCCTGGCCAGAACGCAGCCGACTATCTATGATGTCCTGATTGCTCTGGCCTCCGGCCTGGCGGGGGCGTATGCCTTGGTCGACGAGAAGATCAGTCCTGCTCTGCCGGGGGTGGCCATTGCCACCGCCCTGGTCCCCCCCTTGGCAGCCTGCGGATTAAATTTGGCTGCCGGAAATTGGATACTGGCGTGGGGAGCTTTTTTGCTTTTTTCCATAAACTTCATCGCCATTGAGTTTGCTGCCGCTAGTATTTTCATGGTGCTGGGGGTTGTGGAGTTTCCCCATATCAGCAATGGAACCATCTTAAGGGAAATTATACGGCGTCTAGGGATCAGCTTTGTAATTTTGCTCCTGGCTACAGCCTTCGTCACCCAGACCCTCATCACTATTATCAGTGAGAGAAAGTTGGACAGCCAGATACGCTCCGTACTGACTCAAAACTTGAATAGTTATGCGGGAGCCAGATTATCGGATATTAGATGGAGCCAAAGCGGGACAGCGCTGGATGTAATAGCGGTCGTGATAAGTCCTGAAGAATTTGATCCCCAGCGCGTAGCCAGTCTCGAAGACGATTTGCGAGTAAGGGTGAATCCCAATACTCAGTTGATCGTGCGATCGGTTATTTCCAAAGATGCTGACAGAAATGGGCCGGTTTTTGTGAGTGAAGAGGAACTCCAACAGCGCAGCGAAACAACCCAAGCAACCGAATACATGAATAAAGTGTCCCTGATCATAAGTAATAATATGAAAGCTATGGGAGATGCCCAGGTAAGCAGCGTTACCAAAGAAGTGGCGGATGGCCTTCCGGTGATAACGGCAAGCGTGAGGACGTATCGAGCTATAACTCCGGCAGAAGTGCAGATTATACAAAAGCAACTGGATGATGAGGTGGATAGCTCGATCAAGCTGATTGTGCGCTCAACCGTCACCAAAGATGCAGATTCCCAGCAGTTTTTGCATCAAGCAACTAATTTTAGAGAAACCCTTCAAGGCGACGATCTGCTGCTTTATGACCGCCTGTTGAACGAGATCTTATGGTACCTTTCTCAACTAACCGCGGGGATTTCGGTTGTGGACTTGAATTTTGAGATTAAGGACGTCCAGGTCGATGCCAAAGCTCATGTAAATACTCCAACCACCATAACCCCCGCCCAGGTTAATGCCCTGCAAAGGCATCTCCAGAATTCCATTGATCCGCGCGTCAAGATCACTGTTCAATCAACGGTCGGGGGAATTGCCAATGCCGAATCGTACACAACATGGTCTGAATAGAATCTGATCTTTCCCGCATAAAATAAGATGCCCGAGCCAAGCCACTTTACCGCGGCGGTGATAATTTGCCAGCATTCTTGGCTCTGCCATTTTCGTTTCCTCTGCTTAGCCGAGATCTCTGAAAAAGTCATCAAAATAAGCTGGGGCAAGGGTTCTCGGGCACCCCTCCAAAATCCATAAAATCCGTGGCACCACGCATTTTATGACCCGGATATTACCTTTTTGTCCATTCTGGATTCAACAACCAGCGGGTGATCCTCGCAAAGCTAATTTCTTCGCATTCACCACCATGAAAGTCAAATAGACTTGGATGGAGACCCGCTGGAGGCCCCGGTACCAGGCACGGCCCATCCGGTGCCAGGTCTTGGCATCGGCAAAGACCCGTTCGATGGTTTTTCTTACCCGCATGGCGTGCTTGACGCCTTTTACCCGATGCGCGGTAGTGTGCTCGTTGCGATATACCCGTTTATGGGTACTGCATTCTCCGAGACAGGAAATCCGAAACGGACAGGGGACGCAATCCTTTTCCGAGAAGTAGTTGATATGCCCGCCATTTTGATGAAGGGTGGCGCCGATTGAGGCTTTGCCCTGAGGGCAGCGCATGGTAATATGCTTGGAATCGTAGGCAAAGCCCGTGCTCTTTTTCCCGGTCGGCTTGACCGGGATATAGGGACGAATGGCTTTTCGAGTGAGGTATTCCCGGATACCAAACGAGTCATAGCCGGTGTCCGCTGCCAGACGGTGGGGAGTATGGCCGCTCTGGAGGACCGCTTCCACCAACTGTGGTAATTGCGGAAGTTCGGACTCGTTGCCCCGGGTAATGGTGGTGGCGGTTACAATGCCCTGCTCGGTGCAGGCGGTATGGATCTTGTAGCCGAGGAAGGGTTCCTTCTTCTTCCTCAGCAATTTGTTTTACGGTTTTTCCGCTGGAATAACTCAATGCCACTGCTTCCCGCTTGAATTGTTCGGCAAATTGCCTGCGTGATCCCCCCATGGACACGACACCTCCTGTTCGTACTATAGTACCTATTCTTCGTGTCCATCAAATCGGGGGAAGGGCAGTTCAACTTAAACCGGAACTATGGCTCTTACGGGCCGCAATATGAACGTGCGGGGAGCGACCGCTTTGCTCTTTCCTTGCCTGCTGGAATCGCTGGTTTCAATCCACGCTCCCGCGCGGGGAGCGACGGCAGGAGTCTGATGTAATGGCAGTGTTCTTCGAGGTTTCAATCCACGCTCCCGCGCGGGGAGCGACGCCAGCCAGGGTTACCGAATCCGCGGTTGCAGACGTTTCAATCCACGCTCCCGCGCGGGGAGCGACCTCTATCTGTTGTCTCTGCTTTCCGGCAACTAGTTTCAATCCACGCTCCCGCGCGGGGAGCGACGCCTCTCCACCTTTCTTGACATGGGTGGTAAGGCGTTTCAATCCACGCTCCCGCGCGGGGAGCGACGGCAGGAGTCTGATGTAATGGCAGTGTTCTTCGAGGTTTCAATCCACGCTCCCGCGCGGGGAGCGACCAAGCTGCAACTGCGGAAGCAGCAGCCGGAATGGTTTCAATCCACGCTCCCGCGCGGGGAGCGACAGATGTTAATGTCAATCAAATATTAGGCCACTTACCGGCCAGAATTTAGGCCACCCTGGTAAAAAAATCAGTTGCCCCCATCTTGCCGGGCAAGAGCTTGCTTAAATCGGTAACTTTCACCGTTGATATTCAAAATGTGAGCGCGATGAGTCAATCGGTCTAACAAGGCCGCTGTCAATTGCTCGTCTAAAAACACCTCCGTCCATTTTGGGAACTCCAGATTGGTAGTGATGATCACACTGCCTCGTTCATGTCGCGATGAGCAGAATTGAAAAAGTAGTTCCGCCCCGGTCTTGCTGAAGGGTATGTAGCCCAGTTCGTCGATCACGATGAGCTGGAAGCCGGCATACTGCTTTTCCAGACGATTGAGTTTGTATTCCTGCTGGGCGGCCAGCAGTTCGTTGATCAAGCCGGCGGCAGTGGCGAATTTCACTCGCAGCCCTTTGCGGCAGGCTTCATAGGCCAGAGCGGTGGCGATATGGGTTTTACCGACGCCGGAATTGCCCACCAGCAGCACGTTTTCGAGGTTTTTCAGGTATTCGCAGTTGGCCAGCTGCAGGACCTTTTGTTTGTTCAGCGAGGGAACGGCCTTGAAATCAAAGCTGTCCAGGGTTTTAATCGCCGGGAAGGCGGCCTGGTGAATTCGCCGTTGGATCCGGTTGCTTTCCCGCTGGGCGATCTCTTGTTCCAAGACTCCGAGCAGGTATTGCTCATGGCCCAGGTTGTTGTTTTCGGCTTCCCGGGCCATGGCTTGGTAGACGCGGGCGGCCTGCGGCATTTTGAGCTGCTTGAGATAGGTGGCAATCAAAAGGCTGCCGGCCGGGTTCATGGCTGAACCCCGGGCATAAGCGCCGCATACTTGCCCAGGTCCGGAGCCAGGACCGCAACCAGCGGGAGATGGGAGAGCCGCTCCGGCTGCAGCGGCATAACCGTGGTTGTTTCGGCGCTCAGCTGCAGGAGGATGTTGAGCACGCCGTCGTAGTTAAAGACGTTGTAGGCCAACGCCAGTTCAACGGCCTCCATGACGCGCTTGCGGGGATGCTGCCGGGTCAGCATCAGGATTTTAATGAACTCGCGGTTGCCGTGGGGATTTCTGGCCGTTAGGCATTTTCGGTACTGCTCATAGACCGGGGGAAGCGCATGCGAGCGGTAAACTCGGGTGTTGGCGAGAGCCCGGGGTTTAATCAGCAGCAGTTCCAGGTAATGATCGAGGATCAGGTTCTCTTGCTTGCTGCCGTAGAGCCGGTTGTGAACGGCGATTACCGTCTGCTCGGCCACGATCTCGAGCCGGGCGATCGAGGCCCGGATGAGCACTCTTGTTCCGACGTACTTGACCGGGACCGAATACCGGTTGGTTTCAAACTGGACCATGGAATAGCTATTGACCTTGGCGGTAGTATGCCGGACGCAGTTGAAGGCCGTGGCGGGCAGCGGCCGCAAGGCCGCTTTTTCCGCTTCCCAGCGGGGATTTTGCTTGAGCAGTTCCCGGCACTTTTCCTGCAGGAGGTGGTTCAGCTCTTCGAAGGAGCTGACCTCGGGATAGGGAACAAAGAACTTCCGGACCGCTGTTTTACCGGCGTTCTCGACTCCGCCCTTCTCGTTGCCTTTGCCGGGGCGGCAGAAGTTGGCCTGGTAGAGGTAGTGGGTCCGCAAGGCGATAAACCGATCCTGTTCTTCCCGCCGGCTGCCTTCCAGGATCTTTTTGACGGCGGTTTTGAGGTTGTCATAGGTGATCTCGGCGGGAACTCCGCCCATGAATTCAAAGCAGTGCCGATGCCCGTCAAAGAATGCTTCCTGTTTCGCACAGGGGTAAGCCCGGACATAGAATCCTCCAGAGGCGCCTAATTTCATCACGAACAGATACGCGGTGGTTTCCTTGCCCCTGAGCCAGAAGCGGGCTTCCAGCCAATCGACCTCGGCATGAGCGCCAAGTTCAAAGGCCAACGGGAGAAAGCCTTCTTTCGGCTTGCGGCGGACCGTTCGGACATAATCGGTGACGGTGGTGTAGCCGCCGGGGTAGTTGTATTCGTCTCGCAACCGTTCGTAAATTCTCCGCCCGGTATGCCGTTGTTTCCGGTGTCGGCTCTGGTCGGTTGCCAGGATTTCTTTGATTATGGGGATATATTCCCCTAAAACCGGATGTTCCCTCGGTTTGGTCAGGGTGTATTTCGGCGGTTCGGTAGCATCGGAATACACATACTTGGCGATGGTATCGCGATGATGGCCGGTTAATTTGCTGATCTCTCGGATGCTGAGGCCTTCTAAATGGTACAGTTTCCTGATATGCTCAAATTGTGCCATCTTAATCATTTCCTTTCCTCCTGTACGATGATGCTGAGCAACATTAATCATACAGGTTTGGGATATTAAGGTGGCCTATTCTTTGTCCAGCATATGGCCTGTTTTTATATTAGCGTTAACAGGGATACAACCTTTGCCACATTTCAAACCAATTTAAGTAAACCACACAATATCAGCTCACGCGAAGAGATCTTTGCGGAAGTGTTCAGCTATGTTTTTCAGTTCGACTTGGATCTTTTGCCTTCTTCTCAGAATCCGAATGTGCTGTGGCGATGGTCAGCCGATATACGTGAACCGCTGCAGGATATCAAACTCTATGTTTACAATATGTCCGATCCTAACTTATCCGCTGTATCAGTAATAGCGTATCCTGGATACAACAATTGGCCTACTGACGGTACGTGGCCTTCCGCGTTATGGGTGAAATTGAGTTTTCCCTTTGTGCCCGACTCAAGCACTGATGGCGATCCATGGTTTGGGCTGTATCAGAAATTTATTGTTGCCTCATATTATGCAAACGGCAGTTACATGGTGGACAGTGATGGATTCGATCCTGTCCGTGGGTATGAAGTTGCCTTTACAACCATTCCCCTGTACAAGATATGCATTGGAACCCCGGCCACGCAGAGGACCTTTAACCTGAATACAGGATGGAATCTAATTGGTAATGCTCGGTACAATGCAAATTTATACCCACAAAACTGGATGCCGCCAACTGTATGGGTATTGAATTATCTGTGTCCCAATCAAGCCTACAATAGTGCAACATACGCTATTAAACAAAATGTTGATTGGGAAAAAGATGGTCGATATGGGATTGGCTGCGGTTCAGGTAACGATC
>Ga0302252_1001598_pt1 | contig 12628 bp, 9 predicted proteins | sample AAG_RA_Leu_MG_FD_193511 | JGI IMG/M metagenome (GOLD analysis project Ga0302252, IMG submission 193511) | Enriched activated sludge microbial communities from anaerobic digester in WTTP, New Holstein, Wisconsin, United States - AAG_RA_Leu | ecosystem: Engineered > Bioreactor > Anaerobic >...
TAAAAGCGGCAAAACGTATTCCAATTTTGTGCTGTTAATTTTATCCTGTTGTTTTTCAGGGACGTCGCCGCGTACTGAAACCGCGCTTATTTTCTGCTGCGGTTTTGCTTCTATAATTTTAGGTTTTCCCTGAACAGGCGGTTCCTGCTTTTTCGGTTCTTTGGTTTTATTTTGTATTATTGTGGCTTTTTCCTGTTTCTTCAAATCTCTGCTTTTTTTCCACGACTGTATATCTTCGACAAAAGAACGCCAGACTGAAGACGCCGTTTCGCTGAGAGAGACTCTGAAAATTCTTGTAACAAGGAAAATCAAAGCAAAAGCTATTAATATTACGGAAAAGTTAAATCCCAGATATTTAATGAAAATCTTTTCTAAACTGTCGCCTATCCATCCGCCTCCGCCGTATAAATCGCCGCCGAATAAGTTTTCCGTAAGCGAAAAAAACGAAGACACAAGAGTTATTATAAAAAGAGACAAAATCAGATTTATGCGGATTCTTAATTCGGCAGAAACATTGAAATGCAATACTGCAAACCATAATAAAACAAAAGGAATTATATAAGATGCCGTTCCAAAAACGGAAAGCATTACCGCAGAAAAAGCACGGCCGACGATGCCGGTGCTTTCAGTCGATACTAAACAATATAAAAGGAAAAAAAAAGACAGGAGATAAAGAGAACCTATTAAAAATCTCTTGTTTTTTTTATACTCTTTAGGCGTTTGTGAATTTAAAATGTTTCCCATATCACCTTATTTTAAAAAGAAATAACGGGATTGCAGTTGATAAATCAGTCTCTTATAAGAGATATTTTGTAAGTATATTCGTACGGAACCATTGAGACTTTGTTTTCTCTGGAAAGCCAGCCGAGGGCCAAATAAAGCATTGTATTAGAGAGTCCTAACTGCGCCTTAATTTTGATCGGCGTAGATTCGCCGACCAAATCAAGATAATGCCATATCTGTCCTGCAACATTTCCAATAACGTTTATCATACAGTTCCCTTAAAATTATAATTTTTCTATACTGAACAAATCCTGGCCGCTGTTGATAGATTTCCCGTTTTCAACCAAAATACTTACTACTCTGACTTTTTCGGTTGCTTTTATTTCATTCATAACTTTCATAGCTTCAATAATGCACAAAGTTTTTCCTGTATCTACTACATCTCCCTCATTTACAAACATAGGAGACGTAGGAGACGGAGATCTGTAAAAAACTCCCGTAATAGGAGATTTTATAGTCTCTCCTGAAACTGACGGCGTTCCTTCAGCCTTAGATTCGCCGTAGCTTTCGTCTATGGAAACTTCTTCAACTCTCGCAATTCTTGTCTGTTGCGGCTTTGAATTGTTTTTTCTTTTAATGTGTACGTTAAATTCAGGAGATTTTATTTCCAGTTCTTCAACTTTTTCTTCCTGCATAACTTCATATAAAGACTTTACTTTTTCTGTGATTTCAATTTCTTTATTTGGAGCCATATCACACCTTTTTTAGTTATTTTTACATTACATCTGTTTGCTTAAATTAATTCTGCCCTGTTTGTCTATTTCGTCAACTTTAACGACTATTTCTTCGCCTTCGGAAACTACGTCTTCAACTTTTGCGACTCTGTGTTTTGAAAGCTTTGAAATGTGGACCAAACCTTCTTTTCCCGGTAAAACTTCCACAAAAGCTCCGAACGCCATAATCTTGGTTACTTTGCCTTTGTATATTTTACCGACTTCAACTTCGGCAGTCAGTCCTTCAACCATATTTCTTGCATTGTCAACGGCTGAAGAATCATCTCCGGAAATAAATACTGTTCCGTCTTCTTCTATATCTATCTTAACTCCGGTTGTTTCCTGAATGTTTCTTATATTTTTGCCGCCGGGACCTATCAAGCCGCCGATTTTATTCTGCGGTATTGTCAAAGATACCATCTTCGGAGCAAACTGAGAAAGAGATTGTCTCGGCTGAGCGATTGCAGCTTCCATTTTATCGAGAATTTCCATTCTTCCGACTCTTGCCTGTTCCAAAGCTTTGGCTAAAATTTCAGTCGTAAGACCGGTAATCTTTATATCCATCTGCAAAGCCGTTACGCCTTTTCTCGTTCCGACGACTTTAAAATCCATGTCTCCCAAATGATCTTCCATTCCCATAATATCGGTTAAAATAACGTAATTGTCGCCTTCTTTCATAAGCCCCATAGCTATACCGGCGCAGGCTGATTTTACAGGAACTCCCGCGTCAAATAAAGCAAGAGAACCGCCGCATACCGATGCCATGGAAGAAGAACCGTTGGATTCCAATATGTCTGATACTATTCTTATTGTATAAGGAAAATCTTTTTCTTCAGGAAGAATTGCTTTCAAACCTCTTCTTGCAAGATTTCCGTGTCCTATTTCTCTTCTGCTTGTAGATCTTTCAGGTTTAGGCTCGCCTGTGGCAAAACCAGGGAAATTATAATGCAGAATAAATCTTTCTTTATATTCTCCCGTAAGTTGGTCCATAACCTGTTTGTCTGCAGGACTTCCGAGCGTAACAGATACCAATCCCTGAGTCTGCCCTCTTGTGAAAAGTCCTGAACCGTGGGCTCTAGGCAAATAACCTACTTCGCATGTTATAGGTCTTATTTCCGTCAAAGCTCTTCCGTCGGTTCTTGTTCTTTTCGTCAAAACAAGCTCTCTGGCTTTTTTATAAAAAGTATTTTCTAATATGAAATCTATATTTGCTGACTGGTCGGCATATTTTTCGGCAAGTCTTGTCTGTATGTCTTTTTTAAACGAAGCCCATGCAAAATCTCTTTCCGCTTTGTCTTTTATAACAACGCATTCTTCAGCTTTCGCAACCGCTTCCGCTTCAACTTCGGCTTTCATTGCTGCGTCAAGAACAGGTTCCGATACGGCAATCTTTTCTTTGGAAGGAAATGTTCTTATAAAAGCGCAAATCTTGCCTATTTCTTCTTTCGCAAGATTTAAAGCCTCAAGCATTTCCGCTTCTGAAAGTTCACCGGCTCCGGCTTCAACCATTGTAAAGGCGTCGTCGGTACCGCTGACTACCAAATCCAAATCGCTTTCCGCCTGCTGGCTCAACGTAGGATTTATTATAAACTGCCCGTTTATTCTGCCGACTTTAACTGAAGCTATCGGCTTTTCAAAAGGAATATTTGAAACTGTCAATGCAATAGAAGCGCCTATTATACTTATTATATCCGCGTCATTTTCGCCGTCATGAGACAAAACTACGGACGTAATCTGCGTATCGTTTCTCCAAAATTCGGAGAAAATAGGCCTGATGCTTCTGTCTATTAATCTGCTTACTAAAATTTCGCTGTCTCTTGGTTTCGCTTCTCTCTTAAAAAAACCGCCCGGGATTTTTCCCGAAGCATAGGATCTTTCTCTGTAATCAACGGTCAACGGCATAAAATCTATGCCTTCTTTAGGGGTTGACGACGCAACGGCATTAACCAACACCATTGTATCTCCAACTCTGACAACACAGGAACCGTTAGCCTGCTTTGCAAGTTTTCCTGATTCAACAATAATCTCTTTACCCGCAACTGTCAATGATCTTTTTATAAACTCCATTATACTGCGCTCCTCTTGTCCGTCTATAAACATCACACAAAAGATCCAAAAAGTCACATTTGTAAAAATGAAATTTTTTGCATCCTTTGTGTTTATGACGGACTGTTTTTTTTACTTTCTTAAATCAAGCTTTGCTAAAATAGCCGTATAAGCTTCTTTATTTGTTCTTTTCAAATAATCTAAAAGTCTTCTTCTCTGACCGATCATTTTCAAAAATCCTATTCTTGATGCAAAATCTTTAGGAAACTTTTTAAAATGGTCTGCCAAATAGTTAATTCTTGTTGTTAATAATGCAACCTGAACTTCAGGCGAACCTGTATCAGTTGCGTGCGTTTTAAATTTTTCTACGACTTCTTTCTTCTGTAACATTGTACTTCTCCCCCGTATAAATACTTGTAATTTTCGTTTCAATTCTTTTAAAACTTAATGTATAATTTTACCAAATTATTTTTTAGATGTAAACATCAAGCATGCTTTAAACAAAGCAAAAGCCTTAATTATTACATCTGTCAAACAACTGAAAAACTACATATATATTATACAATATTAACTGCATTATATAAACAGATTTGAATTTGCGCCGTTTGATTCGGAAATATATTTTGCGACTCCGCCTATCTCTACGCCGTCAATCAGCTCTTCGGGTTTTATACCCATTACGTCCATAGACATATTGCATGCTATAAATTTAACTCCGTTTTTCAAAGCGTCATCTGTCAGCTGTCTTAAAGTCGCAATATTCTTTCTTTTCATAACTGCTTTCATCATAAAAGTGCCGAGACCGAACATATTCATTTTAGATAATTTCAGGTTATCGACTCCCTTAGGCATCATTAAGGAAAACATTTTTTCGATAATATTTTTCTTTACTTTAACGTTAAGAGTCGATTTTCTTAAAACGTTAAGCCCCCAGAAAGTAAAAAACATCGTTACCTTTTTACCGCTGGCGGCAGCTCCGTTTGCTATAATCATCGAAGCTGTAACTTTGTCAAAATCGTTTGAAAAAACGACTATAGTCTGTCCAGAACCGCCGTTTGAAGCGACGGAAGGAATTTTGCCGCCTTTACATACAAGAGCTTTTATCACTTTGTTTTCAACGGTTAATCCCAGCATGGTATTGCCTGTTGTCTTACACCAAGCCTCCACGTCTGACTTAAAGCCTGCGTCCGTAGCCGACAGTTCGACAATGTGTCCTTCGGGAGCGTTTTTTAAAGCTTCCGACAATTTCATAATCGGACCCGGACACTGCATGCCGCAGGCGTCAAGTTTGATAACGTCTGCCGCGTTTTTTGAAATATCTGTTTTAATATTGTTATTCATATTCAGTATTCCTTTTTTATCTTTTACAATTTCTTCATAAAGCATTATTCCGCCGCTTAAACTGTAAACATTATTAAACCCGCTGCCTGCTAAAATCCTTGCCGCTATATAGCTTGTAAAACCTTTTGCGCAGTAAAGAACAACTTTCCTGTCTGTCGGAACTTCAGAAATTCTAGCCCGTAATTCCTGAGCCGGAATATTTACGGCGTTCGGTATTGATTTCAATTCGAAAGACATTTTAGGCCTTACATCTATAATGTAAGCATCTTTCAAATCTTCGTAAAAAACAGGTTTAACAAATCCTTTTAAAATATTTTCCGCAGCCATGCCGGCAATATTTACCGGGTCTTTCGCCGAAGAGTAAGGAGGAGCATAACATAGTTCGCTGTCCAAAAGTCCGCTTATCTTTCCGTTTAACCTTATTACGGAAGCAATAACGTCCATTCTTTTTTCAACGCCGTCAAGACCTGCCGCCTGAGCTCCGAAAATTTTTCCTGTTTCGTCAAACAACACCTTAATTATTAAAGGAAAAGAATTCGGATAGTACCCCGCATGGGAGTTGCCCCATATATGAACTTTTTTATACTTTATATTTTTATTCTTCAGCTGTTTTTCGTTGTTTCCGGTACTTGCTAAAGTCAAATCAAAAACTTTTACAACGGAAGTGCCCTGGGTTTTGTTATATGAAGACTTTAGCCCCGCTATATTGTCGGCTGCAATTCTGCCCTGCCTGTTTGCCGGTCCGGCAAGAGGAATAAGCGCTGCCGTATCAGTTATAAAATCGGTAACTTCAACGCTGTCTCCGGCGGCGTATATGTCAGGGTCAGACGTCTGCATAAAATCGTTTACCTTTATACTGCCTGCCGTCCCTAGCTCAAGTCCGCAGTTTTCAGCTATTTTAGTTTCAGGTTTTACGCCTATGGACAATACAGCCATATCGTAAGGAATTCTTTTGCCTGAATTTAAAACGGCGCAGCTTTCGTCAAACTCTTTAATTCCGTCATTCAAGCACAGATTAACGCCGTTTTCTCTTAATATATTCTGGGCAAAAGCGGCAATATCGGCATCTGCCTGGGCAAGAATCTGTCCTGAAAGTTCAACCAAAGACGTGCAAAAACTGGCATGAACAAAATTTTCAGCCATTTCAACGCCTATAAAACCGCCTCCGACGACAAGAGCATTTTTAACGTTGTTTTTTAGGGCAAATTCTTTTATTTTATCAGCGTCTTCCAAAGTTCTTACCGTGAATATTCTGCCGTTTTCAACTCCTTTTATTTTCGGAACAAAAGGAACCGCCCCCGGAGCCAGCACCAGCTTATCATAAGCAAAAATTTCTCCGTTTGCGGTTTTTATCTTTTTATTTTTTCTGTCTATTTCTGAAACGCAACTGTTAAGCTTTACGTTTACGTTAAATAAATTTTTAAAAGTTTCAGGACTTGAAACAAGAATATTGCTCCTGTCGCTTATAACGCCTGAACAATAATAAGGAAGACCGCAGTTTGCCGTTGAAATTTCATTTGTTTTTTCAAGAATGGTAATTTCTGATTTTTCGTCAAGCCTTCTAAGCCTTGCGGCGCAGCTTGCTCCTGCAGCGCCTCCGCCTATAATCAAAATTTTCATAGGTCACCCCTGTTTTTTCTTGTTTTTGCATTCTTCGATATACTCTTCCAAAATACCTGCGGCGCATTCCACAAGCTCAACGCACGGTCTTTTTTTGTAATATTCTTTTGTTCTGTCTTCCGGCACGTAACCGTCTTTCTGCTTATTCAATCCCAGCAAATCTCTGCATATTATAGAACCGTTCTGTTCTTTGAATTTTTCGGCAAGTTCCTGTATAAGTTTATAATGAGCGGCTTTTGCCTGTTTGTCATCAACCGAATCATAGCCGTACTTTATGCCTGCCGCCATAAACATGCCGCTTACGGCTCCGCATACTTCCCTCAGCCTGCCCATACCGCCTCCGAAAGAAGAAGAAAGTTTCAGCCCCGTTTTTAAATCTATGCCTTCATCTTCGCAAAAAGCGCAAAAAACAGCCTGCGCGCAGTTATATCCCTGCTCAAATAATTTTCTGGCATTCCCGGATTTTTTCATATTTCTCTCCGCTTTATATTTTTATATAATTATTATACAAAAAACATACGGATTTAATTAATAAAAGCATTTAAAAATATCTTTATTTGAATTATAATAAATATATAAAAGATTGCGGGATTATAATGTTTTATATAAATCAGGCGACTGTTATGAAAAACTTTTATAAAGTTTATATTATGATTTTCTGCAGTATTGTAGTAGTTCTGATTTCATCTTTTGTCGTAGTGCGCTTTTACAACGCTTTAAAAGAAAACATTCAGGAACAAATAGAGATCACCCTTCATGAAATCGCCGACCAAAATTCAAAAATCCTTGAAGTGAAAATCAATGACAACTTAAACTTTTTAAAGCATATTGCGGAAGAAATTGCGCCTATCGTCGCTTCCGACAGGCATAAAGCAATGCAGTTTTTAATTAAATCAACACAGCAGTTGCATTTTGACAATATGGCGATTGTCAATACGGACGGCGTAGGCTATAACATTGACAATATCAAACTTAACGTAAGAGACAGAGATTATTTTGCAAAGACAATCAAAGGAGAAAGTTTGCTGTCAAACCCCGTAATAAACAGAATTACTGGCGAAAAATCATCTATCTTCTCGGTACCTGTTTATTACAAAGACCAAATTATAGCCGTTCTTCTTACGGTTTATTCGGCAAAAAAAATGAATGAACTGCTTTCAAACTACTCATTTGGAGGAAAATCTTATACATATATAGCCCGTTTAAACGGAGATATTGTTATAAATTCCGATTATAAAACGAATTTTACGTTTATAGAAAATTTCTTTGATACGCTGCAGACTTCCGATAACAGTTCAAAAGAAATGGCGGAAATATTACAGTCGAAAATGAGAGAGAAAAAAATCGGTTCGATGAAATTTGAAAATAAAGTAAATAAATATATCTACTATTATCCTACAAAAATAAACGACTGGTATATTTTCATAATTATTCCTATAAACGTTGCCGATAATATCCTAAATTTACTTCTCAAAGAGACAATAAATGTAAGTATTATTAATTTCGGTTTATTTCTGTCTTTGTTTATAATTATTTTTTATTTCCAGTTTAAAAGCAAGAAAGAATTAATTGAAATTGCCTATGTTGACAAACTCACAGGCGGGGATTCTTTTACGAAATTCTGCATTGATGCAGACGATATTTTAAAAGAGTACGATATAAACTTTCCTAAAAATGCGGCCGTTTTAAGCATAAACATAGACAACTTTAAAGAAATCAACAATATCTTCGGACACAAAGAAGGCGACAATGCAATCCGTTTTATATGGGAAACCCTCAACAATATAAAAATGCATGATGAGCTGCATACGCATCATATTGCAGACCAATTTTATGCGCTTTTCTATTTCGAAAATAAAAAATATCTTATAGACCGCCTTACATATATTTATGAAGCGCTGCAGAACTACAACATTCTTGAAGAAAAAAGATATGCGATAAAAATATCAGTAGGTATATGCGAAATAACAGAAAAAGGACAGGATATTAACACAATTATTGATAATGCAAATATTGCCCTTAAAACAATTAAAGGAAACTTTGATAATTTTTACGCTTTCTTTGACGAAACGATAAAAGCAAAAATTATCAAAAAAAGCACTATTGAAAACCAAATGATAGAATCTCTGCAAAATAAAGAATTCACTGTGTATTACCAGCCGCGCTACGATACAATAGAAAAAAAACTTATAGGCGCTGAAGCGACGGTAAAGTGGATTAAGAAAGACGGTTCTTTAGTGCCTAATTCAGATTTTGCCGAATTGTTTGAAAAGAACTTTTTTATAACAACGCTTGACAAATATGTCTTTTCGGCCGTTTGCAGAAAACAAAAAATATGGATTATTTCGGGCATTAACCCTGTTCCTATTTCAATAAGCTTGTCAAAACTGCACTTTTACAACCCTAATTCCATAAGGGATTTTAAAAAAATAACTGATGATGAAGGAGTAGATCCAAAAAATATTGTTTTTGAAATGACGGCAAATGCCGTATTTGAAAATCCGAATCTTGCAAAAGATTATGTAACCGCTCTCAGAAGCCTCGGTTTTTCAATTATAATAAAAGACTTTATTATAGGACATTACTCGATGCTGTCGCTGAAAAATATTGAACCGGACACAATAAAATTAAATAAAAAATTTATAGGCGACATAAGCGAAATGCTCAACAGAAAAATAATAACAAACCTGATACAGCTGGCCCACTCGTTTAATATCAAAGTAATAATGGATGACGTTACAAACGAATATGAATACGAATTTTTGAAATCAATAAGATGTGATATAATACAGGGACGCTTTTTCTATTCGCCTGTCGGAAGCAAGGAATTTGAAAAAGTAATGTTCGACATGCAGTCTTATACCAAATACAAATAACGGTTGATAAATATTATGGAAAAGACAAACGCAGTAAGAATTCTCGACAAGAATAAAATAAACTACAAGACATACTCTTATGTCCATACAGACGCAATAAGTGGCGTTGAAGTTGCAGCCGCTCTTAACCAAAATCCGGATCATGTCTTTAAAACTCTCGTAACGACAGCAAAATCAAAGCAGCATTACGTTTTTATGATTCCTGTGGCAAAAGAGCTTGATTTAAAAAAAGCTGCCGCAAGCGTAAATGAAAAATCTGTCGAAATGCTTAAATTAAAAGACTTGTTCCCTCTTACGGGATATGTCCACGGAGGATGTTCGCCTATAGGTATGAAGAAAGCTTTTACAACCGTTATTGATTCTTCTGCGGCAAATTACGAAACCATTATTTTCAGCGCCGGTAAAATAGGATACCAGATTGAAACAACTTTCGACGAACTCAAGAAAGTCGTAAATATAAGTCTTGCCGATATTATCATCTGATTTTAATATTTAAATTTATAGCCTACAGAGAAATTAACAGCATTATAAGTGCCATCACCGGTAATATAAGGGTGATTACTTGTTATATCTATACAATTACTTGAATAGCTTATTTCAAAAATAAAGGAATCGATATCTATACCAGCAGAAATTATATAGTACATCTTCCCTTTATATTCTAAATAATAAATTGTATCGGGAATAACATTTTTCGTATTGTTAACAAAAAAAGAATAGCCAACTCCAGCACTAAGATAAAAATAAATATTTTCTTTATCGTAATAATCTGTAAATGGAAATCTTTGTTTGAATAAAGCATAAATATCTATAACCTTGTCTTCATCAAAAGAGTTAAAAGTTCCTCCACAGCCAAAACCTGTTAACCCTTGAAAATAATAGTGTATATAATCAAATTTAATAACATATCCATCTGAGCTAGTATCATCTCCAGATAAAGAAGCACCATTGTATGAATTCTTCAGATTAACTTTAGATTTACCTGTTATTGTTTTTCCTGCTTTAATTATAAATTCATTTTCTAATGGTGTGAAAATTTTAGACTTATTAATATTAACTTGACTGGTATATGTTTGTGAAGGTTGATTTTGATAATTAGTTTTAGAATTTTCATCGATATCTTGTAATCTTTTTTTAAGATACTCTTGATATTGCTTATATTCTTCTTCTGAAACTTTAATACTTTCAGACCGTTGTTTTTTATATTCCTGATATTGTTCCCAATCTTTTTTTGAGACCTCTTTATTGAATAATTCTTCTGCTTTAACAATATTGCATAAAAATATAGTTACAGACAACACAAAAAATAATCTTTTCATTATTTTTCTCCTTATCTATGAATATTCCTAATTTACATTCTAATAATTTACAGTGCCTTTTAAAACTTTTTTTATTATAAGCATTATAGCGAGTTTTATTTTCTAATTATTTTCAAAAATATTTCTTGATTTCAACAAAAAACTGTAAATTTATTATTTATGATTTGAATATTATAACAAATTTCTTTTATTTATTATTTTGCCTTTTGCTTGTATTTTACCTAATAAAACCAAGTTTACGTATGAAAATATTATCGGAATTTTAATTTAATCTTGAATTGATGCTGCCGCTACGGAATTACTGCAAAAAAGTTCTCCGGCCGACTGGTTCAAAGCAACGTAATCAACTTTACCGTTGCCCATCAAAATCATTTCTTTCAGAACTTTTATTTTTTTAGGAACGAATAACTCGCTTAATCCCTGCGATTTAAAAGATGAAGTAATTTCATTAAAAACCGTACCTTCCCTTGTTGTAAACAAAACAAGCTGTTCGCCTTTTTTTTCATCAGGAACAGCCACTACGGCGTGCATATAATCAGGCCATATTTTTAATATGCTTGCTTCAACGGCCGTAAGAGAAATCATTTCTCCCGCTATTTTTGCAAACCTTTTGGCGCGCCCTTTTATCCGTATAAACCCCTCTTCATCTATGGAAACTATATCGCCGGTATCATACCAGCCGTTTTCCGGAGGAACAATCACTCCCGGATTTTCCACTCTTATATAGCCGAGCATTATGTTTTTGCCTTTTACGAAAAGCCTTTTGCCGTCTTCTATTCCCGGTACGTCTTCAAGCCTTACTTCTATGCCGGGCAAAACTCTCCCGACTGTATCGCGTTTATAATACATATGCGTATTTACGGAAATTACCGGAGACGTTTCAGTTGCCCCGTAACCGCCCATTACCCGCACCCCGAAATTGTCGAAAAACTTTTTCACCGTGTCTTCTTTCAATTTTTCCGCGCCTACGACAGCTATTTTAATTGAATAAAAATCATAAGCGTGCGCAGCTTTCGCATAACCGTTAAAGAAAGTGTCTGTGCCGAATATAAGCGTTGAGTTAGTATCATAAATAAGTTCCGGTATTACTCTATAATGGAGCGGAGACGGATAATAAAAAACTTTAACTCCGGATAACAGAGGAAGCATCATTCCGGCAGTAAGACCGAAAGAGTGGAATATCGGCAGCACCATAAAAAAACTGTCAAAAAGGCTGTAAGGCAAAACGCTGCTGACCTGGCTTGTATTAGCCTGTATATTTTCATGGCTTAAAGCAACCCCTTTCGGAACGCCTTCCGAACCGCTTGTAAATAAAATTACTGAAGGTTTTTCAGGATTTCTTAAAGGATTATTTTTTTTATAATACGTTCTGGGGAAAAACGACGCTGCAAGTCCGATTAGTTTATCTTTTAGTTTTATCTGTTTTTTTATGTCTTCAAGATAAATTATTTTTATTCCTTCTTTTTCCATGGCTTCTATAACTTCGCCGAATTCTATTTTTGCTATAAATTCCCGTGAAGTATAAACATTTTTTATCTTTGCCGCTTTACAGCAGGAAAGCATATTTTTTATGCCTGTGGAAAAATTAAGCATGCACGGAACTATGCCGAAAGCCTGAAAACCGAAAAATGTCGCTATCGCCGCAATGGAATTCGGCAGCATAAAACCGACATATTCTCCGGGTTTGCCGGATTTAAGAAACTGCTTTCCTAAAATAAAAGACATCGTAAGAAGCAGTCCGTATCCCGCCGGCTTTCTGTTTATGTCTTCAATGACCGCTTTTTTTCTTCCGATAAGTTTTGAAGCGTCAATCAAAGAATCAAAAATAGTCTGCTTTAACGGAGCCGAAAAATACTTGGCGTTCGTCATTATGTCATAAAGTTCCCTTGTGATTGCTTTTTTTCTCGGTTCGCCGCGTAAAGAATCGGGT
>Ga0302252_1001600_pt1 | contig 12620 bp, 9 predicted proteins | sample AAG_RA_Leu_MG_FD_193511 | JGI IMG/M metagenome (GOLD analysis project Ga0302252, IMG submission 193511) | Enriched activated sludge microbial communities from anaerobic digester in WTTP, New Holstein, Wisconsin, United States - AAG_RA_Leu | ecosystem: Engineered > Bioreactor > Anaerobic >...
CAGGCTTCTCTCCAGCTTCCTGCAGTCCAGCGGAATGATAGTCGAAACCGCGAAGAACGGCGCAGAGGGACTCGAAAAGCTCGGGACCTGCGACTATGACCTGATTCTGAGTGATTTTGCCATGCCCGAGATCGACGGCAGAAAGATATACGAGGAGCTGAAAAAGACTGCGCCACAGCTGATAGACAGGCTTGTTTTCATGTCCGGAGATGTCAGGGACAAAGCGCGGGATTTTTTTGAGGAATATGACATAGAATGCCTCCAGAAGCCCTTTGAGCTGGCGAAGCTCAGAGAGCTGCTGGAGAGGAGGCTTTGAGGAGGTCGAAGTTGAGATGAAACGGTATCTGGCTATTCTTGTGGCGGCGCTGTTTATTGTTGCCGCTTCTTTTCACCAGGCATATGGAGATGAAGGGATGTGGCTGCTGCCGCAGATCGAAAGGCTTCCGCAGCAGAAGCTCTCGTCGATGGGGATGGCGCTGAAGGCAGATGCAATCTACAGAAGCGCCGGAGGAGGGATCTCAGAGGCGGTCGTGCAGGTGGGAGGAGGGACAGGGACGTTTGTCTCGCCGCAGGGCCTGATCATCACCAATCATCACGTGGCCTTCAAGGCCATACAGGCTGCCAGCACGAAGGAGCAGAACCATCTCGACAACGGCTTCAGCGCGCAGCGGCTTGAAGATGAGATCAGGGCCCAGGGTTATGAAGCGCTGATCACAGAAAAGATTGTCGATGTGACTGACGAGGTCAAGGCGGTGCTGAAACCGGGCATGCAGCCTGATGCGAGGCACAAGGCCCTGCAGAAGAGGACGAAAGAGCTTGTGGCAAAATATGAATCTGACTTCCCCGGGAAGAGATGCAGAATAGAGCCCATGCTTGAAGGAACTGCCTTTTATCTGTTCGTGTATGACAGGCTGCAGGACATAAGGATCGTATGCGCTCCGCCGCGCTGCCTCGGAAATTTCGGCGGCGAGGTGGACAACTGGATGTGGCCGCGCCATTCGTGCGATTACACCTTTCTGAGGGCCTATGCGGGACGGGACGGGTCGGCGGCTCCGTACGCGAAGGAGAATGTGCCCTACAGGCCAAAAGTTTGGCTGCCGATCTCCCGGCAGGGAGCCAGCGAAGGTGACTTTACGATGATCCTCGGATATCCGGCCAGGACTTCCCGATACCGCTGCTCATATTCAATAGCGTATCAGTCAGAGAAGTATCTGCCTCTGACGGTAGATCTCCTGTCCAGGATAGAGGCCATACTCGTCCAGGCCTCCCAGAAGGATCCTGATGTCAAATTGCGCGTCGCCGCAACACTGAAATCGACTCAGAACGGGCTGAAGAAGTCTCGGGGAGTCCTCGATGGCCTCAGAAAGACTGAGCTGCTGCGCCAGAAGAGGAAGGAAGAGAGCGATTTTTCAAAGTACCTGGAGCGGGAGCCTTCCATGAAGGCTATCTACGGCAATGTGCTCCCTGCGCTCGGAAGAGAATATGATGAAATGTACAGGAACTGGCAGAGAGATCTGATGCTCGATTACTTCATGCAGAACACTCTCTTCAGGACCGCTTCAGTGATATGCACATGGAGCAGGGAGAGGGAGAAGCCGGATCTGGAGCGACGCTCTGGCTATCAGGATCGCGATCTGGCTTCGAAGAAAAATTCGATTGAAAGTGTAAGGTTTAACTATGACGAGGGAACGGACCGGGCCATTCTCTCGATGTTTCTCAGGCAAGCCCTGTCTCTCCCTCAATCGCAGAGAATCGCCCAGATAGACAGCGCGCTCGGCAGGAACGACCAGGAGCGGGAGCAGGCCATCGCCTCCTTCGTAGACTCCCTCTACAGGGGAACGCGCCTTGCAGATGGCGACTATCGCATGTCGCTGCTGTCGGCAAAGCACGGCGATCTCGAGAAGAGCGGCGATCCTTTCATAAGGCTCGCCATTTCGCTCGAGAAGAGCTTCGATGAGAGCAGGGAGAGGAGCGAGAGGTTCGCCGGGGTGGTGGAGCAGATGAGGCCTCTGCTGATAGAAGGCCTGGCTCAGTGGAGAAAGAAGGACCTGCTCTACCCTGACGCGAACGGCACGATCCGCTTCACATACGGCAGTATAAAGGGCTACAGCCCGAGAGACGCGGTCAGTTACAACGCCTTCACGACGATCTCCGGCGTATTGGAGAAGGACCAGGGAGCCTTTCCGTTTCTCGTGCCTGAAAAGCTGAAGGAGATATGCGGCAAGAAGGACTTCGGATCATACCGCGATTCCGCGCTCGGAACGCTGCCTGTGGACTTCATAGCGACCTGCGATATAACGGGCGGAAACTCAGGAAGCGCCGTGCTGAACGGGAAAGGCGAGATAACGGCGCTGGCGTTCGACGGGAACTGGGACAGCCTTGCCAGCGATTTCATATACGAGCCTGAAAAGACGCGCACCCAGTGTGTGGACATACGGTACATCCTTTTCATCACAGACAGGCTGATGAACGCAGGGAGGATCATGGGTGAGCTTTCAGCTCAGCAGGCCTCAGGCTCCAGATGAGAGCCTCAGGTCTATCGTGTTGGGGAACAGGCTGTTGACGCGCCTCTCGAATCCGTCCAGGTCCGATTCACTGAGATGCGACAGTCTGAGAGGCATCCTGGTGTAGTAGTAGTCGAAATGCTCGTCGAAGTCGCTTATGTTCAGCAGATCCCTGTCTCTGGCATAGTCATACAGGTATGAGCCGGGCTGAGGTGTGGCCCTCGCCACATAGCATGTCGTGGGCTTTATCTCTTCAAGAAGGGCGAAAGTCATTTCCAGATCGTGAAGAGTCTCTTCCGGGGAGCCGATTATTATATATGCGTGCGTGCTTATCCCGATTCTGTTGAAGATCTCGAACGCCTTCCGCGTGGTATCTATGGTAATATCTTTCCTGAGGAAGTCGAGCACGCGCTGCGAGCCGCTTTCCACGCCGCAGGCCACTACCCGGCAGCCTGCCTGCTTCATCCTTTTCAGGCGCTCCTCGTCAACGGCGTCGACCCTGGCCTGACATCCCCACCAGAGAGAGAGGCCGCTGCTCTCCAGTTCGCTGCAGAAACTGTCCACCCACGATGCCTTCGAAAGAAACATGTCGTCGAGGAACATGGGGAAGAATGGCATCTTGAAGCCGCCTGGCAATTCCATCGAAGCCTGAGGGCTGAATTTCTGCCAAATCTCGCGGTATTTCCTTATTTCATCTATGACAGGCCCAGGCGATCTGTAGCGGACCTTTCTGCCGAAAAGCTTTTCCTGCATGGGCTTGCAGAACAGGCACCGGTGAGGACATCCGCGGCTTGCGATGATCCCGTCGAAGGGAGAGGGGCGGCTGTAATATTCGGTCCAGCTCACGAGGTCTCTCGCCGGCTCCGGGATTCTGTCCAGTTCGTCGATGAATGGCCGGGGCTCCGTGCAGAACAGCCTGTCATTCCGGAGCAGTGCCAGGCCTGCCACGTTTTCCAGGGGCGTTCTGTCCTGCAGCGCTCCTGCAAGCTCGACGGCAGTGATCTCGCCTTCGCCGAGCACAACCGCGTCAAATCCCGCCCTCAGCGTGTCCTCGGCCATTACGGTGGCGTGAGGGCCTCCGGCCATGCAGAAGAGAGTCGGCGAGATCTCCTTTATCCTTTTCACCAGATCGTAAGCCCTGAAGGCCATGGCGGATGTGATGGACACTCCGGCCGCATCCACTCCTTCAAGCCAACTGTCAAGGCGGGGCATTGATTCGTAAGCCGTGAGATCGAGGAATGTCACAGCGTGCCCTTGCTGCCGCAGGACAGACGCGATGTACAGGATCCCGAGAGGCGGCGTCACTGCCGCTCTCGCAGGATAGTTCAGGCGGGGGTATATGAGCAGGATCTTCATAACACAGTTATTTGTCAAAGTGCGATACAATACCTGTCAGCGCAGCCCGGTTCCGGACGGGATCCAGGTGGACTAGGTCTTCCGGCAGGGAAATTTAGTTCTACCGGCACCTTAAAATTGTGTCAAATTACCTTGAAGACAGGTCGAGCGTGCAGTATTATTATAGGTGAAAGTGATGTATGCCACATCAAACCTCCCTGATCGGGCCAAAATGGCCCGACTTTTTTTTGCCCGAACCATCCAGCCATCAGATGCAATGCTATTTTTCGAGGCACTCTGCAGGGAGCCTGAACAGAAGTCTGGGGTCGATCGGCACGTCGAAGCAGTATGCCGCCCAGTGGAGGTGAGGGCCTGTTGCGACGCCGGTGCTTCCCACGGTTCCGATGACCTGCCCCTGCTCAACCCTGTCGCCTGCTTTCACCTTCAGCGAGTTCATATGGATATAGAGAGTGCCAACGCCTCTGCCGTGGTCTATGACGACTGCAGTCCCGTGCAGCACCAGTTTTTCCCTTGCGAACCGGACTATGCCCTTCTGCGACGCCTTTACAGGCGTCCCTGTCGTGCCGGGCAGGTCGAAGCCGCGGTGGAACTCAGGTTCTGGATCGTTGTTGTAGAAGCGCTTCAGTCCGAACTGTGTTGATATGTATGAGTTGATCGGCCATATGAACTGCGATGTCCACGTGATTCCAGGCGTGTAGAACGAGAGGGCCTTGTGAATGGCCTCGTTGTCCCTGTCCGACTGGGGGTCGTCATATCTGTTCAGCTGCGCCTGCGAGAGCCAGAGCTGCTGCGTTCCATATGTGTGGGCCGTCACGTCTATCTTCTTCTCCGCTCTTCCTGCGACCTGGCCGTCTCTGTTTTTTACCGTTATCTTCGCCGTGTATCCTCCGGGCTTCGCGTCCAGCGCCACCGGAATGATTATGCCGAGGCTCCCGCCCTGCCATGTGAGGGGGCGGGTCGTGTTGCGCCAAGTGCATTCGCCTGTCTGGTCCGCTTTTGTGCCTGGAACTGACAGGAAGAGTACTGAGCCTTGCTGTGGAGTCCCTTTTATCTGAAGCTGGAACTGCTGTACATCTGCCGGCGTCTTCTGCGTCTGTGGAGCAGTGACTGTCGGCGCGGGTGATGGCTCCTGAGCGACAGCGGCGCCCGAATTGAGGCTTGCGGCGATGAGAAACAGCAGCATGACGATAACCCATCCAATGCGGGCTTTGTCTGTTGAGATGAGTTTGCCTTGTTTCATGAGTGACTCCTTCTGGAAATGGGCTTAGATTCAGCACTGGCCGGCTTATGATAGCGGTATTTACTCGTCATCTTCTCCGAACTTCTTCAGCTTCTCCCTGAGGGTCTTCCTGTCTATGCCGAGCAGTTCTGCTGCTCTTGATTTGTTGCCTCCGACCTGGGCGATTACGCTCTGAATGTATTCCTTTTCCATCTCTGCGAGCGTTTTAAAGCCCCTGTCGCCGTTCGAGAGGTTATACCGCATATATTGCGGGAGGTCAGTGACATCCACTGTCGGCTGTTCAGTCATTATCGAGATCTGCTGCACCAGGTTCTCAAGTTCCCTGACATTACCCGGCCAGAAATACTGCCTCATTATCTGGATCGCATATTCGGTGAATGTTATGGCGCCCTTCCCGAGGTCTCGTCCGAACTTTTCGGCAAAATGATCTGCCAGGGGCGGTATGTCGTCTATCCTCTCCCTCAGCGGTGGGAGCAATATGCTTATCACGTTCAGCCTGTAAAAGAGGTCCTCTCTGAAGGTTCCGTTCTGCACCATCGTCTTGAGGTCTTTGTTCGTCGCCGCTATTATCCTCACGTTGAGCTTTCTGAGCGTGCCTGTCGAGCTGATGAAGATCTCCTTGTCCTCGAGCAGCCTCAGGAGCTTTGTCTGCATCTTCTGAGGGAGGCTTCCTATGCCATCCAGGAAGAGAGTGCCGCCATCCGCGACCTGGAACAGGCTCATCGAGCCTGATTTTTCCTGGGAATAGTCGCCCTTTCCTGTTCCAAACAACTCGCTGTCCAGCAGCGCCTCAGGAATGCCGCCGCAGTTGACCGGTATGAACGAAGAGCTCCCTCTGCTGCTCGAGTAGTGGATGGCTCTGGCGACAAGTTCCTTGCCGGTTCCGCTCTCGCCCGTTATCAGCACCGTTGCTGAAGCGGCAGAAGCTCTTGATATCGATTTGAAGACTTTCATCATCCCCTCTGAGCGCCCGACCATGTTGTATGTCTCAGATGAAGGTTTTTCTTTCCTTTTACTTGTCATTCTGGCTTTCAGCTTGTCGAGGGCGTTTCGAACTGCGACCATCAGCTCCTGGGCAGTGAAGGGCTTTGACAGGTATTCATCGGCTCCTGTCTTGACGGCTCTGATGGCTCCCTCAATCGACGGATAGCCTGTGATCATAAGCACTTCCGTATTTCTGCAGTTTTCTCTCACATGCCTGATCAGGTCCAGCCCTGAGAATCGCGGCATCTTGTAGTCTGTGATCACCAGTTCGACTTCAGAGGTCTCGAGGATCTTGAGCGCTTCGCTCACGCCTGTCGCGGAGAATACGGTAAAGCCCTCCTTGGTAAGGATTTTCTGCAGTATTCTCAGTATTGCGAGCTCATCATCGACGACGAGTATTCTGTCTTTTTTTTCTTTTTCAAGCATCCTGTCTTGCCTTTTCCCTCTGTCTGTCTGTCGTGAGGACTTCTACAGATCTTCGTGTAAACCCTGGTAAATTTGTTGTTCCAGCTTCGGCTCATGCCCCCCTCTGTCAGGCTCCGGCCTCTGGCAGATGCACAAAATTTTGTTTCTGAGAATTAAACGCGAATGAGGCGAATACTGCGAATTTAACGAATATGAATGGACTATTCACCTTGATTCCACAGCATATTCCAGCAGCTGAAAAGACAGATCCTCTCAGAGTTTTCTCTTCATTCGCGTCATTCGTTCCATTTGTATTATTCGCATTTTTATTCTTCATAAGCATTGTCTCTATCTCTCCTGTTTAAACTCTGCGTAAAAATGGGAGTGCTCACATCTGTACCTTTCAGAGTCGGCTGAATGAATCAGATATTAATAAAGTCTTAACACCGCGGCAATCTTTTAAGATGGTTTTCAACGTAAATTCAGTACTTTTTCATTCTCTGTCGGGAAATGGGATACAGTAGAGATTCCTGATATCTGCCAGAGGTGAATGGGTTATGATAAACAACATGAACTTTGCACAGAACATAGCCGGAAATGCCCTTCTCCAGAGAGTCCTTCCCGGCTATCAGGGAGGAATGTCCCGGTATCAGCCCGGCGCCTCGGGAACGGCTCAGAATGACAACCTGCTGATGAGCAGGGAGTTGCAGAATGCACTGGGAGGGCCAGGTGCATCTTCCGCGGCAGGGGATATTGCCGGCGCAGGCTCTGCGAATATGCAGGCGTCTCTTATGCCGATCTTCATGCAGCTGATGACTCAGATGATGCAGATGATGACGCAGCTCAATAATCAGGGAAACCAGAACGGGCAGAACGCTGTGAACGGCCAGAATGACATCAATAATGGAGCCAACGCAGTGAACGGCCAGAATGCCGTCGATGGGCAGAATAACGCCAATAACGGAGCCAACGCCGTGGCAGACAACAATCAGAATGCAGCCAACACGAAGAATCCGGATAAGAAGCAGACAGAGCAGTTACTCGAGCAGGCTGCAAAAAAGTACGGGATACCGCCAGACATTCTGAAATCGGTTGCCTGGAAGGAGAGCGGATGGAACGCCGGGGCGAAGGGAGACGGGGGCCAGAGTCACGGCATGATGCAGATCTATAAGACGGCGCACCCGGACTACGATGTGCAGAAAGGCGAGCAGGATCCGTCATATAACATTGACTATGCCGCCAAATTCCTGAAAGGCCTCTATGACCGGTACGGGAGCTGGCCGCTTGCGGTACAGCACTATAACGGAAGCGGCCCTGCCGCAGAGAAGTACGCGCAGTCGGTGATGGCGATGGTGAATCAGAAGCCGTGGGGAACTGCAGCAGCATAGGAAGTCAGTCGATCTGATATAAGAATGGGAGCGTGAATTCGCTCCCTTTTTTTTCGGATTGCATGCCGGGGCAGGGGATCTGCTACTGCTTCTCCGAGCCTTCTGTGACGCGGCGCTTGAGCTTTATCCCATCCACGTCGATATAATCGTCTTCGATGGCGACATCCTTTTTTTCATCACTTCCGATGAGATTCTCCGCCATCTTATTTATTTCTTCCCGCGCTTCCTTGCGGCGTGTCTCGATATTGGCCAGATCCGACAGGGCTTTCAGAGATGCGTTGACCGATTCGGCAGTGTCAGAGCCTGCCACAGAGTCTTTGTATCCCTTCATCGCGAGAATCTTCACATCAGACTCGGCAAACGGTGAGAGCTCAATTGTCTTGAAAACAGTTGACACATAATCCCTTGCGCTTTTCCACGAGGATGCGCTGCTTGACGCCCTCGACGCAAATGTTGAAAAAGCATTCAGATCAAGGCCGGGTTTGCCGCTTTTGAGCGACTCAGCCAGGCATTCCACTGTCTGTGCCAGGACAGATGAATCCCTCTTCAGGTTCAATACATCTTTGCCCCAGGCGGCTAACTGCTTTTCCTCATCGGTGGCATGCGGATTGTCTGCAACCGCTCCGAAGCAGTCATTGAAAACTTTCACTGATCCGTCATACGTTGACGCGTCATGAGCGCCTTTGATTGCGATTCCGGCAATGTCTGCCGCAGCTACCTGAGGCTGAGAGCTTCCCATCGCTTTCAGCACTGTTCCGGCGATAGTGCAGGCAACGGAATCCTCTGAAGCTGCGCTCACTATCTGCCTGCCGAATGCAGCGAGCTGCTTCTGCTGAGGGGTTGAGCCGCTGTATCTCTCTATCGATTTGAATCCCAGTCTGAGCGAATCCCTTCCATCTTTCCAGGTGCCGGCGTCCTTCACTCTCTGCTGCAGGCCTTTCGAAAGATTTGGAATGCTCATCGTCGGACTCGAGTGCTCAAGGGCATCTGCAATCTCCCGGCAGATCATCGCTGTATCCACATCTGCACCTTTTTCTCCGCATACCTCTCTTCCAAATTTAGCCATTTCGCGCACTTCAGGAGAAGCTCCGTCGTATGATTCGATGGCTTTGAATCCTTCGCTGTAATACTCGAGTGCATCTTTCCATGTTCTGGCGTTTTGCGCTTTCTGCTTCAATGACGAACCAATGCCTGCCACATCAATCTCTGCAGAGCCGCCTGCGATGGACCTCATCACGTGGCAGCCCAGAAATGCTGCAATTGAGTCATTTTTCACCATCGAGAGGGCGGTGAGGCCGAATGCTGCGAGGTCCTTCTGGGATGGGTCTGTCATTGCAGGGCCCTGCAATTCTCTGAATCCTTCCTCGAGGACGGCTCTTGAGTCGTTCCAGGTCGATGCGGCATCTGACTGGGCGAGAATCTGTCTGGCCAGCGCCGCTCCCACAGGGCCTGGAACTGCCGCGGCCACAGAGTTCGCCGCCGCAGCCGGCTGTTCAATCGCGGCGGTCTGTGAAGAAGCGCCGGACATGTCTGGCGCAGATGTCTCCTTTGGTGGCGTCTGCCCGGCTGCGTCAGGCCTGCTCGATGAGAAGAGCTTTCCCAGAAAGCCGGACAGGGAATACATCGTTTTGCCCTGCGACTTCTCAACGCTGTCCTGATTGAAACCTGAAAGACATTCATCACACGCGCCTGTTCCGGATTCTATCCGGGCCTGCCCGGGATATGCTGCCTGTCTGCTCGTAATACCTGAAGATATTGAATTATCCACGATGCCTGGTATGCTCCATCAAAGATGGGGAACGGGCTTAAGACCAGTCCGGTTCATGAACCGGACAGGGTGGTGTTCCCTTTTGGGCACATTACCATTATAATATTATCATAGAGGCAGATCAATCATTCGGCGATAAGTTAACGTCCGGTTAACAACTCACTCACCGGCTCCGATCACGCAGTGAGAGGGAATCTGAGCTGATCTGAAGAAAGAGTCTCTGAGCTTCAGTCGTGTTGAAAGAGTGCCCCGCCTGCACGGCGATGACCTGCAATACGGCAGAGAAAGGGAAGAGCCGCCATCAAAGTTCTATTTGCAGTAGTTTTTGTTTTCGAGATTCTCTGGATAGGCCTCGTGACGCTGAATGTTTCGGCACACTTCGGGTATTTCGGCTTCGTCTATGTCGGGCTTGCCGTTCTGATGTACGGTATCTGGTTTTTCATAAAGCTTCAGAAGATGAAGAAAGACCTCTCACTGATAGCCATGGATATAGCGGTACTGGCTATTCCCGTGCTCATCTCGCCTTTCATAATGTTCAGGGACTTCAGGCCTGCCAGGGACTGCTCCAGGCTGATAGAATGCGAGGCGAGGATGAGGGTGATAGGCAATGCGCTCGATCTCTACCGCTCGGACTGCAATGAGCAGTACCCGAAATCCGTCGACACACTTTACACAAAGTATCTTCAGCACAAGGACAGAGCCGTCTGTCCTGTCTCCCGCCTGCCTTACAGCTACGAAGTGTCAAAAGACTGGGAGAGCTGCACTCTGATCTGCAGAGGGAACGCCCACAGGGGACTTGTTGGCGGAAAGGACTTTCCGCGCTTCACTTCCTTTTCCGGATTTGAGACGCGTGAATCACCGAAGTGACAGCAGGCGATCCTCATCCATCCTGCTCTACAGTGACCTTTATCCTGCTCTCGAGAAAATCCAGCACTTCTCTGCCGTTGCTCATGAGAAGCTCGAGCTGGTATTTCTTCCCTTCCAGGACCAAATGGAGCGCATCATACGGTGATTCCCTGTCTTCCACCATCTCCAGATTCGCCGATTTGATCGTATTGTAAGGGATTGTAAAGTTCCTGGCGTTTTCAGCCAGTATGTCTTTCCCGGACATTGTCCTGTAGTAGTTCCACGGCGCGTCGCTGAAATCATATGATGATATGAAGGTTCTCCAGTTCTTCCCCCCCAGCTTGAAGCTCTTCTGAACCCTTTCGTAGTATTGATCGGTCATCTCAATCATCTCTTCTGACTGAAAGGCAAATATCAGGCAGTCGGCAGTGGCTGGAATATTGATGTACTCGAGGTTCATTCCCAGGAATCCGCTCTGCCATTCAACATCCGGAATGATGAACTCTATCTCCCCGCCTTTCTCCTGGAGCTTTGCAGTGACGGCGCTGCCGGTTCTCCCGGTGTGTCGGTCCTCCGAGCTTATTTCTTCAACGATCTCAGGAGGTGCTTTGTGGCTCAGCGGGACACCGCAGGATGTGCAGAATGTCTCTCCTCCCATCAGGGGAGAGCCGCACTGTACGCAGAAGCTGTTTTTTTCTGCCATCGTGTCATCTCCTTTTCCATGTGAAGTTTCAGGCAATAGACAAATCTCTGTTTCAGATGATATCTTCATCATGTTCGCACTCTGCTCCTCTGTGACTCCTGGAAGGAAATGGCTGATATTCTGACGAAACTCTGCAATCAGTAACAGAACCGCATAGCCGAGATGGTGTATATCATGCCTCATTGCATAAGATGTGGCCATATACTGTCAGAAGGCGCCCGCTTTTGTATGAAGTGTGGAGCCAGGCTGGACCCGGCAACTGAACAGCCGCAGAATTCTTCACCGCAGAAACAGACCAACCCGACGCCACCAGCCCCGCATCAGGAGAAGCAGGCCGCCTTGCGTTCCGCTGTCCCGGATCAGCCACCTGAAGTCCTGCAGGACGACCTCGCCTCAATCCTTCCAAAGCCTGGCATCAGTCCCTTTGCAGTCGCCTGCCTGTTGTGCGGCATTTACTTTGCCCTGAGCTGGCTTCCATCAATTTTTTATTCTTTCAGCTTTCTGAAGAATGCCACATTACTGGGCAGGATGGTCTCAATCTTTGGCGGCCTCTCCAGTTATGGCCTCAACTCATACGCATTCGCCGCCGCACTTCTCACAGGGCCTGTCGCCTGGAGGGAGATTAAGGCCGGCAGAAGCAGAATAAAGGGGAAGATATACGTAATAACAGGCCTTTCCCTGATTGGCGTGATGTTTCTGGGAAAGCTGTTCGGCATCATCAGATAGGAGCTCTCGATGAAAAAGCTCATGCTCATTGCGCGAGCCGTTTTTCTGCATATGATCGGAGTGGGAGAGCCCACCTTCAGGTCTGTCGTTAAAGGCATTTTCAAATACGTGCTGACCCTGTGGATCTCGAGCAGGGCAAGGCTTATTATCTTCAGCATCATAGGTGCCGCTTTCAACTTCTCGTGGATAACAGTTGTAAATGACGGCTATTTCAAGAATATCACGTCGATAATAGTGCCTAAGCCCGACATCTTCCTCCCTGTCACAGGGATCCTGTGGAGCGTCATTGCCTTCACGATATCTGCATGGGCTTCGTTCAGGCTTTCATTGATCAGGCGGGGGCGGTTCGCGCCGCCTTCGCCCGCAGGAGCGGCAGTCTTATTTGCGGCAGGATGGCTGGCCTCCAGATACCTGCTCGCGCCCGACCTGGGTTGGGCCCATGATTCGGGATGGACTGAAAATGGCGGTATTGGAGGCTATCTGTTCTCTCCAAATTCGTGGCCCGGCATGTTCGTGAATCTTTTCACAGGAATTTTTTCCGGCACAGGCTGGCTCTTTGGCCTGATCTTTGGTGAAAACCTTGCAGGAGCAGTGACCGCAGCGCCGGTAACGACTGCGGGAACGGTTCCCGCTACGGCTCCCGGCACGGCTCCCGGCACGGCTCCCGGCACGGCTCCCGGCACGGCTCCCGGCACGGCTC
>Ga0302252_1001601_pt1 | contig 12613 bp, 7 predicted proteins | sample AAG_RA_Leu_MG_FD_193511 | JGI IMG/M metagenome (GOLD analysis project Ga0302252, IMG submission 193511) | Enriched activated sludge microbial communities from anaerobic digester in WTTP, New Holstein, Wisconsin, United States - AAG_RA_Leu | ecosystem: Engineered > Bioreactor > Anaerobic >...
CCTTCAGCACATATACGCGGCTCCTCGACAACAGCGCCGAGTTGACCTCGAAGGAGGGATTCTCGGTGGTGGCTCCGATGAGTGTGACCAGGCCACTCTCTACATAAGGCAGCACGGCGTCCTGCTGGGCCTTGTTGAAGCGGTGTATCTCGTCGATGAACAGGATGCTCTTCTGGCTGTGAAGGCTCCGGAGCTCCCTGGCCTTCTTTATGACCTCTCTCAGCTCTGCGACTCCTGCGCTGACTGCGCTGAGCGCGAAAAAGTGGGACTGCGTCGACCGTGCGATGATGCGCGCGAGTGTGGTCTTACCCGAGCCCGGAGGACCCCACAGTATCATCGACACTGCCGCGTCCTCCTGCACGGCCCTCCTGAGCACTGTCCCCTCGCCGATGATATGCTCCTGCCCGAGGAAATCGTCCAGCTTCTCCGGCCGCATCCTCGCAGCAAGCGGAGCCCTCTGGGCCATGTCCTTCCTGAGTTTATAATCAAATAGATCCGGGGTATCAGCCTTTTTCATCTCACTTTACATTTCCGCCATCAAGCATTTCGATAAATTCGTTCTCACCGAGAACAGTGATGCCCAGAGACCTTGCCTTTTCGAGCTTTGAGCCAGGGCTCTCCCCGGCCACCAGGAAGCCGAGCTTCGCCGATACGCCGGACACGATCTTTCCGCCGAGTGATTTCACACGCTCCTCGGCCTCATTCCTAGTCATCGACGAGAGAGTCCCTGTGAACAGAAAAGTCCGGCCTCTGAGAGGCATCGCCTTCTCTTCGTCGCCTTCGACGATCTCCACATCCCGGTATACTTCGAGCCCCTTTAACTTCTCAAGCTCTTCGAGGTTTTCCTTTTCAGAGAAAAAGAGTGATATCTGCGCCGCAATCTCAGGGCCGATCTCAGGGATGGCCGTCAGCTCCTCCTTCGAGAGACTCTTCAGCTTATCGATCGATTTCGTGTGCATCACAAGCACATCGGCGATATGCTCTCCAACATGCCTTATGCCGAGGCCGTAGATGAAGCGCGCGAGATCCCTCCCCCTGCTTTTTCCCGTGTTCGCAAGAATCTTTTCCGCGAGCGTCTTCCCCATCCTCTCCAGGGACAGCAGATCCTCCAGCTTCAGGCGGTAGATGTCTGAGATATCCTTCACGAGGCCGCGATCGACGACCTGCTCGACCAGTGATTCGCCGAATCCTTCTATGTCCATGGCCTTCCTGGAGCAGTAATGCCTGATCCGCTCCTTGACCTGGGCAGGGCAGGAGACGTTGATGCACCTCGTCACCGCCTCGTCTGTCGATCTGAAAAGCTCTCCGCCGCATGAAGGACATTGGGACGGCATCACGAAGGGCCTCTCGCTTCCATTTCTTGCCGTCTTCACCACCGAGATGACCTCCGGGATCACCTGCCCAGCCTTGTGAACCCATACGGTGTCTCCGATCATTATTTCCTTCCGCCTTATCTCGTCCTCGTTGTGAAGAGTCGCCCGGCTCACAGTCGAGCCGTCTATCTCCCTGGGCTCGAGCACTGCCACAGGCGTAACAGCGCCTGTCCTTCCCACGCTCACTATGATATCGGTCACGACAGTCGTGACCTCTGTGGAGGGGAGCTTGAAGGCGATCGCCCACCGGGGTGAGCGCGATATGCTCCCCAGCTCTCTCTGGAGCTGAAGGGAGTTGACTTTTATGACTATGCCGTCGATGTCGTAGTCCAGATCCTCCCTCTTCTCTTTCCATTCCGAGCAGAATTGCAGCACAGAGGCTATGCCGGGGCATATCCTCGCATACCCATTGAGCGGGAAGCCCCACCTTCCCAGAACGGCAAGCGAGTCGAAGTGCGTGTCCGCTCCTTCCAGGGTCGTATCTATGCCGTAGATGAAAACGGCGAGCTTTCTTCTTGCCGCGATCCTCGAGTCCAGCTGCCTTACCGAGCCGGCTGCAGCGTTCCTGGGATTCGCGAAGAGAGCCTCGCCGGCCGCGCTCCTCTCGTCGTTTATCCTTTTGAACTCCTTCCTGCTCATGTAGGCTTCGCCGCGCACCTCCAGAATGGGCGGCACTGACCTGCCGTCTATCCGGAGCGGTATGTTTCGGACAGTTCTGAGGTTGGCAGTTATATCCTCGCCCTTCAGGCCGTCACCGCGTGTGGCGCCCCTGACGAAAACGCCGTTTTCATATAGGAGGCTCACTGCAAGTCCGTCTATTTTGAGCTCTGCGACATATTCAATGTCGGATCTGTCTGTCTTCTTCCTTACCCTCTCGTCAAAGGCCAGCAGCTCGCTGTCATCGAAGGCATTGGCGAGGCTGAGCATCGGGACCCTGTGCTCCACCACCCCGAAAGACTCGATCGGGCCGGCGCCGACCCGCTGAGAAGGCGAATCGGCGGTAACCAGCTCAGGATATCTCTTCTCGAGGTCGATAAGAGACCTGAATAGGGCATCGTAATCCCCGTCTGAGATCTCCGGCGCGTTATCCACATAGTACTTTATATCGTGATACCTTATCTTCTCTCTCAGCTTTTCGAGCTCTCTCGCGGCAGCTTCCATATCATCCATTGCACACCTCTCGGTTTCCTTATTTATACACAGTGCCACTTACATTCAATACCAATGAATTAAAGAACTTTGGTGTAAGAAAGGAGAGGTGGGGATGGAGGAGATAGGGAGAGCAAAACAAAGAGATCTTAAATCCCTCACCATATCACCATTCTCTCCATATCCCCCTTGTTACACTTTTTGTATTGCATTCTTTCTTGAATACTATTCCCGGCTGATTCATGGGCATCGGATTTGGATACGATTTAAGGCGGATGCAAAGCGCAGCCTCAGATCGGCGGCCTGGCACTCTCAGGCGACGGAAGCGGCGAGAGCTCCCCGGCCTGAACGAACTGGGTTCCAGTGCCTGTGAAGACGACCATCACAAGGCTGCTCTGATCGTCAGCCCTGCAGACCACTCCAGATCTCCACTTTGGGTGAAAAACCCTGTCTCCCTTGCTGAACCTGACTTTTGATGCGGCAGGCGCTGTCACGCTCTTCGAGATATAGTCTCTGACGACTTTCCTGATGCCCCTGGTCACGAAATCGACTTTCACCGTATCGCCCTCCACGGCGAGAACCTTGCCCTCGCCGAAGAACTGGTGCGTCACCCTGTCTCCTCTTCTGAACGGCACGGCTTCAACGTGCGCTTCTTCGTCGCGCTCGATCCTGTAACTGCCGGGATGCCTTTCCTGGCGCTCGGCGGAAGGAAGCGAAGCGCCGCCGTACAGATTCAGCAGGTGCTCGGGAATCTCCCTGAGGAACCTCGACATCTCGCGGCTTTCGGTGATGCCGCGCAGGAAGCGCTCGTCCGCATGGGTAAAGAAAAGGCGGTCCATCGCCCTCGTGATCCCCACATAACACAGGCGGCGCTCCTCCTCGAGATCCATCTCATCCTCTACAGAGAGGATATGCGGTATCAGCTTCTCCTCGAGCCCTGTCATGAAGACGACAGGGAATTCAAGTCCCTTGGTCAGATGGAATGTCATCAGGTTTATCCTGCCTTCGCTCTCCTCCCACATGTCTATGTCTGATATCAGCGATATATGGGCCAGGAAAGCTCCCAGCGAGGCGTCAGGCGAGAAGCTCTCGAACTCTTTCACAACCGTTATAAGCTCGTTGATGTTCTCTTCTCTCGCCACGCCTTCCGCGGTGCCTGATGATGTCAGATATTCCCTGTATTCAAGAGCATCTATGAGCTCCTCTACAATGGCGCCTGCATTCTTGACAGTGAGGGACTGTGCGGCCTCTTCGAGCACTTCAACGAGGCGCGAGAGCTGAGCCCTCATCTTTGCCGTTCCCTCGTGCGATGACGAGAGCCGCTTTGCAGCCTCGAGCAGATCGACGCGATCATCCCTGGACAGATGCTCCAGCTTCTTCATCGTAACGTCGCCGACTCCGCGCGGAGGAACGTTTATAATGCGCCTCAGCGACAGCGAGTCCTGCCTGTTCACGACAACCCGCAGATAGGCGAGGAGATCCTTGATCTCCTTTCGCTCGTAAAACTTCAGGCTCCCAATCAGGTTATACGGCATCCCCTCCTGGATCAGCACCTCTTCGAAGAGCCGCGACTGTGCGTTCGTGCGGTACAGAATGGCGAAATCCCTGTAACTGCGGCTCTCATTGCGCATCAGCTCCCTGATCTTCAGCACGGCGAACCGGGCTTCAGATCGCCCTGTCGAGGCCCTGAAATAGCCTATCAGGTCTCCGCCGGACCTGTCTGTCCACAGGTTCTTCTCCCTTCTGAATCTGTTCTGCTTCATCAGGCCGTTTGCAGCTTCGAGTATGACCTGCGTTGATCTGTAGTTCCTCTCGAGCTTGATTACCTTCGCATCGGGGAAGTCCTCTTCAAACCTCATCAGCAGGGACATCTCGGCACCCCTGAACTTGTATATGCTCTGATCGTCATCGCCCACTACGGTGATCTTCCTGTGATATGACGACAGCAGAAGCACCAGCTCATACTGGGCGTGGTTTATGTCCTGGTATTCGTCTATCAGCACGAACCTGTAAAGACTGCTGTACCTCTTCAACAGCTCGGGCTTCTCCTTGAGCAGAATAACGCTCTTCATCAGCAGATCGTCGAAATCCAGCGCGTTATTCGACTTCAGCTTCTCTTCGTACAGACAGTAAACATCGTGCGTGATCCTGTTGTCATATGTCAAGCCCGCCCTGGCAAAGCCATCAGGATCGACCAGTTTGTTCTTCTGTTTGCTTATTGCGGATAACATCCTCTCCGGTGTGAAGATCTTGTCATCGAGGTTCAGCTCCTTCAGGCACTCCCTTATGAGGATCCTGCAGTCGCCTGTGTCATATATCACGAAGTTTGAGCTCTGCGCTCCGTCTCCGATATGCTCGCGCAGGAAGCGGGCACACAGGGAATGAAAGGTTCCCATGTAAGGGAAGCGGAGATTGGGCATCAGCTTCTCTATTCTGTCCTTCATCTCCCCTGCAGCCTTGTTTGTGAAAGTCACGGCGAATATCTCTCCAGGCCCTGCAAGACCCTGCTCGAGTATATGGGCTATCTTGTATGTGAGCACGCGGGTCTTGCCGCTCCCTGCTCCTGCCAGTATCAGAAGAGGCCCGTCACAGTATTTTACAGCTTCGCACTGCTCGTCGTTAAGCTCATCGAGATATGACATATCGTTCTCTTTTCATTGTTTTATATGCGGTTTTCATGTTAAGGAAGCGCCCAGGCGCCGGGCCTGCAGAAATGAGGCGGCTGTTCGGTGCCGATGCCTGTTCTGTGTTTCAGAATATCTTTCAGCTTACATGTTTCTCATACCTGAGCTGAAATCCTTTATGGCCTGCTCCAGCAGGCTTTGGAGGGGTTTACCTTTTCCGTAGAGAATAACACAATGGCTCATCAGGCCCTTTATTTCCTTTGAGAAAGGGGCGACTCATGCCCGCGCTGCTCCCTATCGGGACTGTCCTTAGATCTCGTTACAAGATTAACAAGATAATCTTCGAATCCATGCTTGTCAACGTTTACTATGTCGTCGACCTCCACCTCCCTGAAAAAGGATGGGTGATCAGAGAGATGCAGATGGTGGCGGTAGACAATCAGGACAGGGCCCGCTCGATAAAGCGATTCAACGAGGAGGCTTCGCAGATCTCGTCCATCAACCATCCATACATAGCTACGGTTGTGGATTTCTTCACAGAGGGAACCAACTATTACATCGTCAGGGAGTTCATACACGGCAACGACCTCACGACGCTGCTCAAGATGAACCAGAAGCCATTCATGGAGCACGAGGTGCTGGCATGGACGATACAGATCTCAGACGCCCTTTCGTTCCTGTATTCGAACAGATTTTCTGCCATCTTCTTCAGGGAGTTCCACATGGGTAACATAATGCTGTCAACGAACGGCTCGATAAAGCTGATAGATCTCGGGCTGGCCAGGGTCTTCCAGACAGATTCTGATGCGACAAATCTCAACAGGATGGGCTCTATGGACTATGCTTCGCCTGAACAGTTCATAGGAGATGGTACATTTGATTCCAGGTCACTCGTATACAGCATGGGCGCGTTCATGTATCACGCCCTGACGAGCGTCAACCCTGCCTCATCGCCATTCGAGCTGAAGCCCATACATCTCCTGAACCCCACCCTGTCAGGAGGGGTGCAGGACATAATAAGAAAGTCCACACAGATTGATCCCAAGCTCAGATATCAGGCTATAGGAGACTTGAAAAGGGATCTGATCAGCATACTCAAATCGCCCCGCTCATCGCCTGTAAAGACCGAGGATGTAAAAGAAAAGGAGAATCCGATCTCGAATTGGATTTTAGGCCTGTTATTGGTTATAATAATGGGTACCACGCTGTTTCTGATCTACTACTTTTTTTTAAGACCATAAGGAGTATCAACGTATGTTGCCTGCAGGTACGGTTTTGGGGCAGAGGTACAGGATAGTGCGGCAGATGGCGCGCGGAGGGATGAGCAACATATATCTCTGCGAGGATCAGAGGCTGACCGGAAAGAAGTGGGTCGTCAAAGAGCTCGACGCCCAGTACCAGGACCCGAAGGAGAGGGAGAACGCCAAGACTCACTTCGAGCGCGAGGCGAGCCTTCTCGCCAACCTGGAGCACAGGAATCTGCCGAAGGTGATCGATTATTTCAACGAGAATGGGAAGAACTACCTGGTAATGGAGTTTGTGGATGGAGAGGACCTGAGCAGGATCCTCTCCAAATCGCCTGGCCCGCTCCCTGAAAAGCAGGTGGCCGACTGGGGGATCCAGATCGCCACGGTTCTATACTTCCTTCACTGCAGGAAGCCCGAGCCGATAATCTTCAGAGACCTGAAGCCGTCGAACATAATCCTGTCAGGCAATATAGTGAAATTGATAGATTTCGGCATAGCGAGACACTTCAGCCCCACGAAGAAGGGTGATACGATGCGGATAGGCTCGCCGGGCTACGCCCCGCCTGAGCAGTACAGCGGGCAGACAGACCCGCGCTCCGACATTTACTCTCTCGGCGTTACTCTCTATCAGCTGATGACCAAGTTCGACCCTGCCAACACGCAGACGCCGTTCAAGTTCCCGCCGATTTCCAGCATCAACCCGGCCGCGTCGCCGAGGCTCATACAGATAATCGAGAAGATGATCCAGATGGAGCCTGAAAAGAGATACCAGGCCGCCATTGAGGTGAAGCGCGACCTGCAGGTTATGATCGGCGCGGACATAACGTCGCCGAACATGTTCGGGGGGCAGAAGACGATACCGTCGATAGTCATGCCGCAGGGCCAATCGCCGCAGCCGCAGCTCTCAGGCGCCACAATACCGTCGGCAGGCTTCACGCCTGCTGCCGGGCAGCAGGGTGGCCTGCCTCCACAGGCAGACGGCTCCGGCTCTCCTCCACCGCCGCAGCAGCAGAAAGGCGCAGGAGCCGGCAAGAAGAAGATAGCGGCTCTGAAGCCTGCAGGCAAAACGCCGCCGCTCAGGAGAGTGGCGTTGATTGTCCTGCTGCTGTGTATGGCAGCAGGTGTATACTTTGCATGGAAATCCTCACTTCTCGAGCCTGTTTTTGAGCTGCTGCAGGGTATATCCATCACTTCCGGCAGAGATACAGGCTACAATGCCGATCTTCCTGAAGATCAGCTCGTCAGGAGAGGCATAGAGAACATCAACAGCGGGAATCTGAAGAAGGCCTTCTCGAATCTCGACACCGTGAGAGAAAAATACAGGGATGACGGAGAGGTTCTCCTCTATCTCAATAACGCATATATACTCGGCTCAGGCGCCGAGCGGATCTGTATCGGATTCGAGACCTCGGCGAACGGCTCGAGGGCAAACCAGTCTGAGAGGGAGCGTTACCGCGGAGCGGCTCTTGCACAATCGGTGATAAACAAGTACGGCGGCATCCCCCTGAGCAGGAACATAAAGGTTGAGCTGATACCCCGCATCACGAAGAACGAAAGCGGCAGAATAAACAGGGTGACAAAGGAGCTGCTGCAGATGACAGAGCTCATCGCTCTGCTGGGAGCCTTTCCTCAAGGCTCGGAGGGCAAGGTGGCTGAAGCCGCGGAAAAAAGTGAATGTTCAGTCATCTCTCTGGGAGGCCCGCAGCTGCCTGTAAAGGCGCCGGTGATTCTGTCAATCTCTCCGCCTGAGAAAAGTGAATACACCGCCATGGGAAAGCTTGCCTCCGATACGATAAAGCCGGCCACGGCAGCGCTTCTTTTCAGGAAGGACAGCTGCGCTGATGAGCGCAGAGCCTTTTCCGAAAAGACGGGCAAAGACATCAAGATAGTCGAATATCCATTTGAAAATGATGGAGCGGCTGCAGTGACGCAGCTCAAAGGGAGCCCGCCAGCCCTGATTGTCCTGATCTCGACTCTGTCGACCGAAGAGGACATAAAGGGAGTCCAGTCGGTTCTCGATGCGATGAGGAAGGACAAAGTTACAATGCCTGTGCTCGTAAATCCGGCTGTCTGGCATTATATGACCGAGAAGGCGCCAGACCCGCCTTCACAGATACTCTTTACAGTCGTTCCATCTTCTGAATCGAAACAGGATCCGGCCATATTGGGATTCTACAGGGAATATGTGAAGGTGTACAGCCGCTACCCTGCCGGCCCGGAGGGAATCACCGCCTATGATGGCGTGATACTGACAGCGACTGCCGTGGAAAAGGGCGGAGAGCCGTCCCGCGCCGCCGTGCTGAGCTTTCTGAAAGAGCTCGGCGCAGGAGGGACTTTCGAAGGGGCAGGCGCCACAATGACATTCAAGGATATGAGCTGTGTCTCGACCCAGTGGCTCGGGATTCAGCGGGCGGCAGACTCTTCGATAAAGGCTCTTTCAAATATAACAGTGCCTTAATAATCCCGGAGGGGATGTCATAAAGGAGCGGGTATGATGCTGAGAAAAGTGCTCATCAACTTTCTGTTCATAGTGCTGGGATGCTTTTTCGGAGTGCTCGTCGCGCAGTTCATGAAGGACAACTACCACTCTTCGCCGGCGCTCTGCATCTTCGCCATCGTGCTCTTCCTGGCGGTTTTCATCGGGGTGGCGCAGCTCATCCTCCCCAGAGTCGACAGGATAACGCAGGAGATACCTGTTGACATACAGAGGCGCCACGACGCGACCTGGGGATGGCTCATACCTCGGAACGACTCTGCCAAGATGAGATACCCTCTGACGAGAGACAGGATCGTTATAGGACGGGATATCAAGAACGACATACTGCTGAACGACGAATCGGTGTCGAGATCGCACGCCGAGATAATCCGCACCGAGGCCGGGTATATAATGAAAGACATGAGCAGCAAGAATGGACTCTTCATAAACAACCAGAGGGTTCAGGAGCACGTGCTCTGCGAAGGCGACGCCATTACAATAGGCGATCTCGACTTTATCTTCAGCTATTCCAGGAAGGACAATGCGCCTCCGGAGGCATCTTGACAGAACCAGCCGGGAGGCCTGCCGGAGCCCGGACAGACCGATCACTGTTTCGATTCATGGTGCTTCTTCACTGCCGGAGCGCCGACATCATTCCTTTTCTTACTGTGGATAAAAAAGAGCATTATTGTGAAGAGATATATGAGCAGCAGGGAGTAGAGGCTGAAGCCCAGATACTTGTATCTGTAATGCAGATCGAGAATCCAGTCCCTTGTCCTCAGATTGCCGTCAAGAATCCAGAAGACGCCCATGAACGACAGGATTCCCAGCAGAGGCGCTGCGGCCTTTCCACTCAACTCACCGCGCAGATAGAGGGCGATGAATGTAATGAACGGTATCATCACGATGATGTGGCTGTGTGAGAAGCTGAATGGCGTGAAAACAAGCGACGCCATCATGTACATCGAGAATTCAAGAGCGTTGATCCTCCTGCCTGACTTTACTCCGGCCTCCTGGCTGATTCTGAGCATGACATACAGCAGCAGCACGAAAAGAACCACGTAGAGTATTTTGAGCTCGGTCAGCGATATGTTGTAACGGAAAGCTGATGCCAGCCACCCGATGAGAGACTCAGGATGCCAGTCAGCGCTCTGCTCCATTGTGTAGGCATAGGCATAAACATACGATTTCCTGCCTGCCAGATCGTGTGACAGATAAACTACATACTGCGCATACCGCTGGAATCCCCACAGCACTCCGGATAGCAGAGAGAAAAGCAGCAGAAAGGCCGGGCAGCTTACCAGCACCCTGTAGTTCCTCCTGATCCCGTAATAAAACAGCAGCAGCAGAGGGTGCATCTTGATTATGATCGCCAGAGCCAGAAAAAAGCCGCAGAGCCACCATCTCTCCCTCTCTCCGAAATAGAACGTCATGATCAGCAGAAAGGTCAGGATGAAGCCCACCTGCCCCAGGAATATGTTGTCCACACCAGTGCTGCAGAAAAGAGTGTACACGGCGATCATAATCGCCGTGAGCGCTGAGGCGCGTCTGTCCTCGATCAGGTAAAAGACCAGAACCGTAACGGCTATGACATACATTATGAACGATGAGATCACTATCAGGTGATAGCCTGTTGTAAACGAAAAAAAAGCGAAGGGCATGCACAGCACGAAATAGGGAGGAGCGTGCCTGTCACCTATAATAGACCATTTCCCATTGCTCAGCTTGTTGACGAATTCATGGATCTCAGCGGATTCATATATGTTGGGACATCCGTCGTTAAGAGCCCTGATTGTAGAATAGATGTAAAAAAAGTCGTACCCGAGGTTCTCCTGATTATCCCTGATATATTTCACATACCCGGGAAAAGAGTAGATTCCCGCCCCCAGAAGGACAGAGAGCAGGATTGTTACAGCAAGGAGCTTTCTGAGTGACATGAATTAATAGATTTTATCTTTGTCAGGTCAATCCTTCCAGTGAAGGCAGATTGGAGATCACCGGCACATCAGCCTGTATCCCACGCCTGACTCGGTTATGATATACTGCGGCAGCGCCGGGTTTTCTTCGATCTTTCTGCGGAGCTGCCCTATGTATACTCTGATGTAATGGGTGTCCTGGTAGCCTATGTTTCCCCAGACAGCCTTCAACAGCTGCTGATGTGTCAATACCCGGCCCACATTCTGAGCCAGCACCTTCATTATGTCGTATTCAGTCGGAGTGAGCTTTATCTCCCTGTCGCCGACGGCCACTCTTCTCTGCCCGAGGTCCACTGTGAGCCTGCCGCATGAAATAACCGGTTCGGAGCCTGTCGCAGCTGTTCTTCTGAACGATACCCTTATCCTGGCAAGAAGCTCCTCAACGCTGAAAGGCTTGGTTATATAATCGTCGGCGCCGGAATCGAGGGCGCCGATCTTTTCCTTCTCCTGATCCCTTACCGACAGGACTATAATGGGAGTCTGAGTCCATTCCCTTATGCTCGTGATGACCTCTCTGCCTTCCATGTCAGGAAGGCCGAGATCGACAATCAGCAGATCGGGCCTGTATGTCGCCGCAAGCTGGACTCCCTCCTTCCCTGTGGAGGCGCATTCCACCATATAACCGCGGGCCTCCAGCGCTACAGTCAGCAGCTTTCTGATCTGAGGCTCGTCATCTATCACGAGTATACGCGCCCCTGTATCACTCATTTCTTTCATCCCCTTCCTGAGAATCAGGATCTCTTATTTCTTTCAGGTCCGCAGGGAGCGTGAAATGCACTGCAGTTCCAGTAGGCATTCTGTTCTCGGCCCAGATCTCACCTCCGTGCAATTCTATCACGGCTTTGCAGATCGAGAGCCCCAGACCCGATCCTCCTGCGGTGCTCTCAGACACCTTTACTCTGTGAAACTTGTCGAAGATGTTTCCCAGCTCTTCCGGCGGAACTCCCGGCCCTTCATCGGCCACAGATACTTTCACTCTGCCGTCCGTGGAAGAAGCACTTATAGTAATTTTAGCACCTGTTCTGCAAAATTTCAAAGCGTTGTCGAGAAGGTTCACGAGCACCAGCTCTATCAGCACGCTGTCACATCTCACGAACGGGATGTCCGGCGGTATGTCCACAGTCACATCACCGGATTTGAGAATATCTCTCATCTGCCTGAGCGAGGTCCCGACTATATCGACAATATCGCCGCTGTCAATCTTCAGTTCGAGCATGCCGCTCTCGAGCCTGGCAGTGTCGAGAAGGTTGGCTACGACCCTCTCGAGGCGCATCGCGCCTCCCCTTATTTCGTGCAGAAGCTGGCTCTTCTGATCTGATGTATAGACATCGCCGGCCTCCACGAGCGTGGAGACAGATCCTATTATCGAGGAGAGCGGGGTCTTCAGCTCGTGTGACAGCGAGTTGAAGAGGGTGCTCTGCAGGCGTTTGGACTCGGCAAAGAGCGCTGCCTCCTGCAGGACCTCGTCCATCTTGACCCTTTCTATCATTATAGCCGCGAGCTGCACCCACGTATCGAGAAGCCTCCACTGCTCAGGCATCAGGTTTTCGTTCCCCATGTTGACGCCGAGCACCCCTTCGGCTTTCCCCTTGGCCAGCAGAGGCACGAAGAGGTAACTGCAGTCAGAAAGAGTATCTGTCGATCTTCCTGCGACACGGGCGTTTTTATAAACCCATACCGCCACTGCCATCGTGGAGCTGTCAATGGCCTTATTCCCGCAGGATTGTGAATCCGGACATTCTGCAGTGAAGGGTTCGTTTTTCCTGCG
>Ga0302252_1001602_pt1 | contig 12607 bp, 8 predicted proteins | sample AAG_RA_Leu_MG_FD_193511 | JGI IMG/M metagenome (GOLD analysis project Ga0302252, IMG submission 193511) | Enriched activated sludge microbial communities from anaerobic digester in WTTP, New Holstein, Wisconsin, United States - AAG_RA_Leu | ecosystem: Engineered > Bioreactor > Anaerobic >...
CGTGATTTGTGGGCTCGGGGTATTCAGTGATATAAAGCTCTGGGCCGCTGAGGCTGTCCAGGTACAGGGAATTCCCTCCGATGGTGGTGTAATGAATTGCCACATACTTTGTGCCCAGGGGAAGATCGTTCTTTGAGTATTGCCGCCAGGTGTCGGAATCGGCATCCTCCACATCCGCGCTCCAAGCAAAGTCGGTCAGCTCGGATCCAGTGGAAGACCAGCCTACCCGGAAGCTTTCCCAGCACTCGTCCCCAAACCATCCCCGGTTACCAAAGTACCAGAAGCTGATACTGCGGCTTTCTTCCGATACTGACAATTGAGGTGTGATGAGATATTGATCGTAGGGATTGCTGGCATAAACTGATGAGAAACGAAAGACTCGTTGGCCTTGATGGGCAGCTCCGTTAGGTTCGTGGATCATGGCATTTCCCGGATTGGGCGGATTTTGGCCATATACGATGCTCCAGCCAAATGCAGGGCAATCGGGGGTTTCAAAATCTTCGTTCAGAGCCAGGGCATGCAGTCCCAAGCTAAGAAGCAGAGACAAGGCAAAAGCGAGTAGGTATTGCTTGTTCATGGTAAAACTCCTTTGGTAGTTTATCTGGTTCTCATATCAGCCACTAGCATGCCAAATCGCTCAGGTATCTTAATCAGCCTCATATATCCATGCCATACAAATATATAGCTAAGCAGCTTCGGTCTATGGGAGCGATGGATAAGCCTGCAATAGGGAGCAATAGCGCACACTTTAAATGTCAAAGTGTGCGCGGCGCCACAGCTTGCAGATTTTGTTTGACAATCCGGCAAGCCAAAAAATATGTAGCTTGTGGCATAGAAACCGCTAGGGGGACTGCCACAAAATAGAACCAATGAGGATGTGTGATGGAACAGGACTTCAAGGCTCTGGATGCCATTCTGGCAAAGTATCGGGATAGAAAAGGCTTTCTGATCCCATTGTTACAGGAAGTTCAAAATGAATTGGGGTATCTGTCGCAGGAAACCATGAAGCATATCGCGATCGAGATGCAGGTTCCCGCCGCAGATATTTTTGGCGTGGCCACCTTTTATTCGATGTTTCGGCTAAAGCCGCAGGGCAAGCATATAATACGTGTGTGTAAGGGAACTGCTTGCCATGTTTCTGATGCCGATGGCATCAAGAAGGCTCTGGTGGAAGCTCTGCAATTGCCGGACGGCGAGAATACCACAGCCGACATGCACTTCACCCTGATGGAAGTGGCCTGCCTGGGCTGTTGCAGCCTGGCACCGGTAATCATGGTGGACGATATGACTTTTGGCAAGCTGGTACCGGAAGCCATTCCCGAAGTTCTGGAAAAATTCAGGTATTAGAGGTGAGACATGAATGAGATAAGCGTAAAAGTAGGTTTGGCGAGTTGTGGCGTTGCCGCCGGAGCCAGAGACGTATACCTGAAATTGGAAGAATACCTGGCCGCCAATCCTTTGCCGGTGAAGCTGATGCAAACCGCCTGTATCGGAATGTGCTTTGAAGAGCCAATCGTGGAATTCAGCGGCTCGCAGCTTGGAAGAATGCACGTCGGCAAAGCATCTCCAGACAGCATAATCCAGATTATGGAAGACTACCTGAAAGGCATTGCTCCTAATCAAAACGTGATCCTGGCCGAAAAACTGGCCGGAACCCACAATGAACTTCTGGCTAATCAGCACCGCATCGTGCTTCGTAATTGCGGAGTAATAGACCCCAAAAGCCTGGCCGACTACGAGGCTCAGGGTGGTTATCAGGCGCTGAAAAAAGCCCTGACGATGGATAAAGCCGCCATTATCGAGGAAATCAAAGCCTCTGGTCTAAGAGGACGTGGCGGAGCAGGATTTTCTACGGGATTGAAATGGACTTTCGCCGCCAAAGCGATTTCCGAAAAGAAATACGTGGTCTGTAACGCCGACGAGGGAGATCCTGGCGCTTTTATGGATCGCAGCGCTTTGGAAGGCGATCCGCACAACGTAATCGAAGGCATGATCATCGGCGCTTATGCCATGGGTGCAGACGAAGGCTATATCTATTGCAGGGCCGAATATCCCATGGCCATTGAACACCTGAAAATCGCCATCGACGCCGCCGAAGCCAAGGGCTATCTGGGAAAAAACATTCTGGGCTCTGATTTCAGCTTCGACCTGCACATAAAAGAGGGTGCCGGAGCTTTTGTCTGCGGCGAGGAAACAGCCTTGATGCAAAGCATCGAAGGCAAGCGCGGAATGCCAACCATCCGGCCTCCCTTCCCAGCGGAAAAAGGTCTGTGGAGCAAACCCACAAACATTAACAATGTGGAAACCTGGGCTAACGTAGCCTGGATAATTATGAATGGAGCCGAGGCTTTCCGGGCTTTTGGAACAGAAAAATCCCCGGGCACCAAGGTCTTTGCCCTGGCCGGCAAGATCGCGGGTAGCGGATTGATCGAAGTTCCCATGGGAATCCCCATTAAGGACATCATCTACAAGGTCGGCGGTGGCATGAAAACTGCCAAACCTTTCAAAGCCGTACAGATGGGCGGCCCCTCGGGGGGATGCATCCCTGCAGAAAAGCTCGATACAATAGTGGACTATGATTCCATCACCGCCACGGGAGCGATAATGGGTTCTGGCGGGATGGTGGTAATGGATAGCGGAACCTGCATGGTGGATGTGGCGCGCTTTTTCCTTAATTTTACCCAAAACGAGTCCTGCGGAAAATGTACTTTCTGCCGCATTGGAACCAAACGCATGCTGGAAATCCTGACCAGAATCACAGAAGGTAAAGGCAAGCTGGAAGATATCGAAGAACTGCAAGAGCTGTCGGAAAACATCATCAAGGGTTCACTTTGCGGATTGGGGCAAACCGCTCCAAACCCGGTGCTAACCACTCTGCGCTATTTTAAGGACGAATACCTGGCCCACATAGTGGATAAACGCTGCCCAGCCGGTGTTTGCACAGCGTTGGTAAGCTACCGGATTATCCCAGAGAAATGCATTGGCTGCACTGCATGTGCCCGCAAGTGTCCGGTAAATTGCATTTCAGGTACCGTGAAACAAGCCCATGTAATTGACGCCAGTAAGTGCATCAAATGCGGCGCATGCCAGAAAGCCTGCAAATTCGAAGCAGTGATCAAAGAGTAGGAGCCAGAAAATGATAGAAGTATTTTTGAACGGAAAAAAGATCGAAACCGAAGCCGGAATTACAATTTTGGAACTGGCACGCCGCCAAGGCCTGGAAATTCCCACTCTTTGCCACGACGAAGAGCTAAATCCTTATGGATCATGCTGGGTTTGCGCTGTGGAAGTAAAAGGCCGCAAAGGCTTTGTAACCTCATGCGGAACCGTGCTGAGCCCAGGAATGGAGATCAGCACCGACAGCGAGGCTATCCGTAAAGCCCGCAAGATGGCCCTGGAACTGCTGATTTCCAATCACTATGCCGACTGCGTGGCTCCCTGCACGGTTGCCTGCCCCGATCATGTAGATATCCAAACCTACGTATCCCTTATCGCCAATGGCCAGTATCACGAAGCTGTAAAAGTGATCAAGGAAACCCTTCCCCTGCCTTTGTCCATAGGGCGCGTCTGTCCGGCTTTTTGTGAAAAGGAATGCCGTAGGCAGATTGTGGAAGAGCCAATCGCCATCAGGCAACTGAAGCGCTATGCCGCCGATGAAGACCTGGGCGACGTTTGGAACTACATCCCCGAAAAGCTGCCTGCCAAAGGCAAAAAGATCGCAATCATCGGAGCCGGACCCAGCGGCCTAACCTGTGGATACTATCTTTCCAACCAGGGCTATGATGTGAAGGTATTCGAAGCTTCACCCCAGGCCGGAGGCTGGTTGCGCTATGGAATTCCGGAATACCGGCTTCCAAAGGCAACCCTGGACGCAGAGATTGAGCTGATGTGCGCCAATGGTATGCAGATTGAGTACAATGTGCAGCTTGGCAAAGACATCATGCTTAGCGACCTGGCCGCCGGCTACGACGCCGTTTATCTGGCTATTGGAGCCCAAAAGGCTGTTCCCATGCCAGTAACAGGCAGCGACCTGGATGGTTGCCTGCTGGGAGTGGATTTCCTGAAGGCTCATGCCCTGGGAACATCGCCGGAATTGGGTAAGAAAGTAGCCATCGTGGGAGGTGGGAATACCGCTATCGATTGTGCCAGAACCGCCATCCGCAAAGGCTGCGAAGTAAGCCTGATTTATCGCCGCACCAAAGAGGAAATGCCCGCGGAGCCATTTGAAATAGAAGCTTCAGAGCATGAGGGTGTGGTTTTTTACTACCTGGCAAACCCGGTGGAATACAAAGGTGAAAATGGAAAGCTAAAAAGCGTGAAAATAGAAAAAATGAAGCTGGGAGAGCCGGACAGCAGCGGTCGCAGAAGGCCCGAGCCTACCGGTGAATTCTTTGAGCTTCCCTTCGATAGCATCATCGCAGCCATCTCACAAGTGCCTGAAGTAGAGCTCTTTGCAGATTCTACAAATCACATCGACGGCCAGGTGCTACCGCTTTCACGCTGGCAAACGGCTATCGTTAACGAAGCTACCATGTACAGCGGACTGAAGAATGTGTTTGCCGGAGGTGATTTCCGGAGAGGTGCAGCAACTGCCATAGAAGCCATTGCCGACGGCAGGCTGGCCGCCATTGCTATAAACAAATATCTGGAAACCGGCGAGATAGCTGCCGACCTTGCTGCATTTGACTCTAAAAAAGGAAAAAGCATAAATGACATCAACAAAGCCGAGTATGAAGGTTTTGAACAAGTCAAACGCCTGGTAATGCCGGAACTGGAGCCCAGAGAAGCTATAAAATCCTTTGCTGAGGTGGAGCTTGGCTTTTCCGAAGCTGCAGCCATCGCCGAAGCAACCCGGTGCTTGGAATGCGGATGCCAGGTAAACGAGACCTGCAGTTTGCGCAAATACTGCACCGACTACCAGGTGGACGCCGCACATTACCTGGGTGGCATAAATAAACATCCCATCGACTACACTCATCCATTCATCGTGCGGGACGCCAATAAGTGCATCAATTGCGGGCGCTGCATCCGAACTTGCGCTGAGATTCAAGGCCCGGCCGTGTTGGGATTCATCTACCGTGGTTTTGCCGCCATTGTAGGCCCGGAATTTGGCGGCTCATTAACCCAAACCACCTGTCTGTCCTGCGGCAAATGCATAGACGTTTGCCCTGTGGGAGCTTTGGTGGAGCGTACCGCTCATTACAAACTGAATCCGCACCCCAAGCAGATCGATGTTCAGAATTGCGGGATCTGCGGGGTTGGATGTCTGATTCAGACAGAAACCCAAGCCGGAATTGTAAACACCATTGGCACACCAAAGGAAAAAACTGGCTTCAACGGCAAGAACCTCTGTTTTAAAGGCCGGTTTGGCTGGCAAACTCTGTATGGAGAGGACTGGCTAGGACTGCCAAGGCTGCGCACGGAACGGGGTTTCGTGGATATCAGTTGGCAGGAAGCAAGCGCTTTGATCGCCGCCAAACTGCAGGAGTGCTCCAACAAGCGTTTTGAGATATGCCCAAATATCAGCCTGGAAGAGATGCTGATGTCTCAAAAAGCCGCTGCCAAATATGATTTACCACTGTCTGCCGATCCTGCCTGGGCTGCTTTTTCCGATGCTTATCTGAATCTACAACCCCAGACAGACCCATACAAAAAACTGGAAGAATTCTCAGAATTCATTGTGTTTGGCGAGATCAACCAAAGCCTGGCCAGTCTCTTGCGCTTACAGCAGAGAAAGGGAAAGAAGCTCATTCTGGTATCATATCCCGATACTCCCTTCAGGCGTTTTGCCGATTTGGTATGCCATAGTTTGGACGACCTGCAGCCCAGCGGGAAAGCGCTGTTTGTCTATAATCAAAACCGCATCCCCGAAAAGGATGCTTTCAAGCTTTGGAATTTAGCTCAGCGCATTGGGAAGGACAATATCCTGCTTAGCACGGACTTGCGTAATCATTTGGGATTTTTGGCTCTGAAGCCGAAGCTGGGAACCTGCTCTCCAGCAGAATTTTGCCTGGGTTATGGATGCTATCCGCAAAAGGCCAGGGAAGCCAGATTCAGCGTTGCCATTATGAGTTTTCGTGATGACAATGCCCCTGTTGATCTTCTAATCCCCTCCCCCAGTTATCTTGAACTGGAAGCTCATTCCCTGGCTGATTGGGGTCAGATCACCAAAGGAGGAAATCCGGCTAAATCGACTACCATAAACGAGTTGATGCGCCTGTTTTACAACCTTGGCTGGATGAGTCCAAATGCTGCCGAAGTTCCTTTCTGGAATGCCGAAGCCCAGAAGCTGCTCGCTTCACTACATGGCCAGGAACCCCAAAGCTTTGATCCAACCATGATAGACCTGCAGAAGCTAAAAACCGAGACCATTAAGCTACCCAGTCAGTTGGAAATCCGCATTTCCAGGCTGGAGGATACCAGAAAGCAGCAAACAAAATTCTAGCTTATTGAAACCCGATGATTGACCCGAAGCAGGTGGGTCTCACCACATGCTTACCGGTCGCCCTACATAAATCGAGGGAGCATGGAACCTGATCTTAATCAATCGGGTTCTATGCTCCCGTTTGTTTATAAACATCAATTACGGACTCAGGAAACCTCAGTCCCCCTCCATGCATCCTTCCTGATAGCATAAAACCTGGTTTTTTCCTGTTTTTTTACCTCTATAAAGAGCCAAATCAGCCTCATTTAGCATATCTCTGCCCTTTTCGTCGCCCATGTGGAAGCTGAGGCCAATGGTGATGGTTACTTTCAATAGCTGATCGCCGCAACGGATTTCTGCGTCTTCCACGGTCGCTCTAATTCTCTCAATCACGATCATCGCACCCTGACAGGTTGTTTCCGTTAGTACAAACAGGAATTCTTCTCCGCCCCAGCGTCCCACCATATCCGTTACACGGATCCCGGAAATGAAGAGAGAGGACAGCTTTTTCAACACAAGGTCTCCGCAGTCGTGACCATAGGTATCGTTGATTCTTTTAAAGTTATCGATATCGGCGATAGCTACCCCGAAACCTCTTTGAGTTCTTATCGAACGGCTGCTTTCCTTCTGCAGCAGTTCCTCCATCACTCTGCGATTATAGAGTCCGGTAAGGGCATCGTGCCGGGCCAGACGGTTCAGATCGGTATTGGCTTTGCTTAGTTCGGTGTTTAGTTCTTCCAGGTTTTGGTAAAGCTCTCTTTGGATTTGTTCGGCGATCACCTGTTTGTCGATATCCACGAAAACTCCCAGGATGCCCATGGGGTTGCCATTGTCGTCAAATATGGAAGATGCATACAAATCAGCCCAAAAGATGGAGCCATCCCGGCGTTGATATCGGCGCTGCTTGCGCATTTGCCGGCCTTTTTCAGCGATTAGATAATCGAAACTGACAATGCTGGTATCCCAATCCTCGCGGGGAGTTACGTCCTTGATATGCAGCTTCACAGCCTCTTCCTGGCTATAGCCCAGAAGCTGGCACCAGGTGGGATTCACGATCACGTATCTGCCTTCGTGATCTGTCACCCCGATCGCCACGATCGCACTCGCAAAAATCTTGGAATACAAGCTTTGGCTATCAATAAAGTCCATACTCACATCCTTTAGCCTTTTGAAAAGAATGTCCGCAATGAAAACCGGTGAGAACCCGGAAGCCCTCACCGGCACGATATACGCTCTATGCTTCTGTGGCAGGCGGAGTATAAACTCTGGTGCCCAGTTCGTTGTCGATCATGAAAAGGCCCTGGCTGTTGTCGCCGACCATCTTCAGCTTCTGGATCACCTTGTCCACAGAGGCTTCTTCTTCCACTTGTTCATCCACATACCACTGCAAAAAGCTGCGGCTGGCGTGATCTTTTTCCTTAATGGCCAAATCCATCAGTTCATTGATGCTTTTACTGATGAATTGCTCATGTTTTAGCGCTTCGGTAAATGCCTTCAGAGGAGTTCCGAAATCGGTTGCAGGTTTATCGATGGCTTTCAGCACTACCTTTCCACCGCGTTCGATGAGGTAATTGAAGAACTTCATGGCATGAAAGCGTTCTTCCTTGCCCTGAGCGTCCATCCAATTTGCCATTCCGTCCAGATTCTGGTTTGCAAACCAAGCCTGCATGCTGATATACAGGTATTCTGAGAAAAGTTCCCGGTTAATCTGTTCGTTTATGGCGTCTTGCATTTTTTTGCTGATCATTGTTCCTCCAGTTTTGTCTTTAGTTCTTCGTTTAGTTTTTGTTTTATGTTTTCCAAATCTTCTGCGCTGGGAATGTATTGCACCTTTATCGGCTCCAGCATCTCAAATCCGCATTCCTTGGGGTCGCCCAAAAGCTGTTGCAAGATCGGAATGCTTTGCCCACCCCATCCGTAGCTGCCAAAGGCAAGGCCAATCCTGTCTTTGGGAGAAAGCCCTTTGAGATAATAGATAAAAGCCGCCACGGTTGGCAAAATCGAGCTGTTCAATGTAGGTGAGCCCACCGCGATGAATCGGGCTTCGATGATATCGGTCATGATATCGGAAATGTGATTGGTTTGCAGATTCAGCAGTTTGGAGCGGATTCCCAGCTTTTCAAAGGTCTCATGGATGGCCACAGCGATCATCTGAGTGGATTTCCACATGGTGTCATAGATCACCAGCCCATTATGCCCGTCGGAAACGTTGTAAGCCCAATCCTTGTATGCCTTCAGGATGAGCGGGATGTTTTCCTCAGTCCAGATAACCCCATGGCTGGGGCAGATCATTTTTATGCTAAGGGGAGCCGCCGCATCCAATACTTTCTGCACTTGTTTGGAATATGGCAGCACGATATTGGCATAATACTTTTTGGCTTCTTCCAGCACGATCCCGATCGGGAGTTCCCTGGCCAGACGTTCCGATGAGGCGATGTGCTGGCCAAAGGCATCGTTGGAAAAAAGTATCTCTTCTTCGGGGCAGTAAGTAACCATGTTATCCGGCCAATGCACCATCGGAGTGGTCAGGAAAGTAAGGCTGCGCTTGCCCAGCTTTAGCGTGTCGCCGCTTTTGATTTCGGCGAAGTTCCAGTCTTTTTTATAATGCAGCTTCAGGCCCTTTATTCCGGCCGCATTTGTGTAAAGGGTGGCATTGGGCAGCAGTTCCAGGGTTTTGGGAAGCCCGCCACTGTGATCCATTTCCACATGATTTTGGATAAGAATATCTATCTGCGAGGGATCGATGATGTCGCTGATGCGGGCAATAAGCTCTTCGAAAAGATAGCTCTTCACATTGTCGATAAGGGTAATCTTTTCGTCGATAATCAGATAAGCATTGTAGGTGGAACCGCGCTGAGTAAGATAACCGTGAAAATTCCGCAAATCCCAATCTATACCCCCAACCCAATAGATGCCTTCTCTAAGCTTCAGTGCCTTCATGATTCTTTTTATCTCCTTGCTATTAAATATCACAAATGATTCAGACTGCTTTTCTGGATACATAGTCCTGCTGATATTATACCCGGCTTTACCGCCCCGGTCAAATGTAAAAAACTCCCGGTAATATCGAGGTCGCAAGTGAGTGGGACGGGACACTTTATAGCGATCCCATCCTTGGCTGAAAAAAGAGTAAGGCTCATAAGCAGGAAATCGGGGCCAAACCCAATCTACAGAGCTACTTATCTCTGAAGGTCAAGCTCTCGCGGTTCATAATTCCCTTGACCTATTACCTCTTCCCAAAAAAACTGCCCCCGTGACTTGATGGTGCTTAAATCAAGGTAATAGGGAATTTCGTGAAAAGCGAAAGCGGTCTCCGCCACTGTGAGCAGCACAAAGGTAAAAGCCGTCACTGGATAGCCGGGAAGACGCCTTTTGAGGGGAATAGCCCCAACCGCTGCAAGCCAGGAAACCTGCCACAAGTTTGGCTACTCACGCCCACGGAGCAAGGGCTAACGCCAACCTGCGTTCATCTCAAGTCACGAGAATCAATAGAGGTGAACAAAATGACTCAAAACAAACTTTTAACAGGTCTGCCCAAGATCCTGACATTGGTAGTTATGCTGCTGAACCTTTCCATTTCCAACGCCGACGAGCTTTTTGTAGTTAATTCTCAATCCCGCACCCTCAGCAAAATCGACACCCAAACCGATGCTGTGAACAATAGCTTTGCCCTGCTGGGAAACGTTCCCAACAAAGTAGTTGTGGATGAAGACTACCTTTGGGTGGTGCTTTCTGGCGATAATACGGTTAAAAAGCTCTCCAGACTGAATGGCAGCAGCCTGGCAAATATCTTCATTGGCCTGGGCAGCAATCCCTGGGACGCAGTGAAGTTTGAAGGCCATCTGTACGTTAGTGGTCTCTTTAGCGGCAAGGTTTACAAGGTGGACGCCAATACAAACAGCGTAGTGGCAACTGCCACGGTAGGAACCTCTCCAGAAGGCATGCTGGTGCACGCCGGCAAGCTGTATGTGGCCAATGCCGGAAACTATCTGCAAAACTATGCGGGCAGTTCAATATCAATAATCGACCTGGCCAGCTTCAGCACCGAGACTACGCTACCCCTTCCCGCCAATCCGCAATACCTGGCCGTTCACGCTGGCAAAGTGCATGTTTCCTGCACAGGAAATTGGGATGACATTCCCGGCTCGGTCTGTATAATCGATCCTGCCAGCAATGAAGTGGTGCACACCCTTGCTCTGGGCGGAACCCCTGGCTGCCTTTGGATGAAGGATGACGCCCTGGCCCTGGTTGCCGACAGTGGCGGCGCAATGCTCTATAGCTACAATCCAACTACTTATGAGATTCTGAATGGTGCGGCAAATCCCCTGCCCAATGGCGGCACAGAGATTGTGGGAACAGCCGGCTATCTTGCCATCCTGCAGCCAAACTGGGGCGGAAATGGCATCGTTCAGCTCCGTCATCCCGACTTTAGCCTTTGGAAACAGTATTCCGTAGCCATGATGCCAACAGATTTGAAGCTCTATACCCAGCCTTCGGAAAGCTCAGATCAGGTGGAGCATCCTCACAGGATGAACGTGTATCCAAATCCTTTGCGGCCGAGCGAAAAGCTTCGATTCAGCAGTTCAGAATCCGTGTTTGGAGAGCTATGCCTCTACAATCTGAAAGGCCAGTTGGTTTTCAGGCAGTTATATTTGGGCAAAGAACTCGTTCTGCCTGAGCTGGACCTGCCAACGGGATTATATATGTATCGTTTGCAGCAAGGCGGTTCTAAAGCAGCCTGGATTACGGGAAAATTCATCATTCAGAAATAGTGATTTTTCCCTCGAGTATCAAGCAATAAAGTAGCCGGATTGACAGATTAAATGCTCTGGAGAGGATCGTAGTAACTGGTTTTAGCACTTTCACTTCCATCTTAATCAGCAAAAGTGATGGGGAAATGATATTTGACAATGCGCAAATTATGGATTATTATATAGTTACCTGCTTGATTAGCGAAGATAACAATTGAAAACGCCTAGAGGAGGACGAGATGAATTATACGCTTAAGATCACCAAGAGGAGTGATTTTCCTGAGGGAATCGGACAAGCAGAAGTGGTGGACTTCCTTTATGAGCATCTGGACAGATTCCGGGACACAAAAACCTCCATTTCACGGGCTATTGACTATTGTTTTTCCACTGATGCTGGAAAAGGCGGATACCTGTTATTGGCCATGGAAGACGGAAAAATAGTGGGAGCGGTGGTAATGAATTATACTGGGATGCAAGGATATATTCCGGAAAACATCCTGGTTTATATTGCAGTTCATAATGGTAAACGAGGCAAGGGACTGGGAGCGCAACTCATCAAGGAAGTGCTTGCCAATACGGAGGGAAGTATTGCCTTGCATGTGGAATATGATAATCCAGCCAAACGACTTTACGAGAGATTGGGCTTTAGCACCAAGTATGCGGAAATGCGCTGGCAAAAGGAAGCATAGATGGCGCGCTTGAAGATTCATGCCGACCGAATCATAGAGAACATCCAGATTATCAATACCTATATGATGAACAAAGGAAAAATCTGGAGTTTGGTTGTGAAGGTATTAGGCAACGACAGGAAGGTGCTTTCGGTGCTGCTGTCAAATGCGGTGATTGCGGAGTTGCATTCCGTTGCGGTTACCCAAGTGGCCAACCTGAAACTGATCAAGGAAATCAACCCGGAAATCCGGACAATGTTTATCAAACCTCCAAATCTGAAGAATGCCTCAGCCATCGTGAAGTATGCCGATTATTCGCTAAATACTTCCATCGCTACCATTAAAGCTCTGAATCAAGCAGCGGTAAAACAGGATAAAATCCATAAAATCATCGTAATGATCGAAATGGGCGAACTGCGTGAAGGGATTAAACGGGAAGGCTTGATTCCCTTTTACCGCAGTGTGTTCAGGCTAAGTAACATAGAAGTGGTGGGAATTGGCACTAATCTGGGGTGCATGACAGGCATTAAGCCAACTTATGACAAGCTGATCCAACTTGTGCTGTATGAGCAGCTTCTGGAAGCCAAGTTTGACCACAATCTGGATTTGGTATCGGGAGCCAGTTCCATTACCCTGCCACTTCTGGAGAAAGATAAGGTTCCGATGGGAGTGAACCATTTCCGAATCGGCGAAGCGGTGTTTCTGGGAACCACTCCCTTGACCAATCGGCAGTTTCTGAATCTGAATACCGGCGCATTTACCTT
>Ga0302252_1001603_pt1 | contig 12606 bp, 6 predicted proteins | sample AAG_RA_Leu_MG_FD_193511 | JGI IMG/M metagenome (GOLD analysis project Ga0302252, IMG submission 193511) | Enriched activated sludge microbial communities from anaerobic digester in WTTP, New Holstein, Wisconsin, United States - AAG_RA_Leu | ecosystem: Engineered > Bioreactor > Anaerobic >...
TCAAGCTGAAGTGGATTCCGTCCTTGTGAGGCAAGCGCTGGATTGTACCTGTACAACGGCCAGTGTCCGCATTCCACGGCCCTCTTCTGTTCGTCGATGCCTCTGGTCATGTTTATCCCGTGGGCAATGCAGTGAGAGTAGGCAATTATGAGGGATGGACCGTCGAACTGCTCCGCTTCAATGAAGGCCTTTACTGCCTGGCCCGGATTGGAGAGCGACACGGATGCCACGTAGCATGTGCCGTAGGTCATGGCTATCAGTCCAAGGTCTTTCTTGGGCATGAGTTTGCCGCCGGCCGCGAACTGGGCCACGGCGCCGAGAGGTGTTGATTTTGACGCCTGTCCGCCGGTGTTGGAGTAAACTTCGGTGTCGAGGACCAGGAGATTGATGTTTTTGCCCGAAGCAATAACATGGTCAAGTCCGCCGAAACCTATGTCATAAGCCCATCCGTCACCGCCCACTCCCCATACGGATTTATTTACCAGATAGTCTGCTACAGCCAGGAATCTCTTTGCCAGAGCTCCTTCGCAGGATGCGAGCCGGTCCTTCAGAACGGCTACGCGTTCCCTCTGTGCTTCTATTCCCGACTGGGTGGACTGATCCGCGTTCTTGATGGCCGCGAGGATCTCCTTGATCTCCGCTGCGCCCGAGCAGCTGGATTCCATCACTTGGTCAAGGTACTCTTTGGCGGACTCGGTCAGCTTGTCTACCGTAAGGCGCATCCCCAGACCGAACTCTGCGCAGTCCTCGAAGAGGGAGTTGGACCATGCGGGCCCGCGACCGTCGTTTCGTTTCGCCCATGGCGTGGTCGGAAGGTTTCCCCCGTAGATTGATGAGCAGCCGGTGGCATTGGCGATAAGTGCGCGGTCTCCGAACAACTGGGATAGGAGTTTCAGGTAAGGTGTCTCCCCGCAACCGGCGCAGGCGCCGGAGAATTCGAAGAGGGGCGTAATCAACTGGCTTCCCTTGAGGCTGTCCCGCTTTGTCAGGCTGGCGTCGGTGTCGGGAATGGAAAGGAAAAATTCCCAGTTGATGGCTTCCTGTTCACGGATAGGTACCTTGAACGCCATATTGATGGCCTTGTGATCGGGATTTTCCTTGCTTTTCGCGGGACAGTTGTGCACGCATGCTCCGCAGCCAGTGCAGTCTTCGGGAGCAACCTGGACGGTGCAGACCATTCCCTTGAATTCGTTGCCACGCGCGTCAGTGGATATGAAGTTCTCGGGAGCTCCCTTGAGCATGGAGGGGTCGTATACTTTCATGCGAATAGCCGCGTGAGGACAGACGAACGAGCATATGCCGCACTGGATGCATAACTCCTTGTCCCATACAGGTATGTCTACCGCGATGTTGCGTTTTTCGAAACGGGAAGATGCCGTCGGGAATGTGCCGTCCGCGGGCATGGCCGATACGGGGATGTTGTCTCCACGGCCGGCGATGATCTCGGCAGTGACATTCTGCATGAATTCCGGCGCTTCCGGGCTGATAGGGGACTTGACGGTGATTGAGCTGGTGGCTTTTTCCGGAACCTTTACCTCGAAAAGGTTGTCCAGCGCGGCGTCGACCGCCTTGTTGTTCATCTCGACAACCCGCTCGCCCGCTTTGCCGTAGCTCTTCTTGACAGCGTCCTTGATAGCCGCTACAGCCGTGTCCAGGGGGATAATGCCGGATATCTTGAAGAATGCGGTCTGCATGATGACGTTGATACGCGCCCCCAGGCCCAGCTCCTCGGCAAGTTTCACCGCATTGATAACGTAGAATTTCAGCTTCTTGTCGATTATCTGCTGCTGGACCTCGCGCGGCATCTGGTCCCATACCTCATCCTTGTCGAAAAGGGAGCAGAGAAGGAACGGCGCCCCTTCCTTGGCCTTGGACAGCATGTCGTATTTTTCCAGGAAGGTGAAATTGTGGCATGCCACAAAATCGGGGCGATTGATGAGATACGGCGCACGGATCGGATTTTTTCCGAAACGGAGGTGGGAAATGGTGACGGTGCCGGCCTTTTTTGAGTCGTAGACAAAATATGCCTGCACGTTGTTGTCGGTCTTTTCGCCGATTATCTTTATGGAATTCTTGTTTGCGCCTACCGTACCGTCGGAGCCGAGGCCGTAAAAGACCGCGGAATAGATTCCGGAGGCGATGTTGGTGAAGGCTGGATCGTATTCGATGCTCGTTTGGCAGACGTCGTCATTGATTCCTACCACGAAGTGGTTCTTCGGTGTTTCCTTTGCCAGGTTATCGAAAATGCCTTTCACCATGGCCGGGGTGAACTCCTTGGAACCCAGGCCGTATCGGCCTCCGACAATGGCGGGATACTTTTCGAAGCGCGCGCTCTTTGCTTCCATCATTTCGCCGATTGCGGTTCTTACATCCAGGTAGAGAGGCTCGCCCAGTGATCCCGGCTCCTTGGTCCTGTCCATTACGGCTATTCTGGAAACGGTGGAAGGCAGGGCGGCGACAAAGGCCTCGGCGGGGAAAGGACGATACAGGCGAACCTTGAGGACGCCCACCTTTTCACCCCTGGCTGTCAGGGTTTCCACCGTCTTGTGGACGGCGTCCGCGCCTGATCCCATGATTACGATGACCCGGTCCGCATCCGGAGCGCCCACATAGTCGACCAGATTGTACTGACGTCCGGCGATGCCGGCGAACTTGTCCATCTCTTCCTGGACTATGCGAGGGGTTTCCAGGTAGTACCTGTTTACCGTTTCACGTCCCTGGAAGTAGACGTCCGGATTCTGGGATGACCCTCTAAGGAACGGCCGGTCCGGAGAGAGGGCCCGTGCGCGGTGGGCTATGATCAATTCGTCGTCGAGCATTGCGCGCATGTCTTCGAAGGTGAGCTCTTCCACTTTCTGTATTTCGTGGGAGGTGCGGAACCCGTCGAAAAAATGAAGAAACGGGACGCGGGAACGGAGTGTGGCGGACTGGGCGATAAGGGCGAAGTCCATTACCTCCTGTACGTTGTTGGAGCAGAGCATCGCCCAGCCAGTGGAGCGGCAGGCCATGACGTCGGAATGGTCGCCGAAGATGGACAACGCCTGCGCGGCAATGGCGCGGGCCGAAACATGGAAGACGGTGGAGGTAAGTTCCCCCGCGATCTTGAACATGTTCGGAATCATCAGCAACAGTCCCTGGCTGGCGGTAAACGTCGTTGTCAGGGCTCCCGCCTGGAGCGCGCCATGTACCGCGCCAGCGGCGCCGCCTTCGGATTGCATTTCCGTAACAAGCGGTACGGTGCCCCAGATGTTTTTCTCTCCTTTGGCGCTTTTGTCATCGGAGATTTCACCCATGACCGATGATGGTGTGATTGGATAAATCGCGATTACTTCGTTGGTGGCATGGGCTACATGGGCTGCCGCGGTGTTACCATCGATCGTAACCATTTTGCGCTTCATGCAAGAACTCCTCCTTGAGTCGCTGTTTATGACCGCCAGGCGGTCATTTTCGGTTTCTACGGCCGATTTGGCCGTTAGAACCGGAATCCGGGGTTTGTTACAACTCGTTGCGCCCTTCCAGCGCCCTTTGGACGGTGGCTGTATCCACATATTCCAGGTCGCCACCGATGGGCATGCCGTGGGCAAGTCTGGTAACTCTTATGCCCAGAGGTTTTATGAGGCCGTTCAGATAAAGCGCCGTAGCTTCTCCCTCAACGGTAAAATTTGTAGCCAGCACAATCTCTCTGACTCCTTTGCTTTCCAGGCGTTTTAACAAGTCGGTGATTTTCAGATCCGATGGCATTACGCCATTTAGGGGGGAAAGCGCGCCGTGCAGGACGTGATACCTTCCCCGGAATGCGCCGCTTCGCTCTATGGCCAGGAGATCCTGAGGCTCTTCCACGACGCATATAACTCCATCATCCCTGTCATCGCGACAGATGGAACAGGGATCCTCCTCGGTTATGCAGAAGCAGACAGAACAGAGTCTTACGCTCTTTTGGAGGTTTATCAGACTCTCGGCAATATCTCCGCAAACCCTGGGCGATTTGAGTATATGAAAGGCCAGTCTCAGCGCGGTCCTTTCTCCAATGCCCGGGAGTTTCTTCAATTCAGTTACGAGTCTGGTCAAGGATGGAGAAAAATGTATCATATTTATGGGAAGAATATAACCTCTTTTTTTATGAAAAATAAAAGAGCACGATATATTTTTATAATTACTAAAATACCCTTGTAATTATGATGAAACTAGAAATATAACAGTTTTATACGAATAGTAAAAGTATTTACTGCATGACAGTGAATACGCTAACTCATTGTGCCGGGGTTCCGGTTGTCTGAGTAAAACAAAGGCCCGCCAGGACTTAATGCCTGGGCGGGCCTGAACTGGATACTGACTGCAATCTAAATGAGGGATTCTTTCAGAATAGCCCGGGAATGCTCAGGCCTCCCGTTATCTTTCCCATCTCCGCGGCAACATCTTCCTGAACCTTTTTGAGCGCTTCGTTGACGGCCGCCATAATCATATCCTGCAACATTTCCACATCTTCCGGATCTACGGCATCTTTGCTTATTGACAATGAAAGAATCTGGTTCTTTCCGTTTACCACCGCCGTGACCGCTCCTCCTCCGGAAGTTGCTTCAGCGGTGCGGAGGGCGGCTTCTTCCTGAAGCTTCGCCATTTTCTGCTGCATAAGCTGGGCCTGTTTCATTATCTGCGCTAAACCCTTGGACATCAGTGTTTATCCTCCTTTGTATCCGAATGCTGCCCTATTTCAACGACTTCTCCTATTTCACCGCCGAATATCTCCAGTGCGGCTGAAACCAGCGTGTTCTTGCGCGCGCTTTCCTCAATTTCCCGCTGCCGGTCTACTTTCTCACGCTTTTTTTTTTCCTTTATGGAGGGAGGGGCTCCCTTTGTATCCCCGGTGAGCGCGACCACTCTGACGGATGGCGCCGCTTTCCAGTAACGGGATGCTATTTCCGTGAGGGATTTCAGTGCTTCATCATCCTGCAGACAGGCTAGATGGAAAGAGCCTTCGGGAAAACCTATCTCAACTGAATCGGCTGAAAAACGCATCGGCCTGCCGTGCTCCAGGTGCGCCCCCAGGGTTTTCTTTTCCCTGGTTACAAAGGAAACAAATTCCGGCCATCCCTTGACGACCTGGTGTGGCGCGGTTTCCGGAGCCGGCCCCGCGCCTGGTGTTGCTTTTCGCCCGGTATCTTTTTCCATGGAGGGAGTCGCAGGTCGGATCCCTCCATGAGGTGGTGGAGAGTAATGGGCGTTTTTCGTTCCCCGTTCAAGGAATTTGAGGCGTTCCATGATCTCATCGACCGGCACAACCGGCGGGAGAGTGCACATTTTCAGTAACGCCAACTCCAGTATGAGTCTGGTATATCCCGACTGGGACATCTCTGTTTCCGCTTTTAAAAGGATCGTCAGGTGTCTGCGTATCTGTTCCAGCTGCAAGGAAGCCGTTTGCGTACGGATCTCATCAATCTCGCCTTCCGTGACATCGAGTAGTTCCGAAGGGTCCCGGGTTACCTTCAATACCGCCAGGTTTCTGAAATGTTCAATAAGCTCCTGGCAGAAAGAACGCATGCTATATCCGCAAGAATCTACCCGCGATACTATTTCGAGCGCGCTGCGGCATTCTCCGGCAAAGACCGTGCGGGATGTTTCCGCAAGAAGTCGCCTGTCAACTACACCGAGAAGCGCGGTTACCTCTTCATCTCCGGCGCTGTCTCCACAGAAGGCCAGAACCTGGTCGAGAGTGGAGAGAGAATCCCGCATGCTTCCGTCCCCTTTGCGGGCAATTGCTGTCAGGGAAGCGTCACTGATGGTGACATTTTCCTCCTGAACGATAAAGCGCAGACGGTTTACGATCCCGGGAAGCGGGATTCGCTTGAAATCGAAACGCTGGCAGCGGGAAAGGATCGTTACGGGTACTTTGTGCGGTTCAGTTGTCGCAAAGATGAACTTGACGTGGGGAGGCGGCTCCTCCAGGGTTTTGAGCAGCGCGTTGAATGCGTTCGTGGAGAGCATGTGAACTTCATCAATAATAAAGATTTTGAAGCGGCAGCGGGAGGGGAGATACTTGATGTTTTCACGAAGTTCACGGATGTCTTCTACTCCGGTATTTGAAGCGCCATCTATCTCGAATACATCCACGGAGTTGCCGACTGTTATCTCGTTGCATGCGGGGCAGGAGTTGCATGGTTCCGCTGCCGGACCGCTTTCACACTGAAGTGACTTGGCGAGAATGCGGGCCGCGCTTGTCTTGCCTACGCCCCTTGCGCCGGTAAAGAGAAATGCATGGGCGAGTCTTCCGGACTTAAGGGCATTCTGCAGTGTCCGGCTCACATGCTCCTGACCGATCAGGTCGCTGAAAGTCTGGGGCCGCCATTTTCTTGCTAATACGAGGTAAGACAAAGGGAAGTATGCCTCACTGTCTGATTTCCGGTTTCCGGAGAAAAGGGATGAGCCTTGTTGCGGAAAGGTTCATTGAACCTGTTACGGGCATGGCTGATAGCTGGGCTGCCCCGCGGCACACGGTGGCGGTTACTGCCGCTGCTTCCTTCCGGACCTGACGGGATTCATAACCTTCCGTTGCGCGGGACCCAGCTATCAGCCATGCCCGTAAAAATACGAAACAGGCATTACCCGGCTCCCGGCGCCGATACTAATACGGTCGGCCGATGGCTCTGTTTCCCGGGATACTGCCTGCCTTAAAAATAGGCTTTCCGCCTGCGTGTTGATAATATGGCGGAGAGAGAGGGATTTGAACCCTCGGTACGCTATTAACGCACACACGATTTCCAGTCGTGCTCCTTCAGCCGCTCGGACATCTCTCCGTGAACGGGAAATATATATTAACCTCAGGCGGATTGTAAAGAAATTTTTTCACCGACCGCCGCGTCGCTCATTGACGGACTCGGCTTACAGGCGTCTCTTCGGATTTTCTTTGTTTGCCTAATCACGGCAAAAGATTTATTCTTATGGCATTTACATCATAAACCGATCGGAACAGGGTGTTGCGCCTCGTTCCAGGAAAGAAGGTATTTACATGAAAAAATGCTTCCTCGCAGTAACGGTTCCTGTTTTTTTCGCGTTATCGTCCTTTTCGGTCCATGCAGCCGAGGACCTGCGGGTTCCTGATACGAAGACTGTGGTCCCGGCTGAAAAACCAGTTGTTGAGGCCACATCGCCCGTGCCGCCAAAAAAAGAGGAAGCGGCTCCAGTCGTCAAGGCAAAGGCGGAGCAAACCGTTAAGATAGGCTACGTCGATATGACGAAGGTTGCCAGTGATTCGGTCCTGGGTAAAGCGGCGCTCAAGGAAGTCAAGTCCAGAACGGAGAGGTATCGTTCACAGATTGCGGCGAAGGAAAAGCAACTGGAAAAGCAGAAGAAGACTATTGAGTCGCAGATTTCCACCCTGTCTCCGAAGGAGCGGGAGGCAAAGACGAAGGAATTTCAGAAGAGGGTCGATGAATACCGGAAGCTTGTCACAAAGGCTGAAAAAGACGTCAGGGAGAGGCAGGAGAAGTTGCTGGCGGACCTTTATAAATCCATCGAGGATTCCGCCGCGAACTATGGAAAGGCGAATGGTCTCGCGGCCGTGGTGATTAAGAAGGATCTTCTCTATTCATCCGAAAGCGTTGAGGCAAAAGACCTCACCGATGAAATCATCAGGATGGTTGACGCTGGTCGGAAAAAGTAGACTCAGGATTCGGATATCGCCATATCCGTTCCGGGAATAGCCGCTAATGGCGCCGTAAAGGGGTCAAAGTTGAATTTCACGAAATTTTTCCGCAATACTGACTCCATGCCTCCCGGTGAGATCAGGGATTTTATCGGTGAACGCTCTCCGGACTGTTTTTCCGTCGTTGATGTGCGCCGGCCGGACGAATATCGGAGCGGGCATCTGCCCGGTTCCAGGCTCATCCCTCTGGATGAGCTTTCCGACCGGCTTGGAGAATTGGATCCCCGGAAACCGATTATCGTCTATTGCGCGTCAGGGCTGCGGAGCAGGGCCGCTGTCTCTATTCTGGCCAGGGCGGGGTTTGCCGAGGTATACGACATGGAAGGAGGGATCCGCGCCTGGAGAGGAGGCGTTGTTGATGGTTTGCCGGAAGCTGGAATGCTCTGGTTCGGATCCGCTACTTCTGTCCAGGAGATTCTCGCCATTGCCTGGTTGATGGAAGAAGGAACCAGGCTGTTTTTTCTGGAAATCGCCGCCGTTCGTGACGGAGAAGAAGCGGCTATGCTGTTCAGGACTCTGGCGGCAGCCGAGCACCAGCATGGAAAGGCTGTTCTCAAGCTATACGGTGAGTTTTCGGGAAACGAACCAGGGGCTGATTTTCCTTCGAGAATATGGAATCTTCTTCCTGAAGAGCAGTTTATGGAAGGGGGGATGCGATTGGCTGAGGCCCTTTCCTGGGCTGAAAAAAGGGATATCAAGGATATCCTGGAACTGGCGATTTCCCTTGAAAGCAGCGCATATGACCGGTTCAGCCATATGCGGGAACGGTTTGAAGACGAAAAGGTCCGATCCATATTCAATCTGCTGGCCGCTGAAGAAAAGGTTCACCTTGAAAGTCTCACGAGGTTGTTCGAGAAGCGCCTGGGCAGGCTGCCGGGTTAACTTGTTTCCATGTTTTCAGGTGACACCTTCTGAATTCACAGCGGCGCTTTCCTGCGGGTCATTCCGTACGATGCCGCTCTTTCTCGTTTCCGCTATGGTCGTTCAATACTGAATACAGGACTTCGGCCAGTTCATTTACGGTAAAGGGTTTAGGCACAACTCCCACGAAACCGAACTGACGGTATGATGCGAGGATTGGATCGTTGTTGTATCCGCTGGATACTACCCCCTTTGCATCCGGGTCCATTTTCAGCAGGGAGCTCATGGCTTCCTTTCCTCCCATTGCTCCTGGAATGGTCAGATCCATGATGACGACGTCGAAAGGTCTTCCCGTTTCTTTAGCCTTCAGATAGAGGCTCAGCATCTGAACTCCGTCACTGCAGACCTCCACTGAATATCCGAGGGCGCTCAGAAGTTCGTACGCCACCTCCCGCACGATCTCTTCATCATCCATTACAAGCACCCTGCCGCACCCCGTTACAGGGACCTGCGTAATGATCTTTTCTGCTGGCGGCGCTGCATCCGAAGCCGGCAGGTAGATGTGGAATACTGTCCCTTCGCCCACCTTTGATTCCACATCGATATAGCCGCCATGGTTTTTGACAATGGAGTATACCGTCGCAAGACCCAGGCCGCTTCCCTTCTGTTTCGTTGTAAAATACGGGTCGAAAATCCTGTGCAGGAGTTCCTCCTTGATTCCTTCGCCCTGATCGGCGATGGATACTTGTATCCATTTCCTTTCTTGATGAATATCCATGTTTGCATCGATTGAATTTGTTACGGAAACGTGAATATCTCCACCATCTGGCATTGCCTGCACCGCATTGATGACGAGATTGTGAATCACTTGGCTTATCTGCCCTTCATCCACTTCAACCGGCGGGACCTTTTCGGAGATTTCGTATGTGCAGCGCACGTTGGAGCCGGTGAGTGCGAAGGTGGCGGCCTCAATGACGATTTCTGATATTTCGCAAACTGTCTTTACCGGTATTCCGCCCTTGGAAAAGGTGAGGAGCTGGTAGGTCAGATCCCTCGCCCGCTCCGATGCCTTTTCAGCTTCATCCAGCCTCTGGAATGTCCTGCCTTCCGGTTCAGAATACATCTTGGCCAGCGAGATGTTTCCCAGAATACCGGTAAGCAGGTTATTGAAATCATGGGCAATTCCTCCGGCAAGTACGCCTAGCGACTCCAGCTTTTGATTCTTTAATACCTCCACCTCAAGTTTTTTTCGTTCGGTTATGTCCTCCATCATCGGAAGAAAGTAGATGGGACTTCCGAAGCCATCCTTGATCAGGCAGACTGACAGTCTCGCCCAGATGGTTCTTCCATCCTTGCGGACATATCTCTTGTCCATCTGAAATGTATCGATCTCACCATCTATAAGTCTGCTTTTCATGAAAAGATCGGTATCCAGATCATCTGGATACGAGATGTCCGGGAGACGAAGTGCAAGGAGTTCCTGTTCAGAGTATCCCGTTATGCGGCACCATTCGGCGTTTACTCTCAGAAACAGGTAGTCAAGAGATACAATGGCGGCGCCGATGGGTGATTGGTCAAAGGTACGCCGGAACCTTTCCTCGCTTTCCCTCAAGGCGTTTTCCATACGTTTTCGTTCGGAAATATCGATTATTACCCCCACGATTCCACCAGGTGTCCCATCTTTTCTGGTAAAAACAGCTTTATTGAAAATAACATCCTGCCGGATTCCGGCGCTGCTCAGCATTGAGGATTCGTAAACCTGGACGCCTCCTGATGAATATAGGACCGTATCAACGGCGTGATTGCCGCCGGTTACTTCTCCTGGATTGATTTCATATGCCGTTTTACCGATGATATCCGGTTTTTTCAGTCCCAGAAGCCCTTCGAAGGATTTGTTGCATCCCAGATAAGCGCCCGAAGTATTCTTGAAAAAGATGGGATTTGGGATGGAATCAATGAGTTCCTGCAGAAAATGCAATTGCTCCTGCAATTCGTCCTCCGCCTGTTTGCGGTCGGAAATATCGTTTATGATTCCGATGGCATGCCAGTGGTCCTGGAGGTTTATGGAGGATAACGCCAGATCGATGGGAAACTCTTCTCCGTCTTTCCGAAGCGCCATCAATTCAAGGTTCTTGCCTACGACCGCGCCCTCGCCGGTCTCACGGAAAAGGGGAAAAGCCGCTTCCGACATTTCCCGGTAGCAGCTTGGCGCCAGCAGTCGGTGGACGTCCTTTCCCATTGCTTCTGAATGCGACCAGCCGAAGATTCGCTCGGCCGCGGCGTTCCAGAAGGTAATCCTTGCCTCATGGTCAATCATGATGATGCCGCTCATGGCCGAAGCGGTCATGTTCCGGAACATTTCTTCGCTTCTGCGGAGAGACTCTGCCGCGTCCTTTCTCGCGGTTACATCTTCCAGCGTCTCTACTGCGCCGATTACCTCGTTGGCCGAGTTGCGCACCAGGGTTGCGGTTACATACAGCCATTTTCCACCTTTGCCGAGAGACGGGAAAAAGTCAGTCATTTCAAAGGCCCCTTCCAGCAAAGTGGAACGGCTGTGCTTGCCGGGATACCATTTGTCAAGCTCCTCCAGATTGCCGTCCACCAGCACATCAGCGAGACAGGGATGATTCCCGGAATAAAAGGCCTTCCAGTGGTCCATCGTGCCTACCATCTCCAGGGAGGAAAGACCCGTGCATTTCTCAAGGGCCTGATTCCAGTATAAAACCCTGTGATTACGGTCAATCACGAACTGCGGGATTGGTGAACCGTAAAGAATCGACTTCAGACGCTGTTCGCTCTCCAGCAAAGACATCTCGGATTTTTTTCGGATTTGAATCAGCATCATGGTGAGTATGGCGAAGAATGCTATCAGAACGATATCCAGGATGATCTGGTTTATCTTGAGGCGGTCATATGTGGAAAAATAATCGCTCTTCTTCACGCCCACATACAGTGCGCCGATGACCTCGCCCCTTGAATTTCTTATGGGATCGTAGGCGGTGAAGTAGGGAACGCCGAGAATCAATGCTTCACCCCGGTAATGTCTGCCTTTGTTGAAGATCGAGTCATGGGCGGGGCCTTCCAGTATCGTTCCGACCGCTCGGCTGCCGTCAGACATTAGCACGTTGGTGGATATACGGACCCTGCCCATGAAAATGGTGGCTGTGCCGCCGAATATCTCCTTGATCTTGTCCGGCAATTCGTAATTGCCGTTGATTACATACTTTCCGGCCAGAAGCTTTCCGTCCGAGACTCTGAATTCTCTGCCCTTTGACTTCATCAGTTCCCAAAATGTCTTGAGATGGCTTTCCTGGGCCACGGCTGCCTGGCGCAACGCCTCTTCTTTCATCTGGGAAATGGAAAAAAGGGTTGAGCTGACGATTGCCGTGGTGAGAAAAAACACGGTAATATACAGAAATCCAGCTGATATTTTCATGTTCAGGTCCCTGGTATTGTTGGATTGTTACCTGGAAACTTTATCACCCAAAAAGATAGCCGTCAAAGAGGGGTGGCTGATAGACGGTGTCTCCAGCCACGCTGTTCGGGAGAAAAGAAGAATTCAAAGGATGGGAAGTGAAAATGGATATCTTCCTGTGACCAGTAGTTCAAGGTGGGTTAGAGAGCGGGATATGGCCGTCATGTCACGGTTGACCCCCGTTCTCAGTGCGTATGCTTTACCTGAGTCAATGATAGGTGAGATTTTCTCGTCCCAGGTTGAATAAGCCCGGATTCGGCGCTTAAGGTCATCCTTTCTTAACTCCGGATGCCTCCAACCGCCGAATCAAGGATGAAAGGAGATAGGACGAAAAGGTCTGTTTATGGGAGTACATCCTGAAGTTCCTGGTGCAGGCCGTACTTTATCATCCCTCTTTCTATGCAGACAGAGGAGAAAAAGGTGCAAAAATATAAAAAATCGCCCTTTTTTATCTGAACCCTGCACTCGATGATGTCCCTGATTGATTGCGCGATGGCTTCGCTGTCTTCAGCCCCGCACTTTTCGATCATGGCCGCGAGAGGCGTTTCGTATATCTTTTGTGGTCCGTTAC
>Ga0302252_1001604_pt1 | contig 12605 bp, 11 predicted proteins | sample AAG_RA_Leu_MG_FD_193511 | JGI IMG/M metagenome (GOLD analysis project Ga0302252, IMG submission 193511) | Enriched activated sludge microbial communities from anaerobic digester in WTTP, New Holstein, Wisconsin, United States - AAG_RA_Leu | ecosystem: Engineered > Bioreactor > Anaerobic >...
CGCCGTCTTGATGGAGATATCAGACGACTGGCAGACCGAGAAACGCTACGTCAGTTTCCGGTCAGCCTGAATCCAACTCCGAAAGGTCACCCACCAATTTTACAGAAACAACGTTGCTTTATCTCGTTCCCGTGACATAGAAGTCAACACCCACCTGGTGTATGAACGGAACCCCGAAGAAGTAGGAAGCGTTCTCCGGCGTGCCCGGGAACTCCATCCACGCATAGGGATCGGCTCCGGCCTTTATGTTCGCCGTCACGAGGTCCTCGAAGTTGCGGTTCAAGCCGAACACGAGAGACGCCGTGAACTCCACCCGCAACGGCATATCCAGAATCTGCAAGCCATGGCCGGGAACGTCGGCGAAGTTCACATTGCCCTCGGCGTTTGCTCCGAACGTGCCATAAAGGTCCAGTAGCCATGACAGGGTGTTGAGATAGGGAACCATCGGAAGGAGGTTCGGAGTCTCAGCCGTCAGGCCGGCGATTGCCCCAACGCTCAGTTTGTCGAGGCTGAGTGGATTTAGATCCAACGTTCCCGCGGCGGTCAGACCGCCTTCCCATTCCACGCTGGAAAGCGAATACCGCTTCGTAGGACGCCGACCGATACGTGTGTCGTGCCCTTTGGTGAGGTACCACGCGCCCTCGATGGTGGCCGTGCCGTCGATGATCGGATCCGGATACAGCACCGGTTTCAGATCGAACGTCACGCGCAATGACAATCCGGAGGTCTTGGTGCCCCACACCGTGTTGCCCATCAACGGGAAATGGCTTTGGACTCGCGCGGAAGGATTGGAGTCTGGCGCGGCCACGACAAAAGCGACCTCTACGCTTCCGTCCGGTCGAAACGTGAGAGTCGGATTTTCGCCCACCTCCTTCGACCAGTTCCCCGGCGCAAGGAAGTCGGGCAAGGCGTATCCGAGCAGCATGACCGTTCGCGTGTTGGACGCTTCTTCCTCCGAGTTATACGCCGTGATCTCCAACTCGTTCCATTCACCCGTCAGGCTATACTCCAGGTCCTTCCCCATATCCAGCGTAACGGCCGCCGTGGTGCCGGACAGGGCTCCATAGCGTGTCCTTCCGTTCAACACGAATTCCACACGACCGGGCGAACCGTTCCAGGACAGCACCGTCGCACTCACCTCATTGGCGCACATGACCCCTTCGAAGAACGGCCCCTTTGAGTTCAGGGACGTTGTGATTTCCCCCAGAATCGGTCCTTCATTTTCATCCGGTGGTTGTGGGTCTATGAACGTCACTTGTGTACTCACAGGCGGCGTGATACCTAGTGTTTCGTCCAGAATGGTGATCGTCGAAACGCCAGCCTCGGCGGACTTGATTGTAACGCTAGCCAAACCGTGCTCGTCTGTATAATCCGTCAGTGACGAGAACTTGTCTGCGGCACCGCGATGGCTGATGAAACGTATCCGTTGGCCCTCCAAGACAACATTCCTTGCATCTGTGCACCTTGCCACCAAGGTGGACGTTTCCGTTTCGTTCGCCAACACCTCCGGTGGATCTGCTATGAGTTCATATCTCAGAAGACCTTCTGTCTGTCCCGTCACGTTGAACGGCGCGCTCTCGGCGGAAGCCAGGCCGGGACTGGAGGCAACAAGAACGTATCCATTGCCGGGTGTGTTCACGCTCACATTCTGGAATGTTGCGGAACCCGCGGAACATGCCATCGTAGTTGTGCCCAGAAGCAGAGCGCCCGGTGTTCCCGTACCGTTCTTGATACTCAGTGAAATCGAACCGGAGAACTGGCTGACCACATATCCTTCTGCATTAACCACCCGCACCACGGGTTGCGGCGCAAGTGGATAGCCGTCCGGCGATGTTCCCGGCTGAGTATTGAAGACAAGGGCGGTCGCTGTCGCGTCAAGATCGACACGGACCGAAATCTCCGGTGAGATGGCGTCTGTGGGCTCGACAACCAGCAGGTTGGCCATGTTGTACACGGAGATCTCTGGCGAGATCGCATCAGAGGGAGCAACTTGAAGTAGATTGGCCAAGTTGAAGACCGACACCTCCGGTGACACGGCATCATCAGGGGTGACCTGAAGCAGATTCGCGAGATTGTATAACGACACCTCAGGCGAGATCGCGTCTTCTGGCGTAATCGAGATCAGGTTTGTAGCGTTGTACACCGAGACTTCCGGCGACACAGCGTCCGTCGGCTCGATTGCCTCCTGGGCTGATACCGGCGGCGAACCAAGCATGGCGATGCATGCCAGGACGGCGGCATCTATTCTGATGTGAAGTGACATGAGATAACCTCCAAGATTGCTGAATGGTTATTCCGCTCGAGGCGCTTAAGTAACTAAGCGTAAAGCAGACGCGGAAAATGTCTCATGTCACTGCTTGCTTGCTCGAACCTGGAGGAATACCAGGCCGTCGGGCAAGGCAACATCGGCTTTCCATATTGAGGAAGTGGCATTTCCACTCACATAAGTCATGGCAGTCGATGAATCGCCACCGCTTCGTGGAACGATACGGAGGCGGACAGCCCAACCGACGGGCGCCGGCATGTTTTTAGCTTCGGCCAGTACGGTTACCAATCCCGCGCTACCGGTCAGATTCACATCTGTATTTGGGAAGTCCTCGCGACTCATCGGGCTGGCCGGGGTATTCACGCCGCCAATCGACGTTACTTTTACGGACGGATAGGTTGCCGGCAACCAGATCAAGGGAGGCGTTCCCGGCAAGGATCGGGATGCTACAGGTGAACACGTTCCAGTAAATGTCCCTGTCTTGTTTTCAATACGTATCCGACCGTTGCGCTGATCGCTCGTAAAATAATCTGAGCAGTTCGAATATACATAACCAGTACCAGAATAGCTATCGGTAATAATGCGCACGGCTCCTCCCGATCCAGCAAGCTGGTTATCAGAATATGACGCGCCTCCGTTGGCCTTAATTGTTCCTGTGAGGGAGACTGATTCTGTTGAAGCAATGAGTATCGCTCCTCCCCCTGACCCACCGCCATAACCCACACTAGAACCTCCTCCAGAACCACCAAGGAGAGGAATAACCTGCTCGTTACCGTACGATGAGGCGTCAGGATTCGTCGTATTGCCCGAGTAAACTCCATAACGGTTTCCGGAATCGCCACCGCCACCAGGACCCAAACCCATGCTCGTACCCAACGTCTGGAGTTGCCCGGCACCACCCCTGAACCCTCCGGGACCAGGCTGTGAATACTTTCCGGTTTGGTTCTCAAATGCAGAACCATTGACAGACAGGGTTCCTCTGATATCTACATTCCCATCGACCAGCCACACTACCGAGGCCCGTGAGACATGATTCTTGAACGTTACCGTCACACCGGTCGGGATGTACACGCTCTGGTATTTGAATACGACAGCTCGCTTTTCCGGGTCGTAGACACCATAACCACTGGTGGGAGGAACCGAGTTCCAGTTCCCTGTGGGTGCCAGGCTGAGATCGACAGTGTAGTTGGCGCTGGGCGCCAGGACGCCGTCGGTGCCCGGATTCCAGCTTTCACCGGGAAACAGGTCGAGCGTGGCCCTTGCCGGCGCAGAGAGAACAATGAACAGCAGGAATGCCCCGAAGATTGGGAGTGGAGAAAAAGGAACACGCATGTGAGTGACCTCTGCGGCGGTTTGGCCGCGGACGTGGCTCCGGGGGAAGATGGAACCGCGATGGCCAGGCTTCCCGCGGAACCGGTTGTGATGTACACAATCCGGGCGCCGGAGAACGGACACAACGCCGGTTAACCGGGCGCCCTTCGTTGTCGTTGATGAGATTGTACTCCATCCCGGCCGGCTAGACCACCCGGAACGAAAGTTTTTTTCGCTTCCTTAATATATACGCACGAGACGGCGGTTTGTGCAGGCCGGGGGCGGTTGGAGAGGAGGGGAACCATGGGAACCTGGGGGAACCTCTTTCACTCGGTTTTGCCCGGCCCTATACCGAAATGACGGGTCAAAAGGCCTGAGGATCGGCGTCCGCAACGTTCCCCGAGGTTCCCAGGGTTCCCCATCCTGAGGCGATGAGAGGGCGCCTCATCTTCAAAACGGCTCGACTTCCTAGCCCACGACCCAAACCTATGCTGGTCTGACTTCTTCCAGCGTGTCAACGAGTTACCCGTCATCATCGTGGAGCGGGAGATTGCTACTTCCGAGGCGCCTAGACTCGAGGGCATCACAGATGACAGGTGGGGAGCCAAGTACAGAAGGGGACCACCACCCGGTGGTCCCCTTCTTCTTCGCCCAAGACAAGCAGGGCAATCCTAATGAGTGAATTGTTGTACAAACAGAGTGGAGTAGTCCGTACTACCCGAGGCCAGCCATCGTTCCACCGCATCGACGAGGGAGCTGAATTCGCACGTCGTTAGATCGTTTAGTCTTCGTTGCGCTGAAGGCGACAAGCCTTTGTCAGCGAGGTCTTTAATAAAAATTCTGCGGTATACATCCCCGTTGATTGATTCATCGCAAGTCGAGCTCGTATCGCGATACACATCCTCTTGAACCGAAACGGTGATGTGCGCCAGGTCGACATCCGTAAACAAGCCTTGTAGTCTAGTGATGTCGAAATCAATCATATTGTAGTATCGTGCCAGGTCCCGTGACATAATACCGATGATATTCCTGTATGGCATGAAGTAACAGGGACCATCAGGTGCTCCCATGATTCTCGCTGTTACAGATTCAATTACACGTCGCTGACCCAGTGCGTCCAACACCTTCATCAACAACCTGTCCAGATCGGACCGGTCGAGGGTCGTGACACCGTTCTCATCAGTTATGGCCAATTCAATATCTCCACTGTCCGTCCTGCGGACGACTTGGCGCCATGATTAACGCTCTCTGAATTATACAGATATCAATCACTCGTTGTCCAGTCTAAATGGGCAATTATCTGAATCATCATCCAAGGTGTGGACATATTTTGGTGCCAAGAATTCTTCACCGGAGCCTGCGCACGGAAAATTGAGTCAGACCACCCGCGGTTCTGCACTTTCATCGGTGGACTGGAGAATGCCACGGACCCGCTGGAGCTCGGTAACCTAATTCAGGTAACCAATCGAAATGACTGAAGGCCCGCAAAGCACCCCAGAGCAGTCGTCAATTTCCTCCTTGCCCAGTGCCGAGGACGTTCGCAGTATTATCGAACGTGACTAGGAAGGACGCTCGTTGCCAAAGAACCCAATACAGGCGGCAATGATATTGTGATCCAGCAGTGATAACACCAAGACGCTCATAACTCACGTATGAGCGCTTTCAGTTCATCTCTGTGACACGTCGCAGATAACGGGTTTTTGCTAGATACGGCGTTAATCTTAGGAAACTGCAGTTGCATGACCAGAAGAACATATTCTCGAGCGTTGACAGCATACCGCTCGGTAACCACTTCATGTTGATGAATCCACTGATTTCGAGACTTAGCGATCTTGCCAAAATCACCAGGGAGGTTCGTCAATCCAGGATCTCGGTTGCATGCGATAAGCCAGTTATAGGTGTCGGACACACCCGGATATGACTTATCTGGCCTGCATGTCCGATCATACTCTTCTTGAAGGCTCATAGCACCTACGCGATATTTGAGCAAGGTTTCGAGGACCGTCCACCATATGACCAGCGCTCCTCCAAATTCACCCTCAAGATATCTGCGCTCTCCATTCTCAAATCCATCAAGCGTTAGGAGCATCGCTCGATTGATGCCTGTATCGTTTACGTTTGACAGTGTCTGTATCGTATCGAAGACCCTTCTCTCCCATTCGCTTTCCTGCCGTCGCGTCCTCCATGTCTGGGTGGCTGGGCCATATTCACGGCGATCCCATAAAGCCAGTGCCCGGAATCGTTCAGCGAGAGCTCCGGCTTTCTTCTGCCTCTCGTCATCCAGGGCGATGTCGGCGACTTTCGTCAAAAGCTCAGCCACGGCACCATAACGAAAGTGATCGACCAGCGCTGGCAAACTCGAGATGATGATCGAGTCCCGGACCTCAACACGCTGTATCCTGCTTTCCCCTTTTTCGGGCTCGTATTGGGGATCTCCAACCTGCCAGACCTCTACAGAACCTGTGCATATCTCGGTGGCGCAGGCGCTGAGGAGGTTCTTCTCCGCTGTGGTACCGCTCGAAACATTGACCAACCAAACGACCGGCTCGTCGATCTCTGCAACAACCTGGCGAAGGTGATCCCTTAGTTTAGGAGCAACCTCTCGATAAGATTGAGGCGCATCCGTTTCGATGATCCGAATTCTGATGGACGCGCCGTCCAAACCCTGATACCCATTTACGCCCCATTCGCCCGGATTCATCAGCACCTTGCGGACATCCTCGCCCTTTTCTTGTCCGGAGATAATGGGACTCTTTGCCTTCGGACGGCCATACCGGGACGAAGGGAACAGATAAACAAGGTCCGGTTCCAGCACTTCGCACAGAGAGACAACAGAACCGAAACCTTTCCTTGATGAAAGCGGATCGTTGTCGCCAACGCACGTTAACAATACCTTTCTCATCAGTCCTTCGCCTTCATCCTCTGTAAGTCCACCATACCAAAACCAATCGAGTTCTTTTCGCCGAAACCGCACTCGTATCCGATTCGAAGCAGATCGGGGTTGCCTTCGGCTCTGAACGGCGCCATTGCGCCGATGATATTGATGCCGCGGAAGTTCACCATCTTCGTGCCGCGATGCCGGGAGAGATAATCCTCATCGAACATCATGGCGAAGCGGCCGTCAGCCGGTGGCATGCCGTGTATGGTTTGATATTTGCGTAACAGGTTGCGGCGCACTTGGCCGGAAAATAACGCGCCGTCTTCCGGCTTGAGGAACTTGGTTCCTCCGCCTTCTTCAGGAGTCCTCATCACGGCGGAGACGATGGGAGTCACACACGTGAAGGCCGCCCGCCCTGATCGGAAATCCGGAGACGGTACCTGCCAGACGCCTTCAACTGAAAGTGTCACGTGACCTATACGCACTTCGCCGGCTTTTTCGGCGGCCTCACCTACCGCGGTAATGAACTCCCGCGATACGGAGGACACAAGCCACTCGATCCGTCCCGGACCCAAAACAACACAATGCCCCTTCAACTCACGTTGGGCGCATCGCAGGGGGGAATACGTGAACAGCTTCAGATTACGGCCGTCCAAACCGGCATCGAAACCGTCGTCGTGAAGGAACGCGGCCAGTTCAGGCGCTTCCTTTCCGAGTAAAGCATAGGTCAAGCCGACCAGTTCACTCTGATGGTCGGTTGCGATCGTAAACGGGGCGGGGCAGGAGAGCGTTATGCGAAGACGCATGAATAAGGTTCCTGTGAATAAGGAATCCGATCCGATACCGGATCATTGAATGACATCGCCGTGGAGCGAAACCGCCTTAAACGGGATGGCTACACCGAACGCAACGTGAACCGGTGTAACACCCCGCCCGCGCAGGGCTTTGGACGTGTCCGGCGACAGCAGTTCATCCGGAGGTATTGCCCGCCCGAGGAAAGCCGGCGGATCATTGTGATAGAAAAAAGCCCCCGGGCGCAACAGTACGATCGGGCGCTTGAATACATTGTCCAACCCGAGGCCCGGTCCCAGCTTCCCGTACTTCACGAACGCGGTCCAGTAACCTTCCGTGGGATCCTGAGTGGAAGGCTGGAATGATGACAGGCAGACGACACCGTTGGCATCGGTGACATCGAGGTCAGTCACCGGTTCCAGTTTTGATTCAATCTCGAATTGTCCCAGTCCGATGGAGGCGTCCGCACCGAAGCCCGTCGCGCCGAGTTCGTCTATCAACTCATGGAAGCGGTCTTCAAAGGCCGACTCCATCCTCGCATAGATGCAGAACGTAACCCCAAAAGGCTGAACTGGGTCGACGGCCGGCAAGGTTTCTTCAACTTCGAACAACTCCCCGCCGGAGGATCCCGCGGTGGAGGTGTCTCGGGCGATCGTGTTCCGGACACGGGCGTTCGTGCACCAGGGATCCCGGGAAACCAGGTCCGACGGTTGAATCGCTTCTCCCTGCTGTAACCGGGTGAACGCCTCCATGGTAATCCAGCGGGCGCTTTTCCAGGTTTTGGCCTCCATTTCCCTCAGCGGTTGCACACGCGAAATCGCGGGAATCGGAAGGTAATCCCCGGGGAAGGCATCGGAGACGATAAAGGCCGGTTCACCTCTCAAAGCGGGTTGGATAATCTCATCTTCGAGGCGCCTGGGGCCCCATGCGCGAACCGCGGCCCAGCACAGCAATCCCGATATTGTGTCGGATTGCCATGGAGTCACCCAGGCGCTCAGCGGTCGCAACCGTATGCGGTAAAGGTTCATCATGCGCCTGTCAGAGTTCGAACGCCTCTCCGTCCTTCGTCAGGTTTTCAAACTTGATGTGCCCGTACCCGCGGCTGACGCTCGAACCGATGCCGGACGCCTGCATCTTGCGCATCGCATCCTTCACGAACTCCAGCAAGGCGGCTCCGGCGGTGTATTCCTTGCCATCCACGGTATACCTGCACTCACTGTCAATGTCCCATTCGCTCAGCCGCAACGCGAAATCAAATTCCGAACCCGATACCACGCGTTCGGACTGGCGCGGATTCGTTGCCATTCCCTTCTGGCGATCGATCATGTTCTCCGTCTTGATCTCTATCTCACCACCGCTGGTCAGGGACGCGTCCCGAACGATGATGCGAGTCGGACCGAGTTCATGCCTCATATTTTTATGCGGACCGAATATCCTGCAGATCAGGCAGTCCGTTCGCCCGCACCCGCAAGGTTCGTTGCTATTGTTGCCGCTGAATTTTCCGAGCGCCTGCTCCATCTCGCATCGCATTTTGCCCTTCAAGGACGATCCAGGCAGATACGGCTCCAACGTGACGGGATGCTTGATGCAGATGTTGTCCACTCCACCGATCTGCAGTGCCGTGTCACTACCGCCAATGCGGGTTCCGCTCAGCAGTTTGATCTTACCTTTGATGGTGTATCCTTTGATTTTCTTCATGGAATCAGCCCTTCCTCTCTTCCTTGAACAACCCGGAACCAAACCCTACCAGAGCTTCAAAGTGAGGTAGAAATCCCTCAACGAAATCCCGATCCGTCTTGACAGCCGCTACGTTTTCCTGTATGAAATCATGGAACAGTTTTGATATCTTGGGTGGGGACTTCCCCAGCGCGTCTGCCGCGGCGACATCCAGTTTCAGAAACCGCGGGCGTACTTCACCCCAGTCTCGCGAGGCGAGAGCCTGTTTCACTGCCCAGCAATGGTTGTAAAAGCGCCGCACCTGGCTGGAAGTCAAAGGGGGATAGGCTCTGCTCAGTTCATCAGCCAACTGCCGCATCTGCTTTCTCCGGATCAGGTATTCGAAGAGATTGCCATCTTTGTCGAAATACCCACGCCCGAGGTAGTCCTGGAAGATATCCCCCAAGGCCTTCTCCGGAGGGCGCTCGCGATCCCTGTTCTGGTACGGACGATTGTCGCGTCCCTGCCTGTCGTCATATGACATCAGTCTTTGTCCTCCCCTCGTGTCGCCGTGAGGGCGTATCTCAGCGCGGCCGGCAGTACCCGGATATCGTTCCGGTCCCAATCATCAAATTCGTTCAAAACGGCATCCGCCCATCGGCGGACCTCCACCTTCGTGCCGTCGCGGTCGTTCGGTTTCGGGTAGTTCCGAATGATGTGATAATCCAGACGCGACGACGCCAGCATACCGCGTTGACGCTTCAAGCGCAAACTCCGCGCCTTTACGGTATCGAGTCCTTCAGGAACGGAGAGCCATGCGTCTCGCCGTTCCGTGCACAGTTTCAGCATCGTATGGAGCCAGCCGCGGTTCATCGCACGCGCATCAACCCAGTCGGCCAACCGGGTACCCGTACTGAGAGCGTGGTTGAGTTCCGGCCATTCGAGAACCTCACCGAGCGCGGCACAGCGATTGCGCCCGGATTCCTTTGCGAGCGCGAGCGCGTCCGACGCCTGGTGCACGGCATGAAGTACCGGTGAATGGGACTTGAAGAAAGCGGCGCCGGCGCTGATCGTAAGTTTCTCGGCCTCGAACGTCTTCGAAAGATGATCGTGAACGTGCCCGGCATAATTGAGCATCACGTCCCAGGGGCCGATCAGGATCAAGTCGTCACCACCGGAGAAAACCGTGTAGATCATGTCCCACGGCGGCTTCGTCAGTTCGCGGTCCAGTGTTTCGGCAAAGAAGCGGTCCAGTTTCCGGCTTGTGCGCCCCAGCCATTCCAGGCTTCGCTCCCTCGCCAGGCCTTCACCGATGTACTTCCCAAGATGGTCGACGTCCATCTTGAGAACCGCCAACAGACTGTCGCCCCGGGCTTTTCCAGCGATTTCTTTGAAGTCGAGTGGGCGGCCGCGATCCTGCGGGATGTGCCGCGCGAGGCGGTGTGTCAGTACCGGTGATAAGGTTCCGGCCGGAGGAATCTCATCTCTCAGTGAAAGAACGGCCAGAGTCTCCGGGCCGGTTGCGGTTGGGAAGTCGAAGTGCAGGATGATGTGCGCGCCAACAATCTCCATGCTTTCGGGGCCGGGATTTTCGCGAACTTCCATCCAGCGCGCGTTGGGCAGACGTTTTCCCAGTTCGAAATCATCGCGGCAACGTTCGCCAATCCGATATTCGGTGTCGTCATCCGCATCGCGCTGGGTATGACGTGAAGGTTCGCGGCCACAGATGGAGCATGGAGTATCGAGTGGGGGAAGCACCAGTTGCGAGGGATTCCAGGCGCCATCCACCTGTGCGATACCCGACCATGATCGGTATTTTCGACGCTGGACGCCGCGCAGGGCATAATCGTACATGGCCGGAATATCAGCGTTTCCGGTAGATATTTCCATGGCCAGACGAACACGGCCGCCCAGGTGATCCAGCAACCATCGTTCGATGTTCAGCGCCACCCGGCTGACATCGTCGGAACCGGTGGCGGTCAGGGCATCTCCACTCAATATGAAGCGCCCCGCGGCCGTCAGCAGAATGGAATCCGTGCTCCAACCGGCGGCGTGCATCACGCGCAACGCGGCGCATTCCGTGAGGGCTTGCAGGTAGAACGAACGGGCCCTCAAACGGCGTGACTGCCCACCGCCGCGACCCGAAATATCGAATAGGTAGTCCTGTATTCCCGAGATATCGCCAACGATCAGCATGGAACCCGCCTTCCACCGCTTCATTCACAAATGGAATACTCTGAACCAATGGTAGCAGTTGTCTTCATCACCACTCAATGGAATTTCCATCCGGGCTTGAATATGCTGAAACGATTTCCTCCGGTATACTAAATCAACGTTGACTCGCGAAGAAAGGTGAAGCCGTGAGATCCCATTATACTTTCTCCGAGCGCCAGGACACACCTGTGCCGGTGGAAGGCAGCGTGGACCAATTCGAGTGTGAATGATGTACGCCCTCATCGTCTATGACGTCCGCGCATGGCGCGTGGCGCGGGTGTGCAAGTATCTGCGCCGGTTCCTCTCGCACGTGCAGAACTCGGTGTTTGAAGGCGATCTAACCGCCCGCAATTTGAACCGGGTGCAAAAAGACCTGGCCGACCTGATTGACCTGCACGAAGACAGCGTCCTTCTATACATCCTGAGGGACCAGGCCGCGATGCGGCGCGAGAAGATTGGTGTCGAAAAGCGGCCTATCACCAACATCCTGTGAGCCCTGATGTTCGGCCGACACAAAAGTTGTCGCCCCCCGGCGGCAGGTCGCCAAGCGTGAGGTCGACAACCCCGGCAAGCGTGGAGGCGGTTGACGCCGGCGGACGCGGCGAGCTAGCATCACAATATACAGTGCATTGAGTGGTGATGAACCACTGGATGTGCTGTTCTACCCGCACCAATGTGGAATTGAAACTGCAAGGCATACTGTTCAAACAGTTTATAGACCTCTGGAGTTCTACCCGCACCAATGTGGAATTGAAACAGGTACAGTCCTTCGGCCTGATCGTACATATCTGTGGCCAGTTCTACCCGCACCAATGTGGAATTGAAACCTGCGCGAAAATCTCCTTTTTTACTAACTCTTCACAAGGTTTGTTCTACCCGCACCAATGTGGAATTGAAACCTGTAACAGTACTTCCAACGCCATGAGACGCTTATCATGCTTCTACCCGCACCAATGTGGAATTGAAACAGTATATTTGCCATCACAAACCAATCCCTTCTGCTCACTTCTACCCGCACCAATGTGGAATTGAAACCTATACTGACGGAATCCATCACTAGCCCAGTCTTCACAGCTTCTACCCGCACCAATGTGGTATTGAAACTGTCCACACTCTGGGTTGGCGCACACCGGCGCATCTTCTTCTACTCGCACCAATGTGGTATTGAAACTTGTAGGCCTGTTTGCGCGGGACCACGTTTCCCGTTCGCTTCTACCCGCACCAATGTGGAATTGAAACTGCCGACAAGTTCCCGCCGAACTTCATACATACAACGTGTTCTACCCGCAGCAATGTGGAATTGAAACCGTTCGGCATCCGTCATCGTGCCAGCGTAAACCCGTGCTTCTAACCGCACCAATGTGGAATTGAAACGTATCGTCGAAACGCCACCCATACAAGGTGTTACCTTGCTTCTACCCGCACCAATTTGAAATTGAAACTGCCATCACACACCTCCAATTGCTGTGCCTATTCGAATTCTACCCG
>Ga0302252_1001605_pt1 | contig 12604 bp, 9 predicted proteins | sample AAG_RA_Leu_MG_FD_193511 | JGI IMG/M metagenome (GOLD analysis project Ga0302252, IMG submission 193511) | Enriched activated sludge microbial communities from anaerobic digester in WTTP, New Holstein, Wisconsin, United States - AAG_RA_Leu | ecosystem: Engineered > Bioreactor > Anaerobic >...
CTTGCCCAAAGTTACGAATTATTTTTCCTTTAAGGGGCCAGGAGATTTTTTTACCTGTAAATTGGTAACTGGCTGGTTCTTTGCCTTGTTGTTTCATCAATTGAGCTATTAAACTTTCCAGTTCAGCGCTGTCCTTTTTCAGTTTTTCCACCTGTGCCTGTAATCTTTTCTGTTCTTCAGTTAATTTTTGACTTTGACTGGAAAGGGTTTTAATCTGTTTTTCGTAGCTGGATTTTTTAGAGCTTTCTTCGCGCATACCACGAGAAACCTTTGTAGCGTGAGCTTTATGAAGTTCCTGAACTTGTGTAAGCGCAATTTTATAGCCGGAAAGAATATCTATTTTTTGTCTGGTGCCTTGAATAAAATCCTTCAGTAAACGCTGATCACGATGATTTATATTTAATTTCTTATAGGATTTATCCACTCGCAAAAGCAAATCCAGTTCCGCATTTTGTTCTCTGTGCATATCCTGCAAACGCATTTCCGTAACCGCAATTCTTTGCTGAACTGATTTAAGAGAATCCTGTACAATTTTTTCTTCCGTTTTCAGCTTTTGCAGGTTTTTTTCTGTTCTTTGTTTCAGAGAAGCAGTTCGTTTTATCTCACTTTCGGTTTGCTGTTTTTTGGTTTGTGTCTGTTTCACTTTTTGTTCTGTGCTTTCCAATTGGCGTTGCATTTCTCTCAATTGCCGCATTTTATCTTCCAGTTCATCGGCATAAGATAGTGTGAAAAAAGCACATAGCAAAATTATTAGACATTTACGAGGCATTATATTCTCCTCTCAAAAATCTCACTGCCAGAATTTCCAAGTGTCCTATAAGTGTCAATCCTATTTTTCGTTTTCCTGTTTTAGATGCTCTCTAAGAAAGTCGTGATATTCCTGATTATTAAAAACCAAATAATCATGAGAACCTTTATGAGCATAGCCCTGAGAGTCAATAAAAAGCACACTGTCAACATAATGCAGGGTAGAAAGACGATGAGAAATTACGATAGCGGAAATATCAGGATAATTTTCCCGTAGTGCCTGCCAAAGTTTTTCTTCATTTTCTGCATCCAAGGAAGCAGTTATATCATCTAAAATAAGCAGTTGCGGTTTTTTTATTAAGGCGCGGGCAATGGTTAATCGTTGTTTTTGACCACCGGAAACGCTAAGTCCTCTATTTCCTACAAAGGTATTATCTCTATCCGGAAAAGAAGCAATTTCATCTTCCAGCTGAGAGGTTTTAACTGCAATTTGGTAATCCTTTTCAGATGCTTGTTCTACCGCAAAAAGGATGTTATCTTTCACCGAACCACCAAAAAGAAGTGGCTCCTGGGGAACATAGGCAACAATATTACGCAGGGATTTAATATCTATTTCATTTATGGGCTTTCCATTGATTTTAATGATGCCGCTATTGGCTTTCAGCAGTCCTAAAATAAGATTGGCAATAGTTGTTTTTCCACTGCCTGTAGCTCCTAAAATAAGCATTTTTTCTCCGCTGCCAAGTTCAAAACTAACATTTTTAAGCACGGGAGAGGGCTTATCGGGATACTGGAAAGATACATTTTCAAAAGATAATGTGGAGAATTCTTTTACCTTATGATGACCCTTAAATTCGTCATTCAAGGTAGGATAATTCTTCATTTCCTCCAAACGGTCTATATTTACAAATGCCTGTTTGCCTGAAACAAAGAGCTGAGGCAAGTCAATTAACGGATAAATCATCATAGAAAGATAGGTGTAAAACAGGAAAAAAGTGCCCACCGTAATTTCTCCTTTCACGGCAAGATAGCCACCGAATAGGATAACTCCAATTTGAGCAATGTAGTCAATATATTGCCAGATTAAAGAAAGAATGGCATTTAGTTTCACCATACTCATTTCCGTTTTGAACCTTTTGGCAAGCGCAAGATCAAAAAAGCGGTTATATTTTTCTTCGCTCACAAAGCTTTTTACAATCCTGATTCCCGAAAAACTCATTTCCAGTTGATTATTGATAGCAGAAATTGCCTGCTGATTACGATTGTAATTCGTATAAACCTTGTCCGCTGTGAAATAGAATATCAGCATCATAAATGGCAGAGGAGCTATAGAAAGAAGGGTAAGTTTTACATTGATGCTGAACATCACAACCAACGCAAAAACAATCATACTGAAAGAATTGAAAGCCCGAAAAATACCGGAACATAAAAACCAGCTAACCCTTGGATAATCGGAAAGGTCATCTGTTAAACGGGTAACTATATCTCCTGTTCTGAATTTCTGGAAGAAACTGAAGTCCTTGGTTAAAATATGCTTAAAATAAAGCACCCGCAAAGAATGCTCAAAACGCATATTTACCCAGCCCCTAATTCCGGGATAAAGGCCTGTAACAAGTTGTGCCAAACCGATAGCAAACATAATTTTAATAATTCTATAAACCGCTTTCATCGGTTCCGGATATTTTTGCGGAAATTGTAAAATGTCCTTCAGCAGGTCAAGCATTTCTTTGAAAACATAAGGAAAAGCAATAGACACGAGGGAAGACAGAAGGGTTAAAACTACCATTATGAGCACAAACCATTTTTGTGCCTTATACTGTTCCAGAATCCATTTTATGTGTTTATTCATCCTGCACCCTCAACATTTGCAATTCCACCAGCTTTTGATATTCAGGGGAGGTCTGTAACAGCTCGTTATGTTTACCTCTGGCAGTTATTCTACCGTCACTGAAATATAAGATTTCATCGGCATCCAAAACGGAAGTAAGTCGGTGAGCTACAACCAAAGCTGTTTTTCCGGAAAGCAGATTTTCCATTGAGCGTTGGATTTTTGCCTCGGTTTGAGGGTCTATGGAAGCTGTTGCTTCATCCATAATAATTATTTCCGCTTCAAAAGCCAGAGCTCTGGCAAAACTAATCAGTTGTTTTTCACCCTGGGAAACATTCTGTCCCCGTTCTGCCAATTCTGCATTAATTCCTTCAGGCAGTTTTTTTATAAAATCATCCAATTGGACAATAGAAATTGCTTTTTGCACCTTATCTTCGCTAATCTGGTCGTTGTAAACGCGCACATTTTCCAAAATGCTACCAGGGAAAAGATACACATCCTGCAAAATAAGTCCAATTTTTTTCCGCCATTCCCTAAAATCCATTTCGCTTAAAGGAACGCCATCAATTAAAATTTTGCCTTTTTCCACAGGATAAAAACCGCATAACAAACTTACCGTAGTTGTTTTACCACTGCCGGAAGGACCGACTAACGCAATTTTTTTGCCTTTGGGAATGGTAAATGATATATCCTTCAGCACCCATTCACCTTCTTTATAGGCAAACCACACATTTTCAAACTTAATTTCCTGTTCAAAAACAGGTATTTTCGTTCCTGTATAGGTATCATCTTCTGTTGGCAATTCTGTTAATTCCAATATTCTTTTTAAGGAAGCAAAAGAACGCTGAATCTGCATTACATTTTCCGAAATTTGCATCAGGGGCCAAACAAGCTGATAAATATACTGAATAAAAACAATCAGAATTCCTACCGTTAAAGTCCCAGCTATAATTTTAGGTGCAGAAATCAGAATTACTATAATGATAAAGACCACATTGATCATAAAACTGAAGATACTTTGAGAACCGTATTCAATTATCTGCGTATGAACTTCTACCTTTTTCTTATCTAATGATGCCTTTTCCACATCTTGTAAAGCTTTTGTTTCCTGATTTAATGCTTGAATCATTTGAATACCTTGCACATAATCCGTTATTTTAGCGGTAATTATGGCATAACGTTCCCGAATCAGACGAAAGAATTTATTCAGATATTTAAACAAAAACCAGTAGCCAATTCCACAAAGAATAATTGCCGGCAAAATATATATCGTAATTTGCCATTGAAGAATGAAGAGAATTACAAAACCACCAATGAAAAACAATACATTGCCAATTATAGTAATAGACAAATCCGAAAACAGAACTTTTACTCTTTCACTATCACTTTCCACCCGTGCAATAAGTTCCCCTACGGGCTGTTTATTGAACCAGGAAATAGGTAACTTCAATAAATGACTGAACACATTACCTTTGAATTTAGTGATGATTTTTATGCCTAAACGCGATAATAACAAAATCTGCAAATAGGAAAGAAGACCGGAAAGCAAAACAACTATTACAAAATATGCGCCATACTGAAACATCTGCGCCATATTCTTATCCGGAATACTGTGGTCAATAATTTGTGCTAAAATAAGTGGATTGAGCAAGCGTAAGCCGGAAGTTACAAGCATTGCAAAAAGTCCAAAGATTAGCAAGCCCAAATCCTTCTTCACAAAAGGAAAGAGGAGCTTCAAATAATATGTGAATGTCTGCTTGTCTCCAGCCACTTTTTACACCTTTTTTCTGCTTCTTTTTATAGTGATTTATACAAAAAATGGTCGGGATGAGAGGATTTGAACCTCCGACTTCTCGGTCCCGAACCGAGCGCGCTAACCGGTCTGCGCTACATCCCGATCTTTGTTTTGAACTAAACCTGTCAGTGTCTTTTTCTGTCAAGCAAGAACTTTTGCCTCTATAATTAAAAATCCGCCTTGTTTCTTCTCTTTTTAACATACAGAAAATAAGGTTGAGAAGGTAAGAGCTAAGGGCAGAGGGCGGAGGGCAAAGGGCAGAGGGATACTTTCCGGAATAAACGATGTCCTCGTCGTTTCCTGTCCTCAATGTAAGTCACGGGGAATGAAAATGTTGAGAAGGTTGAAAGGGTTTAGAAGGTTTAGAGACACTAAGCTCTCTGCCCTCTGTTACACTCCTGTGATTTTTTTCTCCAAAGTCATTCCTTAAATTCCTTCGTTAATAAACTGATATTTCACTGTTACTTTTCGTTGCAGGTATTTTCAATATGGAAATTGTATTATAACGATTTTTTTTCTTCTCCAGCATCTTCCCTTGCAGTTTTGGGATTCAACTATATATTTGTTTTTATTACAATCTATTATCCTTATTTTTCTTTTCTTCCTTAATTGCATTACGGACTCATTGCCTACCCATTACGGATGGCATCCGTAATGGGTGAGCAATGTGTAAGCAATGCTTTCTATCTAGCAAAGTTATTCTCGGATTCCGGATAAAAATGTTCCTTGACAGTTAAGTAATATTCATTAAAAGGAAAATAAGAATGTAGCTGGAATGAATATATGAAGTTAAATACTACTCCCCGAGTGCTTTACTATCACATTGTAGCTGATAAATTCCCGGAAATTTATCCCTATGGTATTAGTGTCTCCAATTTTTTTAAGCAACTGGGACGACTAAAACGCCGGGGATACAAATTTCGGTCGTTAAGTGAAATTCTGGCAAATCCGAAAAGATTTAACGATAAAGACCTGGCTCTGAGTTTTGATGATGGTTTTTCAGCTAACTATCCTGTTCTTATATATTTATGTAAAGAATATAATATTAAACCGACTGTGTTTTTAATTGGTAAATGCGTTGATAATAAAGAAATGGCATGGAATCATAAACTGCTTTTAATGAAACGCTATTGTTCGCCGGGGAAGCTTTCTGCTGAAATAAATAAATATGTTCCCGGAGCAACAATATCTACTTTGTTTTCCCGCATTGAAATGTCTGAAAAAGATGAAATTACTGATGCAATCTGGAATGAAGTTATGCCTTTTTCTCAGAGCAATTATCTCCAAAAACATAAACCTTTTCTTTCGCTTACCCAGATACAGAGTTTACAAAAGGCGGGTGTTGACTTTGGCATTCACAGCTGGTCTCATCCTGATTTTGCGCGTTTAAATTATTCTGAAGCTTATACCGAGCTTGATTTATGCTTTAAACAAAATGAAGAATTATCTTTATCTTTTAAGCGTTATTTTGCCTATCCTTATGGACGCCCTGCGCAAAAAGATATAGAAACAAAATTAATTAAAAATTTTCAGCTCTTGGCTACTTTTGGTATCAGCTATGGTCTTGGCGATAACAGATTACCCTATACACGCTGGCAGAGGATTAAAATGGACAGCAGCAAATTAGTAAATCGGGAACAGTTTCTGGTTATGCCCTGGTTGCGGTCATTTAAAGCACTCAGGTATAATTTTCAATGAATCGGGACAAATTTTTTCCATTGACAATTTTTTTGAGTATAACTGAATTGTTAAAATCATCAATAACTTTACATAGTGTATTTAAAATTTAGAAGTTAGAGGTTGTGTATGAATAATATTCCTGTCCTGTGGATTATTGCACCCTTAGGTGCTATTCTAGCTTTAATTTTTGCAGCAATTTTCTTTCGCCAGGTAAAAAAGCAAGATCCCGGTGATGCTAAAATGCAGGAAATTGCAGGTTATGTTCGGGAAGGTGCTTTTGCCTATTTAAAACAGCAATATAAAGGGGTAGGTATATTCTTTATTATTGCTTTCATCGTATTTCAAATAATGGCTTGGGGCTTGGGTGTTTTGCACTGGTTAATCCCCTGGGCTTTTTTAACCGGCGGTTTTTTCAGTGGTTTAGCTGGCTATATCGGTATGAATATGGCTACCCTTGCTTCCAATAGAACTACTCAGGCTTGTACTAAAGGGCTTAATAAAGGTCTGCGCATTGCCTTTAGAGCTGGTAGTGTAATGGGATTAACGGTGGTTGGTTTAGCTTTAATTGATATTTCTGCTTGGTTTTTTATCCTTAATCTGCTAAAATTCCCTCTGCATCAAATTACCGTTATAATGCTTTCTTTTGGAATGGGTGCTTCTACACAGGCACTTTTCGCTCGGTTGGGAGGAGGAATTTTTACTAAAGCTGCAGATGTAGGTGCCGATCTTGTAGGCAAAGTGGAAGCTAATATTCCGGAAGATGACCCCCGTAATCCTGCTACCATAGCAGATAATGTTGGTGATAATGTTGGTGATGTTGCAGGTATGGGAGCCGATTTATATGAAAGTTATGCTGGTTCAATTCTGGCTACAGCTGCTTTAGGAATGAGCGCTGTTACAATGTTAGGTGCACAATATGCAAATATGGCAGTAAATTTTGTTGTAGCTCCAATGATTTTAGCTGGTTTGGGGATTCTCCTTTCTATTATAGGCATTTTTACTGTCAGCACCAAAGAAAATGCCGGTCCTAAAGAACTGATGTTTGCCTTAAATAAAAGTGTCTATTCCAGCTCTATATTAATTGCTATTTGTGCTTTTTTTGTAACCAAAGCTTTGCTTCCGCCTGATTATTATTTTGGTGTATTTATTTCTACTGTAATTGGATTGGCAGCCGGTATATTGATTGGTCTTTTTACTGAACTATTCACTTCTCATAGTTACAAACCGACACAGGAAATAGCTAATCAGGCAGATTACGGTCCTGCAACAGTTATCCTAGAAGGGATGTCTGTAGGAATGCGTTCTACTGCGGCTCCGGTTTTAATAATCGTTATAGGCATTTTATCTGCTTTTATTTGCAGTCACGGTTTTTCCTCTATAGAAATGGGCTTATACGGAATTGGTTTTGGAGCAGTTGGAATGCTTGCTACTTTAGGTGTAACTTTAGCAATGGATGCTTTTGGACCTATAGCTGATAATGCGGGTGGAAATGCTCAAATGTGTAATTTGCCTGAAGATGTAAGATTGATGACGGATAACCTGGATTCGGTTGGCAATACTACTGCTGCTACAGGAAAAGGGTTTGCTATCGGAAGTGCTGCTTTAACTGCTATGGCTTTGCTTGCTGCCTATCTGGAAGAAGTTCGTGGAGCTTTACAATTAGTAGGTAATAAAGCAGGTAAAGCTGTCTTTTTGCATACTAACTATAATACCAAATTCACTGAAAATATTCCTTTGGCAAAGGCATCAATTGCAGATTTTATTCAATTCTTCCAAATTCATATCCTCAATCCCAAGTTTTTACTGGGTGTTTTCATTGGGGCTATGGTTGCCTTTGTATTTTCCTCACTCACTATTAAAGCTGTAGGACGTGCTGCCGGTAAAATGGTAAAAGAAGTGCGCCGTCAGTTTAGAGAAATTCCAGGAATTATGGAAGGAACAGGAAAACCTGAATATGCCAAATGTATTAAAATTTCCACTCAGGCAGCTCAGAGAGAAATGCTGATGCCTGCTTTAGTAGGTCTTTTGTCTCCTATTTTTACGGGCTTGATTTTTGGTGTTCCCGGAGTTTTAGGAATTCTTACCGGAGCTCTTTCTACCGGTTTTGTGTTAGCTGTGATGATGAATAATGCAGGTGGCGCCTGGGATAATGCCAAAAAGTATATAGAGACCGAAAAGAAAGCTAAAGGCACTGAAATTCATAAAGCCAGTATTGTAGGTGATACAGTTGGTGACCCATTTAAAGATACAGCAGGTCCTTGCATCAATATTCTGGTTAAACTGATGAGTATGATTTCTATTGTCTTTTCTGGCTTGATTGTAACCTACTCTCTTAGCGTGGAAAAAATAAATCCCCCTTTCACTACAGTTCATATAGATAGAAAGATGGAAAACAGGATTTTAATGGTTGATAAAGATTCCTTGAATGTTTATGAAAATTACCCTGCTACTTCTCCTCCAACTACATTAGAGAAATAAATTACAAGTAAGATGCTGTGTAGGCAGAGGATGTCGTTCCTCCGGAAGGTTGACCTCCTGGTCAACCCACCTCTTGCGATTTATTTCTTTACCGAAATGCAAAGCGGTAACGAAAAGACGCGGTTGCAAGTGGAACGACAAGATGTCGTTCCTCCGATACAAAATTTATATTTCGTCATCTCGCTGCTTCAATATCTCACATTTTATAAGTTTTCTATATTCTTCAAAGGTCTATGCGCTGTAGCTGGTGTAATTCCTTCCAAGGTAACATAGCCCAAAACAGGACTTCCAATTGGATTCCGCTTTTCATCTTCGCGATAAAATTCAACTGGAATACGAATTGGCTTCCCGTCAATTTCTGCTAACTCTTTTCCTTCTGCATCTTTTTCAAACAAGGGAAAATAAAACCAACCCATACCGATGGCAGCAGTTCCCTTTTCTTCATTCACATTTTTTCGCTTGGAACCAATTGCCAAACGCATTTCCAGAGAAACATTCGGGGAATTTATACTGCTGGTAACAGTTCCCAGGCGTTTGCCTTCTTTATAAATACCCCGGTTTGTTACAATACCTTCAGAAACAAATATATAGAGACGCTTTTGCACTCCTTCCGCTATTTCTTTAACTAATCCCTCTTTCCCTACAAAGTATTCCTTGTTCATATCTACTGCTGTTTCAAAAAGGGGAGCGTTTACAGGTGTATGATAAGGGTCATATTCCTGCCCCATAAGTGGTAAACCGAATGGTCCTGCAGAAATTCTGTTTTCATCCCTGCCACCTAAACCAACTAAGAGTCCTCCGAAGTCCAATGCTTTGGATATAATTATTTTGGCATCTTCTTCGGCAACAGCAACTGGAATATACAGTTCCCAACCCCATCTATTGGTATACCCTGTTCTGGATAAATAGTAATGCTGGCCATTGCGTTCAAACTGGTTAAAAGTAAAGAAATTCATATTCTTTTCGGGATTATACCTGTTTTTCAACACATTTTCGCCATAAACCTCTTTTAGCAGTTTGAAGGCAAGCGGACCTTGAACATCTATTTTTAACAATGTATCGGAAATATCTTTTGCCCAAACCTCTTCCCCATCTTTTTTGCAAGCCATAATTCTGTCTATATCGGCAATATATTCCTTCTTAACTCCTTCAACCTCAATTGTATCTGTAATATCATGACCCGCGTTAATAACCAAAATAAAACTTGTCTCAGTAACTCTCATCAGAATCATATCATCTTGCACTCCACCTTGTTCATTTAATAGTAAAGTATATTTACACTGCCCCACTTTCATTTCAGTAAAGTTACCAGTTAAAGCCCTATTCAAAAGAGCTACCACATCGGCTCCGGAAAAGAGTAATTGTGCCATATGATCAATATTATAAACGGCTACTTTATTGATTGCAGAAGCTTCTTCCAACACAGAAGTTAAATAATTTACTGCCATAGAATACTGACCGAAATTACTACGTTTGATGCTTTGCATCGGAACGCCACGAAGTTTTGATAAGAGAGGAAGATACCAATCTTCTTCCAAGTTGTAAAGGGCTGTTTTCCGTTCCTGAACAGGAAACTTAAAACCGAAGCTGTTCATCGTTAAACTCCTTATGCTATTTCTTTTTATGTCATATTGGAAAAAACAGATATTTTTGTCCAGAATAATCTTGCTGGTCTATGGTTGACCAGGAGGTCAACCTTCCGGAAAAACGACATCCTTGTCGTTTTATGGTTGACCAGGAGGTCAACCTTCCGGAAAAACGACATCCTTGTCGTTTTGTGGTTGACCGGGAGGTCAACCTTCCGGAAAAACAATTTCCCCGTTTAGCATTGTTAATTCACTTTTTGCAGTTAGCCAAAATGTAGAAGGAAATTTCCGATAGTCCTCAATTACAATCAAGTCCGCTAATTTTCCTGTTTCTATGGAGCCGCGTTCTTTTTCGCTTTTAGAGGACTTTGCTGCCCCAATTGTATAGCCCAAAATTGCTTCCATTGCACTTATTGACTGTTCTGGTCTAAATTGAGGTAAAGCAGGATTATTGTCCGGATGCCTTTCTAGAGCACTATAAATTCCCTGAAAAGGATTAATGGTTTCAATCGGCACATCAGAACCGAAGGCATAAGAAATCCCTTCAGTAATTATACTTTTTATAGAATATGCCTGTTCAATAACATCCTTCCAGTGTTTTTCTATCATCAGAACATCATTAGCAATATGAATTGGTTGCAAGGAGGCAAATAGTTCTGCTTTTTTCAACAAGGGAATATCTTCCTTCCGAATTGCTTGAATATGCTCAATGCGGTTAAATAACATATTAAATTTCCCGCTTGACTTTAGCCGCAACGCACAATCAATTACTTGTTTTACACAGCGGTTTCCGATAGCATGAATAGTAGCAGCAAAACCATTTTCAGCAGCGGAAAGCATTGTATTATAGAGCTCTTCATCTGTATAGCGTAAAATGCCGTTTCCTCCAGCAGGATAATTTTCAAACATAGCAGCTGTTTGTGAACCTAAACTGCCATCTCCGAATAGTTTTAATCCACCCAGTTTATAAAATTCATCTCCCTCATAGCTCTTTTTCCCTTCCTGCAACACTTTTTCATAATCCTCAGGGTAAAAATGCCAGCAGAAACGGAATTTTTTACCTTGTTCTTGAGTTTTCAGCATCAGGTCTCTACTTAAAATGCTTTCCATGCTATTAAAACCAACTAACCCCAGCGGATAAATTGACTCCACTGTTTCGGAAATAGCTTGGATAAACACTTTTTCTTCAGGATAAATTATATATGAGTTTATAAGTTCACCAGCTGTTTCATACAGGACTCCTGTAAGATTACCCTCCTTATCGTGTTCAATTAAACCACTTTTGGGATTATCTGTATTTTTATTTATTCCAGCTATCTTTAGCGCCAGAGAATTGCATAATTTACTGTGATAATCCTTACTCATCAAAGCAACGGGAATATCAGGAAAAATGGCATCTAATAAGTTACAAGAAAGCTCTTGAGGATTATTCAAGCAATTACGATTCCAGCCGCCACCTAATATCCACAGCGGTTTGTAGGAAAGTTTCTCTCTATAGTTAATAAGATAGTTACATATCTCTTCAATAGTATGGCAATTAGCCAAATTAACCAGGATTCTTCCCTTGGCATATTCCACAAAATGAGTATGAGCATCAATAAAAGCCGGTAATAGTAAGCGTTTTTTCAGGTCTATAATCTCATAAGAAGATTTTGCCTGTATTTTGCAATCCTGCAATGTTCCGATACAGGTAATTCTATCTTTCCGAACTAAAACTGATTGCTCTGTAAATTTCTTTTGCTTTGTATTCAGAACAAAGCCATTAGTAAATATATATTCCTTCATTTTCTTATCTCTAATGTAAACCTGCTATTAACAAGTGAATAGGTTAAGGAGTCAACAAGTGAAGTGAAAAGATGGGAAAATGAATATGAAAACTTTGTAATAGACATAGTGTCCAATACTGAGAAAATCTCATCTTCTTCACTTTATCTGTAGTTTGAAAACGGGAAATAATTGAGAAGTCATTTATTCCTGAAAAGCACTTCTCACTATCATTATTTACCGTTCATTTTCATTTTTTCTCTTTTCTCTTTGTAAAAATATCCCTTAAATTCTGTTCATCCCAGTTCTGTTATTATATTCTTAGAGCTTGTTCCAATTCTACTGCTTTATCGGTTTTGTTATCTCTATATTTAATAATAATCGGGCAGGCAACTTGAAATTCAGGGTTACTTTTGAGTCGTCGGGAGCCGGGAACTATTACAGCTGCAGAAGGAATTGTAAAACTATTACCGCTATCACGCTCTAAATATTTTTCCCGAACACTGTCATAGATAGGAGTAGAGGCAGTTATAACAGTTCCGGAAGCTATCACTGCCCTTCTTTGAACAATGATTCCTTCATAGATACCTGTGTTTCCTCCTACAAAAACATCATCTTCAATAATAACCGGACGCGCACCAACAGGTTCCAGAACGCCACCAATAATTGCTCCAGCTGAAAGATGCACATTTTTTCCTATCCGGGCGCAAGAGCCAACCAGAGAAT
>Ga0302252_1001606_pt1 | contig 12602 bp, 8 predicted proteins | sample AAG_RA_Leu_MG_FD_193511 | JGI IMG/M metagenome (GOLD analysis project Ga0302252, IMG submission 193511) | Enriched activated sludge microbial communities from anaerobic digester in WTTP, New Holstein, Wisconsin, United States - AAG_RA_Leu | ecosystem: Engineered > Bioreactor > Anaerobic >...
TTCCAGAGGTTATCACGAACACAGTGAAGGCCAAAGATGCTATGGATAAAGCATTGCATGGCGTGGAAATGACCATTATGCTTGGGACAATGCTGCACTCCATTGCGGTGGGCAATCTCTTGCCATCCTTCGTAAAGACTATATGCATCGATATCAACCCCGCCACGGTAACCAAACTCATGGACAGAGGTTCGGCCCAAGCCATTGGTCTCGTGACGGATATTGGCATCTTCCTACCCCAGTTAGTTAAGGAGATAGATGAACAGGGGAAGCTAGTCCTGGCAGGAGAATACTAGCCCGCATTGTCGAGGGATTCGTCAATAAAAGATTAAAATTGACTTGCTTTCACTTCGTCGAGACTATCTTTATAACATCCCCGTCCCTCAGCTCGTGCTTCTCACCGAGGCGCATCTTGGTCTTGCCGTCTATGGCGAAAAGAAAGCTCTCCCCAATGTCCGAATGGACCCGGAACGCGAGGTCGCGGGCGGTGCTGCCCCGCTTCATGAGGAAGGCGTCCGGCAAGACCACGCCCTTCCGATCGGTGAACTTGTTCTCGTCCTCCACCGGATAGAGTACGATGTAATCCAGCAGCTCAAAGACGGCCCGGTTGATGCACTCCTGCACCCCGGTCCCGCCGTGCTGCTTCATGAGAAGCCTGATCTTCTCCAGACCTGATTTCTGGGCCGGGCTGAGCTGCCCCAAGATCTCGAAGTCGGGGTCTCCCTGCCTGTATTTGATCAGCCCCGCCTTCTCCGCCATCCTCAGAGCAATCTCCGCCGCCCCGCTCACCGGGATGACCAGGTCATCCTTGAGGGCCAGCAATCGCTTGACATTCTCCTCAGGCGCAACATCCATCTTGTTGGCGGCGAGGATCATGGGCTTGCTGTAGGCCCGGAGCAGTTGGGCAAAGCGCAGGATATCCTCCTCCTTCCAGGCCCCGGGATCCTTCTTCATCTCCGATAGAGCCCGGCGGATCTGGCTGTCCGAGACCCCCGCTCCGGCCATCTGGTCGATGAGAATCTGCTCCGGCTTGCCTCCCAGAGCCTTGTAGTTTCTCATCAGCTTCTCCCAATTCCTGGTGAGGATGCCGTTCAGCCACATGGCTATCTCATGCTCCAGGAATTTGACATCGGAGACGGGATCGTGATTGCCGAGGCCGACGGGATTGCCTTCGGCATCAGTTCCTCCCGAGGCATCCAGGACATGGATCACTGCCTCGGCCACCCGCAGGGCATCTAAAAATTCGTTGCCCAGGCCCTTTCCCAGGTGGGCATCGGGCACCAGGCCGGCCACGTCTATAAGCTCGATGGCTATGAAGCGCTGCCCGTCCTTGCACCGGCCGCAGCCCTCCTTGATCCCCAGCTCCCGGCAGGGGCATGGCGCGCGAACATAGGAAACGCCGTGGTTGGCATCGATGGTGGTGAAGGGATAGTTTGCAATATCCACATCGACAAGAGTCGCAGCCTTGAAAAAGGTTGATTTGCCGGAGTTGGGCTTTCCGGCCAGCCCAATGGAGAGCATCAGAATCAGTGATCCTTCTCAGTTAACGGATGATGCCGCCGACTTTCATCTCTTCCGACTTGAGCAGGAAGCGCTCCACCTTGCCGGCTGCAAGCCGTTTGGCCAGAGCCAGGCCCTTCTCCGAGACTGCCTTCTCCGCTACCAGGCCTGCGGCCAGAGCATCGCCATAGAGCTTCTCTCCCACATCGGTGCGGGTCAGCACCGTAGACCAGCCATCTGCTGAGCCCACGCTTCCCACGGAGACATCGGCCAGCTCACTGGCGAAGTCAAAGCACGGTCCGCAGCCTGGGAAGGTGTAGGGATCGGTCTCCTCGATCTTGACCTCATGGGCCTCGCCGGCCTTGTCAATGACCCGGAACATGCCCTTCTTGATCTCAAAGCGAGCCACATCCTTGGGCTCTAGCCCGAACTTGCCCTTGACCAGGCCGTTCATAAGAGCATCGTAGTCGAAGTTCTCCATGCAGAAGAGGCCCACCAAGAGGGCGATTTTATCCTGGCCGAACTGATAGGGCTCATCCAAAAGCTTTACCTTCCGCAGGCCCTGAATCTGGCAGGGAGTGCCCACAAAGCCGATCTTCTTGTACCCCATCTCCAGAGCTTCTTTCACCGCCATGACGCTGTTATGGATAGTGTACTTGGTCCCGGCAGCGCCCCGGATCTCCTCGGCGCTGGTGGCGATAAGGGTCTGTGTCCTCCATTCCTCGTCTCGCCCTGTGACAATGGCGCAGTCGATCATCCCCGACTGCAGAGCCTCTACCAACAGAGCTGTGGCCACTCCGCCGTCCTGGGCAGCAGCCAGAGCCGGCTGGGCCTGGGCTGCCACGGCCTTTCTGTAAATGCCCAGGGCCTCGTCCTCTTTTCTGGTCCGGCCAAAGAGCTTTGACTCCATGGCCCCCATGTCCAGGAAGGTTCTGGGGCAGTAGGTGAAACACAGGCCGCAGAGGGGATCGTAATTCACCAGGTCCGGCCTGTTCTCCACATGATCTATTCTGGGGCAGAAGGCCTCGCAGGTACCGCAGCGGCAGCAGATATCCGGCTTGATGACCTTATGCTCCAGCTCTCCGAATCCATATTCCAGGTAAGTGGGCTCAGCAAAATTCTCTTTGGCAGCCATGATCATGATCTCCGAAATTGAGGCTTAAAGTACTCTTCCGACCTAAAGCTTTTATGGTTCAAACTGCCTTGGCAGCAAGCATGATCCTGGGCCTGGATATCGGAGGGGCCAATACCAAGGCCGCCAGCTCGGACGGCCTTTTCGCCGCCAGCGTCTACCTGCCGCTCTGGAAGGGCGCACCCCTGGATGAGGCGCTATGCAGCATTGCCAGGAGCCAGCCCCAGGCAGAGGCGGTGGCGGTGGTGATCACCGGCGAGCTGGCCGACTGCTTCTCCTGCAAGAGGGAAGGGCTGGAGAGGCTGATGGCCTGCGTCAGGCGGTCTTTCTCTGTACCGGCCTATTTCTGGGGAACGGGGGGATTTGGCTGGAGCGATGTTCTGGAGCTGGCCGCAGCCAATTGGTCCGCTTCTGCGGCCTTTCTGGGGCAGGAGGAGCATGACTGCCTATTTGTGGATATGGGCAGCACCACCACGGATATCATACCCATTCTCGGCGGTCGTGCCGCAGCGGCAGGGACCGACTTTCTGCGCCTGGCAGCAGGAGAGCTGGTTTATATGGGCCTGCTTCGCACAAGGCTGGATGCCATCCTTCCTGCGGCCAGGATCGGGGGCAGATCCTTACCCCTGGCCCCGGAGTTCTTCTCTATAATGGCTGATGCCCGCCTGGCTCTGGGCCAGATATCCCCGGAGGGCTACTCCTGCGATACCGCCGATGGGGCGGGAAAAGACAGCCAATCGGCGCTGCGCCGGTTGGCGCGCTCTGTCTGTGCCGATCTGGAGGAGATAGGGGAAGGAGCGGCAATGGCCATAGCCAGGCAGGCCTGCTCCAGGCAGATGGAGATACTGGTGGCGGCCATAGCCAGGCAGTCGGTAGAGCACAGCCTGGAAAAGGTGGTGGCGGCGGGGACAGGGGAGGCCCTTATCGCCGAGTCAGCGGCATTCCTGGGGATGGAGTGCGTGCGCATATCGGAGAGATATGGGAGAGAGATATCGGATGTCTTTCCCGCCTATGCCGTGGCCAGGCTGGGGGAGATGGCGGATTAGAAACGCAGTGCAATCTTGGAGCCGGTGGGTCGGTAAAACCGCTGGTTGGTGGGCTGCAATCCGCTTGGGCGAGAGCAATATTTCTGCACGTTCTAAGAATTGATATTAAAGCACACAGTATGCCTCAAAGAGGAAACAGCCAAATAGCCGAACGAACACATATTATTGAGAACATGAAGCTAAAGATAAAGATTGCCGGCACCAGGGTGCATGACGTCGGATATCGAGTATTCCTGCTTAAGAATGCCATGAACCTAGCCCTGCCAGGACTCTCGACATACAACTGGAATGAGGACGGCCGGCAGGAGGTAATCGCTTTAGTGGAAGGAGATGAGGCCAGAATAGTCCGCTTCTTAAAGAACATCCAGAGGAATAAACTGGAAATGGCTGAGGTTTCCACTGTGACCTCTGAGGATTACGTGGGCGAAGTAGGGCGGACCAGTGAGTTAGCCATGTTCTGCTCTTTCCTTCACTTGGAAAAGGCCGTATCTCTGCTTCGGGATATGAGGGATGATCTGAAAGCGGTGTGATCAACCACAGACCTGACTCTGGACGAGATCAGAGCAGTACGAAAGACCACAGACCTGACCCTGGACGAGATCAAAGCTGTGCGCAAAACCACAGACTCAACATTGGATGAGATCAAGGGTATGAGAGAGGACATCCAGCCGGGATATGCCATGCAATTCCGGCAGATGCAGTCGGATGTCCGGGCCATTAAGGACCGTCTGGGAATGTCCTGAAATCTGAAATCAATATCTTCTTGCTTTACATCTTCCTGGCCAAGTGTCGCAGTGCAGTTCGCGGCCAGGACTGAATTTCCGCGCCTGTCGGCAGGCGAGCTGGTTTACATGGGCCTGCTCCGGAACCGGCTTGATGTCATCCTTCCCTCGGCTAGTGTAAGGGGGCAGATCCGTGTCCCTAGCCCCGGAGTGGTTCTTGAAAATATCAACGCGTAATCGGATTATGACCCGGGTTTGCATCGGACCGGAGCCATCTGCTTAGTGGATCTGAGGTTGCGATGGGGGAAAGTACGAGATTTCGACTTCCCATGAAAACCAGGGATAACACATCACCTGCGGCTTCCTACGTTCTTCTGAATATAATTAGAAGCCAATGCCAAAAAAAAGTCAGTGAGAGCCTTGAAAGCCATGCAATGCATTGCTGGTCTTTTAAGGCTCTATTTTGAGCTAATGACCAGATATTATCATTATTTCTCCTTCTGGTATCATCTGCGTAATCTTTCGCCCATTAGAATCGGTAAATGTCACCACCGACATTGCCAGAGGCGATCCCTCAACATGTTGAGCGTCCGCCGGCAGTCTCCAATGGAAGACTCCCTCGAATGCAAGACTCCTTGGTTTATCTAAATCACCTATATTCCAAGTTACGTTTGTTGTGCTCCATTTTTTGCCATCGTTGTTCTTCTGAATTTTGCCCCGATCTCCAACGCTGCTGTTATTAAGGGCCATGTAATTCGGCAAATTTTCTACAATCTTTACGTCTTTGAGTTCTATGCCACCTATTGGAACAATCTTGATTGCGTATTTGATAGCATTTCCATTTTCCTTATCCATCATATTCGCATCAAGCACTTGGGGCTCGTAGTCTTTGAATACTCCGATATAAGAATCCCCTTGATCTGAAACCGTAGTCGTATTATCGCCTATAGGTTCATCAACCATTACAGAGACATTACTTGATCCTCTAGCAGCGCAATTTGAAGCGGTGACCATGATTCTGCTAGCTCCAAACGCGTCCGGTGTCCAGGTAGATGCATAGATTCCATCCTCGTTTTGTCCCTTATCTATTAGCCTCCAGGTCTGTAAGCTTTTATTGGATTTTGCCCATACGTAAATATATTTTTCTCCTCCGTTAGTACCATTAATCCTTGCTTTGATTGTCGTGTCAACACCAAAAGTCAGATTCTCTCCTGCCTTTGGTTCAAGAATCGTAACATTAAGCTCATTCGATGGTCGATAGATCCAAGGTATTCTCGCCACTATCTCTTCCGCTTGTTGCTGATTCTCAGCACAGATCTTGAGCCTAAGCTCATTAAGGCACATTAATATAGATATGTTAGACAAGTAAGTGCGATACTGAGATGGCATCGTGTCATTGATAGAATAGCTGTTCGCAGCGAAGCCAGCGGATGTGTAGCTCATGTAAGTCGGTTCTATATCGAACAAATAATTTCTCGATAATACATCATCCTTTATTCTTTTGATCTCTTTTCCATTAATTGTTACCCATACGTCATACGGTGTCTGTAATCCATCCTTTGCATCTAAATCCATTGATATCTTTGCAGATGTCACATTAAATGCATTTAAGCCAGGTGGCAGGAGGAATGTTCCTATAAAGGGTGAATAAGCATTAATGCATTGATACGTAATTGTATCAAAATGCAACAATGCTCGGGGAAGTATTATGTCATAAAGTTGTCTCCCTTCTCCGCAGGAGAAGCTTACATTTATATCCTTCTCCATGGTCCCGGCTGAAGCCCTCAGCAAACCACGCACTGATTCAACATCCTCCGACAAAATTGGGCTTACTGAGAATGTAATTGAATCGCCAGGGCCTAATAAAGCATGGTTAATTGAGGGCTGGATTACGGTATCTCTTTTAAGGTTGTCACTTGGAGTTATGCTCAAATCTGTGATGGCCGAGTCCTTTATATTTTTTACACTAAATGTCTTAGCTAGTGAAATCGGATCAGTGCCGATTTCCTCAAAACTAAAATCCGTTTGAGGATGTTGGACATTTATATTTATTCTAGAGTAGTCAACAATCCTTTCTGGCCCAAGGTCGGTCAACTTGGCATCAAAAGCGTATCGATTGAGCATCGCATCCTGGGCATGAACAACCAGATCAAGGTTCTTTGTCTCTCCAGGTGCTAGGTTGAGTTCTCTATCTGCAGAGCCTTCACCTAAGAAACCGAGATAAATGTCTCTGGTGTTATTGCTAGAAATATTAACCTGAATCTGATGTGGTTTTGAGTCTGTGTTTGTCACTGATACGAAAGAATGCTGATCGTAATCTCTCATTATATCAAATTCGTAAGTTCTTTCAGTAAAAGACACACCATTTGATATCTGGAAGTATCTCTTATCGCTCTCGCCAGATCTGGAATCCTTTTTGCTTCTGACATAAAATCCATATTTGGCGTTTCTGCTAAGGTTAGTCAAATTTATGGAGTGGTCCTCTTCATCGAATCCCCTAACCAGACTATAATTCGATTCGTTTTCTTGTTTTATGTATACCTCTGTAGAGCTGATTTCAGAGGTCTTCCATGAAATCGAAACGTTGGTAGAGCCTAAAACATCATTGTTTTCGGGCTTGAGATTAGATATGTTGATAGGACGACTGATTACTTCAAAGGCGATCTCTTTGTGATCACATGAAGCAAGTGTCGCTGTTTTTTCGGCGGAGTCTTTTAAATCCCAGTCTTCTGGGATATTCGCTTTAATTGTATACTCCCCAGGTAATCCTGTGTGGCTTGCAGAGCCGTCAGGTTTAGATGCAATTTGTGCCGTACCGCGAGGTCCTGTTACAGTAAAGTTTGCACCAGGGACGACTTCCCCAGAATCAATTCTTTTGTTCTTATTTAAGTCCTGATAAGCTATGACCGAAAAGCTAGATTGAGGCATATTGCCGAACGAAATTGAGGTAGTTTCTATTTGTCTTACTTCTGCAATCTGAGAAGCGTCTCCTGAGTCTATCCAGCAATCTTTAGAGATTCTAGACACAGTATATTGACCTGGCTTAACTGTGAGAGAAACGGTTCCATTTGGACCTGTTTTAACGGACTGGTTAAATTCAGTCCCTCTGACTAAATAATCCCACCCAGATACGATGTAATCTGTTCCATCCATAATCTTATTAGCATTTAGGTCGGCGTAACTTGTTATCTGCAAGTATCCGGCAGCAATGTTTCCGAATTCGACTGTTGTGGACTTTTGGCTCTCTACTGATATGTTTTTGAGCTGATCACTTGTGCTAAACCATCCATTTTGAGGTATTTCTTCAATTAGGTAATCGCCAGCGTCTGGATCAGTAATAACTATACTACCATCTTCTTTCGTAGCTGTTTTCCATTCTGTTGCGATTTCACCAATCCGTCCAAATTTAAATTTCCACCCTGCTAAACCTGTCTCCCCCGGGTCTCTATTTCCATTTCCATTCGTATCAACATACTTAAGTATTCTAATAAATGTTCTGTTCACGACATTGAAATCTGCAGGCAAGACCACTGGTGGGGACTCTTTGTCGGTTGGTTTAGGGTACGCAATGAGCAATGCTCGATAATTGCCAGGTTTTAATTCGCTAATATTTATAGAACCACTGTTCTCTCTTATCGTACTGAGCATGCCGGCAAAATTCCTAACGGCTATCTCGGAATCCTGCTCAAAGACAGATATGTTATATGACTCATAGTTGGTTGAAAGCTGCACAATCCATTCCATTTCGATTTCTTCGTCGGTTTTGAATACAGGATTTGGATCATTTGTTCCGCCTAAAATTTTTAATCCTACCTCTGCCGCTTGTGCATAGCTGATAAACATGAATATACATATCAATGATGTTACAGCAATGCTTTTAGCTAACTGATTTTGTTTAACTCTGCTTATCATAGTTTTCCCTCCACTTATTCTATGTCTTTTTCTTCTTTGCTTAATATAACTTCTAATTATTATAAGTAACTTTTTTAATATTTGCTATAATTGATTTTGAGTCATAAATATCATCTCCGCTCATACTCTCACCCTTTATACGAACTTCTACTTTAGCTTCCTCAAGTTCCGACTCGGTAATAGTCCATATGCATTGACTTTTATGCATCCATTCAGTTAGCGGATCATCATTTAAAAAAAATCGATATAATATATTAACATTGCTTGGATTTTTAACTTCTGCGGTCAATACGACTGTAGAATCCATAACCAGGTTTGGTGAATCTGTTACCAGAGATAGAATTTCTGGACTTACTGGGGAGTGATACAATCCCGTAAAAAGGTTCCCTAAGAAGAATATTAAGACGACTATTATGTCTGCTTTCTTAGATAATCCAAATATTTTCTTGAATTGTTCATATAATGCATGGATGAGATACATTAAAATAAGAAGCACTATTATTCTAATAATAGCTTCAATAATTAAATTCGTTTCAGTGAAAGCCATGCGCTCACCTAATACTATTTCAACATTGCTTAAAATATCTAAATAGCTTAGGAAACCTGCAATGGCAGATCCCACTGTATATTTTATTAAAAATTCTGCAATTATAAATTCAGATAATTTATGAAGTACCGGAGCTAGAAAAATTAAGCCAATTATTGAGATTACATAGTTCTCATATGGATGAAGACCTGCTAGTTCAATTAATTTAAATAGGATTAGAATTAAAATTATGTCTATAAAATATTTTAATATCTTATGAACCTTTTGAGGATATATTTTATTTTTATATGCCTCAACTAAGAGCAAAGAGATCGAAAACAATACTAATACTATTAGCCAATAATTCTCTTGAGAAGCTGGAACTTCATGTATATTTTTAAATTCAAGAAAAGTTGTTTGCCCCTTCGAAACATTAATATTTTTAATTGTTTCTCCGGCAACGATCCAGTTATCTTTTGGTATTTGCTCAATAATATACTGCCCTGTGCCCAATGAAACAAAAAGGGCCCCTGATTCATTGGATGTTTCTTCATATTCGAGTCTTGGCTCACCGACTTTCCCTATTCGGAAACTTCTCTCTGATAAGCCCTCTTTAGCATCTTTATTTCCATTATTATTTGCATCATGAAATGTATTTATTAAAAGGTTACCTGTGGCTTCAGAAACTTTTAAAAAAGCAGATGCGAAATCACCCTTTGATTTTCTCTCTTTCGGTACAGATTTTAGCTCTACAACATAAAGACCGGCTTTTATCTTGCCGATGCTAATTGATTTTGACCATGGACTATGCTCTCCCGGAGATTTATCGTCCAACAATATATTACTTTTATATATATTCTTATTTGTATTATATTCATTAACTGAAACCACACAAGATTCTAATTGCTTCTCATATTTATAATAGCAATTGATAATAATATCTTCATCATCAAGAAAAGAAGCTGGATATTTGCTATCTATATTAATGCTAACAACACATTGTACCGGAGTTACCAATAATAAAATAAATAATATTATTGCTATAATTAAGCGATAAGATCCAATCCTAGACGTCTGCAATTTATGATACATATATATCCCTTATTTAAATTTTTATATATATCTAATTTTTAACCTGTTTACTAATTTGTTAATCTGACTGGAACGATAAAAGGCTTTCCCCAGATGTTATTGGCGTGGTTTCATGCAAATTGCCGCATAGCAGGTTGCACAGCTATATCTGTAGTGTTGCATCACGGGTTTGCACTATAAATAGAAAGATTACATTTATAACAAGCAAGGTAATGAGGCTCGTCTTAATCTACGTTATCTCATGCTTCACCATCCCCTCCCACTTCTCTCCCCCGAAATTCGCGAAGATCCCGGCATCCCCCTTCGCGACAGTCACATTCCCCTCAAACAGATCCCCTTGCGCCTCCAGCCGGCTCCACTCCCTCCCGCTCACCACCGCCACCTCCGCCGCGCCCGGTACCCTTATCCGGAAATGGTAGCTCTGTCCGGCCTGGAGCCTTCCCTCCGAGGGGCTGTAAAGATGCGCCCCCACCTCGCCGAATCTGCCGAAGGTCTGGGGGTAGCCGCTCTCCACTCCGGATGAAGCATTGATTTTGTACTGCAGGACGGATTTGTATGCGCCGGGATCGTCTTTCTTTTTGGCATAAGCCCGGAGAGCATAGCTTCCTGCCTGGGGAAGTCGGGCCCGGATCTCGTAATTCTCCCCATCCCTCTGGCAGAGGGTCCGGCCCTCCAGCACCCCGGTCTCCGACTCCAGCCCGGCCATCATCACCACGTCCTCCGGAGCATGAACCGAGATATTGACCTCTCCCTCTGCGGAGATGCTCCCATTCCGCTCGATTAGATTCAGGCCCAGATTGAAAAGATCCGACTCCACATAGACAAGATCCTCGAACTTCGCCTTGGAAAGGGGCACCTCAAGAAGCTGCCAGCTCTCTTCCTCCGGCAGGTGATCGAATATGAACTGGTCGGGCGGAGTCATGAAGTAGTGATCATCAAACCAGCGATGGTACTTCCTATCTCTGCCCAGGTATCCCGCTCCCCAGGTGGGGTCCATAAGACGCCAGGAGCCATTTATCTTGACCGCATTCCAGGCGTGATTAAAGGGCCCGGAGAACTTTTGCCCCGGTCGATAGCTGTATCCCTTGCCGTATCCCAGGATCTCCACCACCTCCAGCCCCGCCTCCCCGGCCAGGGCAGAGAAGAGATCGGAATAGCCGGAGCAGACCGAGCTTCTGCTCTTCAGGACATCGGCGGAGTTTGTTGAGCCCAGCCTTCCCGTGAAATAAGATCCCAGATCGTAATCTATGTTCTGGCAGATCCAGCGAAATATGGCCCTAGCTTTCTCCCGCTCATTGGTCGCCGGCTTGATTAGATAGGCGGCAAGGCTTTCTACCGACTGCTCCGCCGAGGCCGGCGCTGCCAGAGCATGAGCATCGATCTTATCATAATTGTAACTCTGATCATAGGCGTAATTTTGGATGGCCTCTCCGCCCAGGGCAGAAAGAGACCAGGATTGATTGCTCTGCCCATCTGCCGGCGGCAAGGATGAAAAAAGAACGAAAATAGATACGAGAAATATCGCCTTCAAAATAGCCACGCTGCGCCGAATCATCACCATCTCCATTGCCCGTCTATAGCACAATCTCCATCATATCGTGCCCCAGCGGCCACTTCTTCAGGGCAATCTCATGAGGCGGGTAGAGATGGCTGCAGTGGGTGAGAAGCAGCCTCTTGGCCTTCAGCCTCTCTCCCAAAAGTATAGCCTCATCCGCGGTCATATGCTTGCTGATGGTGTAGCCGGGCGGGGTGATGGCATCGGCCAGCATCAGATCGGCTCCTTTCATCAGCTCCAGGCTTCTCTCGGGAATCTCCATCTTGGTGTCGCTGGTTATGACAACCACCTTCTTGCCGTCGTCGATCCTCACCCCCACCGTCTCCAGCGGGGGATGGTTGACCGGAAGAAGGGTAAACTCCATTCCTGCGATCTCAAAGGGCTGATAGGCCTCCACATCATGCCGGACCGGGGAGAGGAAATAAAGATAGTTCAGGATATAGTCCATGGTCTCCTTGAGGGCATAGACATCCACATGGCTCTGCACCCGATGAAAGTCCCCGAAGCCGGCATAATGATCGTAATGGGCGTGGGTCCAGATCACTCCGTCCACACTGGCTATATCCTTTTTGAGGAGCTGCCAGCGCAGGTCCGGGCTGCTGTCCACCAGCACCCGCCCGTCTTCCTCGTCCGACTCAATGAGAACGGAGAATCTCATCCTCCGGCTGCGGCCCCCCCGCAGGGCATCCATGCAGGCCGGGCACTTGCATCCGATCTTGGGGGTGCCTATGGCGTCTCCCGTCCCCAAAAGAGTGATCTTCATCCAGTCCCCGGAATATGGAAAGCTGAGCAGCTCAATTCAGCAATGTCTCTCATGCCGCCACGCTTCTCTTGTAGTCGGAGATCCGGCGCCGGAACTCCCCCACCGACCTCTCCAGATCCTCCTGGGACAGCTTGCGGCGGTCCTCCAGGAGGGCATTGAGCACCGCCTCACGGATCACCAGGCGCAGGTCCGATCCGGAGTAGCCCTCGGTCATCTCCGCCAGCTTCGCTGTGTCCGCCTGAACATCTATAGGCAAGAGGACCTTGTCCAGTATCATCCGCCTCATGGCCAGATCCGGCAGGGGGAAGGTCAGCACTTTATCAAACCGCCTCCAGGCGGCATAATCCAGAAGTT
>Ga0302252_1001608_pt1 | contig 12588 bp, 8 predicted proteins | sample AAG_RA_Leu_MG_FD_193511 | JGI IMG/M metagenome (GOLD analysis project Ga0302252, IMG submission 193511) | Enriched activated sludge microbial communities from anaerobic digester in WTTP, New Holstein, Wisconsin, United States - AAG_RA_Leu | ecosystem: Engineered > Bioreactor > Anaerobic >...
ATATCGAAAGGGAAATCAGAGGTTTCGTTGAAAAAACAAGGACCAACCATCTGGAAATCCGGGATCTGCAGGGAGGGACCTTCACCATCAGCAATGGAGGTGTATTCGGATCCCTCCTCTCCACCCCCCTCCTTAACCCGCCACAGAGCGCCACGCTCGGCATGCACGCCATTCAGGACCGGCCCGTGGCCCTCCTGGGCAAGGTGGTGATCCGGCCCATGATGTACCTGGCTCTGACCTACGACCACAGGGTCATCGACGGCCGGGAAGCGGTGCTGTTTCTGAAGAAGGTGCGGGAGTGCGTGGAAGAACCGGAAGAATCCCTGCTGGAAGGTTAAGGGCCGCTCTCTTTTTTTATGAATATGATTCCGGAGGTTCTCTCTGATGCCCGAAGAAATTTATGACCTTATCGTAATCGGCGCTGGGCCCGGCGGCTATACCGCCGCCCTGCGAGCCGCGCAACTGGGAATGAAAACCGCGCTGGTGGACAGGCGCGCTACACCGGGAGGGGTCTGCCTGCACGAAGGGTGCATCCCCAGCAAGGCCCTCCTGGAATCCAGCGAGCTGTATTCGCTGGCCCGGCATCAATTCTCCGGCCATGGCATCGTGCTGGATAAACCGGCCCTCGATCTGACGCGGATGATGGCCCGCAAGGAAGATATTGTGAAAAAGCTGGGCGACGGCGTCGCCTTTCTTCTGAAAAAAAACAGGATTCAATACATCCAGGGAAGCGCCAAACCCGCCGGCGCCAGAAAGGACGGACTACAGGTGGTGGCGGTAACCTCTCCGGAGGCTCCGGCAATCCCCCGTCTCATCAATGGGAAAAAGGTCCTTCTGGCAATGGGCGGCCGCTCCGTCGAGCTTCCCGGCCTCCCCTTCGACGGCGCGGTGATAGTCGGTTCCCGTGAAGCCCTTTCTTTCCCGGAAGTACCGCAGCGTCTGCTGGTGGTGGGCGGGGGGGCTATCGGTCTGGAACTGGGATCGGTCTGGAACCGGCTCGGCTCGCGGGTCACGGTTGTGGAGGAGTTACCTTCGATCCTCCCGCACGCCGACCGTCAGACCGCTGATGCGCTGTATAAGACGCTCACGAAGCAGGGGATACGCTTCCTCTTCCAGGCGCGGATCGAAAGCGCCGAAATCCGCGACGGCAAGGCAATGGCGTATGTGGCGTCGGGCGAAAAGGTGGAAAAACTGGAGTGCGACAGGATTCTCGTCGCAACGGGGAGAACCCCTGAGACCGACGGCCCCGGATTCTCCGAGCTGGGAATCCGCATGGACGACAACGGCCGGTTACTGGTTGACGAGAACTTTCAGACAAGCGCTCCCGGCATATACGCCATAGGGGATCTGCTTCCGGGACCGCTCCTTGCTCACCGCGCCATGTCCGAAGGGACGGTATTCGCGGAGCGGCTCGCCGGACAGGCGTCCCTTGTGGAATACCAATTCATCCCCTTGGTAACCTATACCCGGCCGGAAGTGGCCTCAGTGGGAAAGACGGAAGAGCAACTGAAGGAAGAAGATATCCGCTATTCAGTGGGCAGGTTCCCCTTTTCAGCCAATGGCAGGGCCCGCTGCCTGGGAGACACCGACGGTTTTGCCAAGATCCTCTCCCACGGGCAGACCGGGAGGGTGCTGGGCGTTCATCTCATCGGACCGCGCGTCTCGGAGCTTATCTCCGAGGCGGTAACCGTAATGGCTTACGGAGGGAGCGTCGAAGACATCGCCCTGACTCCACACCCCCACCCTACTCTTTCGGAAGCCCTGAGGGAGTCGGCCCTGGACGCGATGACAAAGAATACGCGCTTTGCGTGAGACCGGCTTTTTCAAGATAAGCTCAACGGCCGGCGACGCCGTCCGGCGGCCCAATGGATTGTACCATTCGCCGAATCCAGTTTAATGCCAAGGAGGATTGATATGAGCGACAACGACCTCAGGGTTCCCCTCGAGAATCTCAGATGGGTCTGCGACCCTGAGATGCTTGATTTCTCCACAACAGACGACCTTCCGGAACTGGAAGGAACCATCGGCCAGGAACGCGCGCTGCGATCCATCGATTTCAGCCTCGGAATGACCGAACGGGGTTTCAACCTCTACATATCCGGAGAGGCCGGAACGGGCCGCACTTCATCCATAATGAACATCCTGAAAAAACGGGCCAGGGAGGAACAGGCGCCAAGCGACTGGTGCTATGTCTACAATTTCAAATCGCCGGACAACCCCACAGCCCTCGCCCTTTCCGCCGGCATGGGCAATGAGCTGGAAAAAGACATGCGCGAACTGCTGGCCGGAGTCAGGACGGACATACCGAAGGCCCTGGAAAGCAAGGAATACGAAAGCAACAAGACCAACATTGTTCAGGAACAGCAGGAGCGGAACAACACCATGTTCTCGGCCCTGGAACAGGAGGCCCAACTGAAGGGATTCGCCCTCCAGAGGACCGTCTCAGGGCTTGTAATGGTACCCCAGAAGGACGAGCGCAATCTTACCCAGGAAGAGTACGACGCTCTGGCGCCCGATGAGCAGGAAAGGATCGACGCCATCGGCAACGAGCTCAAGGAAAAACTCAGCGACCTCATCAGCCATATCCGGGAAAACGAAAAAGAGGTTAAGGAGGCCCTGGCGAAGCTGGACAGGAACCTGGGGCTTTCCGCCGTGGGGCATCATATCGAACCGCTGAAGACAAAATATGCCGAGTTTCCCCATGTCATCACCTACCTGGAAGACGTCCAGGAGGACATACTGCTCAATCTGGAGGATTTCAAGGGGGTACAGCAGCAACCCCCCTTCCCGGGGCTCAAACTCCCGGTACAGGCACCTTCCTTCGAACGCTACTCGGTTAACCTCATTGTGGACAACTGCGAGCAGTGCGGCGCGCCGGTGGTGTTCGAGGCGAACCCCACCTACAACAACCTGTTCGGCCGTGTCGATCACGTAATGCAGATGGGAGGGGTCGCCACCACCAACTTCACCCTCATCAAGGCGGGCGCCCTGCACCGGGCCAATGGCGGCTATCTGGTGGTCAACGCCCGGGACGTGCTCCTCAGCCCCTTTTCCTGGGACGCCCTCAAGCGCTGCATCCGCAACAACGAAATCAAGATAGAAGATATCATGGAGCAATACCGCATAATCACCATGGTGTCCATCAAACCGGATCCCATACCCATGCAGGCCAAGATCATCATGATCGGTTCCCCCTGGATCTACTATCTTCTGTACTACGTGGAGCCGGACTACCGCAAATTCTTCAAGGTCAAGGCGGAGTTCGACAGCAAGGTGAACCGGACACCGGAGGTAATAAAGGATTACGCGCTGTTCATATCCTCTCACTGCAAGGAACAGAATCTTCTCCCCTTCGACAGAAGCGCCGTTGCATGCATAATCGAATATTCGTGCCGCATGGTGGAAGACCAGGAAAAATTCTCCACCCAGTTCATGGAGATTGCCGACCTGATCAGGGAAGCCCATTTCTGGACCCGAAGGGCGGGAGGGACCAAAGTAACCGCGCAATTCGTGAAGCAGGCGGTAGAAGAGAAGATATTCCGGAGCAACCGCATTGAAGAGCGGATGCAGGAGCTGTTCGAAGAAGGGACCCTCATGGTGGACACCGACGGTGCCGAAGTGGGTCAGGTGAACGGCCTTTCGGTGATGACCCTGGGCGATTATGCATTCGGCAGGCCATCCAGAGTTACAGCGCGCGTCTTCCTGGGTCGCGGCGGCATGGTGAATATCGAGCGGGAGGTAAAACTCTCCGGTCCCATCCACGACAAGGGAGTCCTGATTCTCACCGGCTACCTGGGGGGAAAATTCGCCCATGACAAACCTCTCTCCTTCTCCGCCTCCATCTGTTTCGAGCAGTCATACGAAGGAGTCGAGGGTGACAGCGCCTCCTCCACGGAGCTGTATGCCCTTCTTTCCGCGCTCTCCGGAGCGCCGATCCGCCAGGGAATAGCAGTAACGGGCAGCGTCAACCAGCTGGGCAAGGTTCAGCCAATCGGCGGGGTTAATTACAAGATCGAAGGCTTTTTCGCCGTATGCAAGGCAAAGGGACTTACAGGCGATCAGGGGGTGATGATCCCCGGAAGCAACGTGCGCAACCTCATGCTGAATGATGAAGTGGTGGAAGCGGTCAGTGAAGGGAAGTTCCACATCTGGAGCGTGGAAACCATCGACCAGGGCATCGAGATCCTTACGGGCATCCCGGCAGGAGAAAGACAACCGGACGGCGGTTATCCCGAAGGGACCATAAACCACAGGGTGGACGCGAGGTTGCGGGAAATGCTAGAGAGCATGAAGAAGTTCTCCGGACAGGGGGAAAAGGACGAAAAGAAATGACAACGCTGAATATACTTCCTGCGGCATCCAGGCCGCCAAGTGACCCGGTTTGTTCCGAGTCCCTCAGGAGTCACGCATGCGTGTCATAGGTATCGGCCAATGCTCGTGGGATTACCTTGCGGTGGTCCCATACTTCCCGGAACCCGACACGAAACTGGAAGTCGAGGAGTGGCACGAACAGGGCGGTGGGCCGGTGGCAACCGCCCTGGTGGCCCTGGCGCGCCTGGGCGCCCCATGTAAATTCTTCGGCGTCACCGGAGACGATACTGAGGCGGACCGAATCCGTGAATCGCTCATAGCGGAAGGGATCGGCATCCGCGGCGTTGTTTCCAGGAACAACGCGTACTCCCAGACAGCATTCATCGCCATCGAAAAAGAAACGGGCTCTCGGACCATATTCTGGAGACGGCCGTCAGGAGGTCCTCTCCTTCCCGGCGAACTCCCGCCCGACTTTCTGGAAGGCTGTGATTTTCTCCTTCTGGACGGACTGATGACCGAGGTTTCCATGTTCGCCGCCCGGCAGGCCAGGGAGCGCGGAATCCCAATCATGCTCGATGCCGGCAGGGTCCGTCCGGGCATGCTGGAGGTAGCCGAATTATGCGACTACCTGGTGGCAGCGGAGCAATTCGCCCTTGACCTGGGTTGGGACGGTCGGCCGGAGGCCTTTCTATCCACCGCAAAGGAGCTGAAAGCGCCGGTGGTCACGATCACCCTCGGCAAACGGGGCAGCGTAACCTTCAGAGACGGCGAAATCACCACGGTTCCGGCATTTCCGGTAAATGCCGTCGACACAACGGGCGCGGGTGACGCCTTTCACGGAGGATATCTCTTCGGTATCCTCCGGGGAAGCAGTCTGTCCGATGCCATCCGCTTCGCCTCCGCGGTGGCGGCCCTGAAATGCACCCGCATAGGAGGCAGGACCGGGATACCAAATCTGGCAGCAACCCTTGATTTCCTTGAGCGCAACGGATTTTCCATCCAGCCTATGACCATGCCCGATCCGGTCGGGGCATCGATTCAAGATAGATAACAACCATCTCCCTGCCCCGGACATTACATCTCCACAAACACGGGAACCAAGCGGCATTGGCGACAGGTTTATCTCCAGTAACGTCCGGGCGCGCTTGTTTCATCTGGACAAAAACTCCATTTGTGATTAATAAATAGATATAACCATCCGGTAATCAGGGAGGTAACGTGACATGACAACAAAGAAAATTCTGCTGGTGGACGACACGAAGCTGTTCCTTGAGCTGGAAAAGAATTTTCTAAGGCTCTCGCCGGTGCAGGTTTTTACCGCCTCCAATGGAGAAGAGGCGCTGGAGATGGCGCGCAGGGAACGCCCAGACCTGATATTCATGGACCTGCATATGCCGGGTATGGGCGGAGCTGCATGCTGTGAAGAGATAAAAGCGGACGCCGAACTCGGTTCCATACCGGTTGTCATGGTCACCTCATCGGGAAGAGATGAAGACGTGGAACTCTGCAGGAAAGCCGGTTGCGATGATTACGTTACGAAACCCATTGACAGGAGGATATTCCTGGAAAAGGCGCATGAACATCTGTCCTCGGTGGAAAGGCGGGAAGTACGAATTCCATGCCGTACAACCATGACGTACAGGATGAACGGATCAACACTCTACGGGGAAAGCGCGGATCTGAGCATCGGCGGAACATATCTGGCAAGCGAACTGGAGGTCAAAAAAAACATGGAGCTTACGCTCGCCTTCACTCTCCAGGAACCGGAAGAGGTTGCAATCTTATCAAAAGGAAGGGTTGCGTGGCTGAACGGAACGCAACACAGAAGAAAACCTTCACTTCCGGCCGGGTTCGGCGTCGAATTTATTGAAATTCCGGATTATGCGTATGCGGCCGTGAAGACCTTCGTGGAAACACGGAAAAGGGATAGAAGCGGAGGGTGATCACATTCGCCCCATCTCTCCGTCCGCGGCCATTGCCCCGTCATGCGTCAAGAACAGACCTGATTTTGCCCAGCAGCTTGCCCGGAGAAACAGGCTTGGCGATAAAGGACAACCCTTCCTCCATAATTCCCTTGCTGTTCAGGATATTTCCAGTATATCCGCTCATGAAGAGAACCTTCGCCTCCGGCGCCATCTTCCGTATCTCATCAAAGGCGTCCTTGCCGTTCATTCTAGGCATTATCACATCAAAAAGCGCCAGGTCGATAGCGCCTCGGTGTTCCCTGAATTTCGCCACGGCCTCAATGCCGTTGCTCGCCGAATACACCTTGTATCCGTTGCCCTCCAGAACGGAACAGACCAGTTCACGCACTGAATCTTCATCTTCCGCCACAAGGACCGTTTCCGTCCCCGACAAATCCTTCGATTCCTCCTCAACCTCCTTTATCCCCACAGCATCCTCTATAAGAGGAAGATATACCAGGAAGCTGGTTCCCTTGCCGGTTTCACTGAAGACCTCCACGAACCCGTCATGCTGCCGGGAGACTCCATAGACGATGGCAAGCCCCAGACCTGTTCCCTTGCCGGTCCCCTTGGTAGTGTAAAACGGCTCGAATATCCTTTCCCTGGTCTCGCTGTCCATCCCCTCTCCGGTATCCGTGACAGTAAGCGCGGCGTATCCGCCAGGCCGGCCGAAACCCCTCGTTTCCACGAAACCCTCATCCATATGGAAGGAGGAAAGGCTGAGGGTTACCGAACCACCATCCGGCATGGAGTCCCTGGCATTGGTGATGAGATTGATGAGGATCTGCTCCATCTGGGTCTTGTCCCCCATAATCGTCAGGATGTCCTCATCCAGACGGACCTCGAATTCCATATCCTCGGGGATGAGGCTCCTGAGCAGTCCTTCTATTCCCGCGATGCACTCATTGAGGCAAAGCGGTTCCAGCTCGACCACCCGCTTTCTTCCCAGAGTAAGGAGGCTTCTGGTAAGATTCGAGGCCTTTTCCGCGGCGCTCAGGATCTGCTTAACCCTTGTCAGGCATGGATCACCCTCTGGAAGTTTTGCCTGAAGGAGCGTGCCGTATCCAATAATTGCCGTAAGGATATTGTTGAAATCATGGGCGACGCCGCCGGCAAGCTGTCCAACGGCCTCCATCTTCCTGGCGTTGTGCAGTTGCTCCTCCAGGTGCTTGCGGTCGGTAATATCCTGAAAGTTCTCAACAATCACTTCCTTGTCGCCTACCGGAATCCTGCGGGCGCTTTTTATGACAGGGACAAGCCTCCCCCCCTTGGCCTTGACGGCGGTCTCATTGTTGTCGATGCGATCCTTGCCCAGATCAAAGATTGGACACTTGTGAGGTCCTTTAGGACAGATAATGGAGCACAGTTGTCCTATCAGCTCATCCCTGCGGTATCCCGTTACGTCACACAGGACATCGTTCACATCCTCGATGATGTAATCATGGTTTACGATAAAGCTTCCGCCAGGAAGGTTTTCAAAAAGGGAACGCCATTTTTGCTCGCTTTTTTTCAGTTCCGATTCGGCTCTCTCACGTTCGGCTATCTGCTCCTCCAGCTCTTTCACCTTTTGCTGCAAGTGCATGCGGGCCATTTCAAGCTCGGTGTTCATCCCGTTTTGCTCCTTGTATGTTGAACGCGGATTTACGGAAATGTCCGCACGGTGTGCGCACGAAGAAGCTCCGCTCATATGCCCCCAGTCCCATGGAAGGCGTAAAACACTTTTTATCTTATCGGCTGATTTTTCCCGATCTGAACAAAAAAACCGGCTTGATAATAAAAAAATCTGTGGAACTAACTGAAACTTCATTCTTGACCCGAAACGACATTCCAGAGACAATGGGGCATAAAAACTGAAAGAAATGGGAACAGAAACATGGACGGAGAACCGAACCGCGAGGATTTGTTGAAATGGGATGGACGCTTCCGTACCGAACAGTGCGTGCTCGGCCTGGACCCTTCCGTTTACCTGTCGGAAAATATTGATCTTATTAAAAACATGGTTCCCGGAAGGCGCGCTTTGGACATCGCCTGTGGTGAAGGGAGAAACAGCATCTTCCTCGCCAGGCACGGATTCGATGTCCTGGGGCTGGACATCTCGGACGCCGGGCTGCAAAAGGCCCGGGCATGGATGGAGCGTGAAAGGCTCAAGATAGATTTTCGCCGGCAGAATCTGGAGAACTACTCCTTCACGGAATCATTCGACCTTATCATCAACATCAACTTTCTGCTCAGGGACATGATACCCCTGTCCGTGGAAGCCCTCAATCCAGGGGGAGTCCTTGTATTCGACACCCTCCTTGATTCCCCGTATGTGCCCCACAACCATAACAAGGAATACCTGCTGGCGCCTGGAGAGCTTACGCGAATCTTCCGGGATTTCGAAGGCGCCGTCCTTCTGCCCGAAGAAAGGTTCCATGACTCGATGCCGACCGCGAAGCTGATATTCCACAAGAAGTGAAGCCTGTTTCGACACAAAGACAAGATTGTATCAATAACTATTAATTAATCAACCTGTTCAATTTCTGCCACTTGCCTTGACTCTCTCTCTTCCCTTCGCTATAGTGATCGGAATTTAGAATGCTTTCAAAGAAAATTCCCGATTTCCCGGTTAACCGAATACCTTTTTTTCCATAAATCAACGGGCATCAACGCCTATGCCGCTGCTTCTTTCCACTAGTGACACCCCGACCGCTCCTTACCGGAGAAAGACAAGCGCAGATCATCAGCAGGGAGAATGGAACATGAGCTCAAATCTTAAATCCTGGCAACGGACAGCCATCAGAAACAACATGGCCAATTATCGACGCGCCCAGGACAATTATGCGGTCATGCACAAACAGATTATTGAACTGGAAAACGGGCACAAGGCGTTTTCGCTGGTGAGCCCCCCCATCGGTTCTCCTGTGGCGCGTCGAAGAATCAAACTCATCATGGAAGATAATATCCATCAGGGACATGAGGGTCAGGAGAATCAAACCGCTTCATTTGAGAAGAGGACACCCCATGTCATAACCATCGCGGTGAACTATGACTGCCAGTGCTCCTGCGAGCACTGCTCCGCCGCACCCTACCAGGAGGAGGTACGGAAGAAAAACAACTCTCTCACCCTTGCCGAACTGAAAAACGTCGTCGAACAGACGGTCGACCTGGGAACGACCTGTGTTGTCCTCACCGGCGGCGAACCGCTCCTCTTCGACGGCATCTACGATCTCGTCGAGACCGTCGACAAGAAACGCAGCGTCTGCACCATGTTCTCCAACGGCGAATTCCTGACCGAAGAAAACGTAGGCCGTTTGAAGAAGGCCGGCCTCTTCGGCATCTACGTGAGCCTCGATCACTCCGACCCGAAGCAGCACGACACCAACCGCGGCAGGCCGGGCCTTGCCGAAAAGGCCTTTGAAGGGCTGAAGCGCTGCCAGCAGGCGGGCATCCCCACCGGCATCTCCACATTCGCCACCAGGGAAAAACTCGCCTCCGGCGAGATGGACGCGATGATGGACCTGGCCAAATCCCTGAATGTGCTGGAAGTTTTCATCTTCGACGTGGTGCCCACAGGGCGACTCCTGAATCATCACGAGTGTACCCTCACTGACGAGGAAATCGACCGGTTGCGTGACTTCCGGGAAAGATACAACGAGAAACCGGATTACCCGAGAATCGTCCACCAGACCATGTTTTCCAGCATCGCGTATCCGTGCGCGGCGGAAGGATGCCCCGCGGCAATGGTCCAGATGCACCTGCGCGCCAACGGAGAAATCTCGCCGTGCGACTTCACCCCATTCTCCTTCGGCAACATCCGTGAGCTTTCGTTGAAAGAAATCTGGGATCGCATGACAAACAGCGAACTCTACAAAAGACCGTCAGCCCGCTGCCGCCTCTCCAAGAGGGAATTCTGGGACAGACTGGCCGAACTCAAGACCGCATAATGACATTCACGACAGAGCAGTCGCAACCAAGGCCGGTTATGCCGTCGGAAGGCGCAGGTGAACGAATCCTTGTCACCGGGGCCACGGGTTTTCTCGGCCAGCAAATTATCGGCGTTCTCCTGGAAAAACTGCCCAAGGCCCGTCTGGTGGTCTTCGTGCGCGAAAAGAAAGGGCAATCCGTTCAGGAACGCCTTCACGCCATGGTAAACATGGTCGCGGCTTCGCATAAACGAGACGAGGTCCTGTCCCGCATTGAAGTCTTTCCTTCCGACGATATCAGCGCTGAACGATGCGGTCTGTCTCCCGATGACTACCGGGCTGTTGCCTCGGGACTGACGAGGATCATCCACTCCGCGGCAACCGTCCGTTTCGACCATCCCCTCGACCATGCGCGGCGGATCAATGTGGGAGGTACGCGCAATGTTCTGGACCTTGCGGAAGAGGCGGTGAAAAACGGGGATTTGAAAAGTTTTACCTACATCGGGACGGCCTTTGTCGCCGGCGAGAGAGAGGGGCTTGCGCGGGAAGATGAACTGGATGAAGGCCAATCGTTCCGCAACACCTACGAACAGACCAAGTGTGAAGCGGAAAAACTGGTCCGGTCGCGCATGAAGGACATTCACACGATCATCGCCAGACCGAGCATTATCGTCGGAGATTCCCGCACCGGCGCCACCACCAGCTTCAAAACCCTTTACTGGCCCCTGAAAATCTACGCCAAGTACGGATGGCGGACCGTGCCCGGCTACCCGGATGCGGTCATCGATCTGGCGCCAGTGGATTACGTGGCGGAAGCGGTTGTTGAGCTTTCCTTTAACACAAAGGCCATCGGGAGATGCTTTCACCTCTGCGCCGGCGCGAAGCGCGGGTCAACCCTGGGCGGGATTGCGGAAGCGGCGGCTCGCTTCTTTTCCCTCAAGCCTCCCCGCTTCGTCAACCCGAACCTCTTCTATAATCTCCTCAGCCCCCTGCTGCATATCGCGCTCTGGGGTAAAAGACGCCGTATTCTGCGCGATGGAGCGGCCTATCGTCCTTACTTCAGGGTGAGAACCGTCTTCGACACAACCAATTCTGAAGAGATTCTCTCTCCACGCGGCATCGAGGCGCCCGCCGTACCCATGTACCTGGAAAAACTCTTCAGTTTCTGCAGGGATACCGACTGGGGGGCCTTGCCTCCGGCGGGACGGTCATGAGCAAGGTGTCACGACTGCTGCGAAGCAAGAATGTAACCGTCGCCTCGCTCCTTGATGTACTCCTTCCCCTGCGCCGCGAACGGATCGTAAGCTACCATGAAGACATGACCTCCCTATCGGGAGAACCCCAGAGGAAACAGACCTTCGGGGAACTTCATCACGAGGTCTGCGCCATGAGCCGGTTCCTTGTGGAAGAGGGGGGCATGTCGAAGGGTGACAGGGTCGTCATTTACAAGACCAACGACCCGCGCTGCTTTCGCTGGTTCATGGCCATCATCCGCGCCGGTGGTGTCGCCGTTCCGCTGAACCCCCTCCTTTCACCCGCGGAAGTCCATGCAATCGTCAAACATTGCAAGGCCGGCATCATGGTCACGGATCGGCCGCTGTATGAGAAGTATGCCCAATCGGGAGATTCGCCGACGGTCCCGGTCATGATCCAGTCCGACCATGAACCGCTTATGGACAATACCTTCCTGCGCATCTCCGGGAAACACCTGGAAAAGCCTCCCCTGGCGCCGGCCCATGTCGGTCCGGACGAAACGGTCGCCATCTTTCACACATCCGGCACCAGCGGCGCCCCCAAGGGCGCAATGCTCTCCAGCAGGGCGCTCCTGGGAGGGTCCGCTTCGGCGGCAATCCTGTCGCCGTTCATCCGCAGGAAGGAACTGGCCCTGTTCACCCTCCCATGGGCCCATATCATGGCGGTGAGCGCCGCACTGTACGGCCTCATTATCGGCATACCCGGCCTGTTTCTGGAACGTTTCGAAACCGCGCGGGTCCTGGAAATGATAGAAAAACACCGCATAACCTCTTTCATCGGCGTTCCCGCCATGTTCATCAGGATTCTGAAAGCCGACCCAGATCCCCGCCGTCTGGCCGGTATCCGCATGTGGATATCCGCCAGCGACCGTCTCCCCGAACCGGTCCGGACGGCCCTTCTCCGTTATGGAGCACTCTACCGGATCTTCGGCAAAAGGCTGGCGCCGCCGCTTCTAATCGACTTCTACGGCATGGTGGAACTGGGCGGTAGCGCCATGATGGGAATAAAGGCGCCGTTCCTTCCAGGCGCCGGAGACCTGTGTATCCCCATCCCCCCCTTCCGCGTCAGAATCGTAGATGAAAACGGCGTGGAAACACCTGCCGGACAGAGCGGGGAATGCCAGATATCAGGGCCGGGCATAACCAGCGGCTATT
>Ga0302252_1001609_pt1 | contig 12586 bp, 3 predicted proteins | sample AAG_RA_Leu_MG_FD_193511 | JGI IMG/M metagenome (GOLD analysis project Ga0302252, IMG submission 193511) | Enriched activated sludge microbial communities from anaerobic digester in WTTP, New Holstein, Wisconsin, United States - AAG_RA_Leu | ecosystem: Engineered > Bioreactor > Anaerobic >...
CACATAATCCACTTCTGCGCTTACCACATTGCTTGCCGTATTGTCCGATACATATCGTATACCATTGGCAGAATAATAGCTCCAAATCTGAATAGCCCGCTGGATGTTTTTATTCAACTGGCTGGTACTGATACCTGAGAATAGCTGGGTAATCTGGGTATTAACGAATACTCTCAGGTTTTCATCCTGGGGATTTACAAAACTGGCGTATTGCTTGCGATCTTTCCAGTTCATCGCCGTGATGCCCATGGCATTCATGGTTATGTTTGTGGATACAATCCGCAGAGGTTGGTCGTTTTCGTAGTAATCAATCGCCAGAGAAGTGGGAAATTGAACAGGCCCATCCTTGCAGAGCTCAAATAGTCGTCGGTTGAGAGGCATCACTATATCCACCACATGATCCTGACCAGCTAACAAGGACGGAATAACGTGCATGAAGGAGTTATCTGCGACCTGCGGTATGGTGATGGTGATCTTTACGTCGCGTATTGGCACGCTGCGGTTATTGATCAGCTTGATCAAGCCGATGGGATTGGTTTTATAGGATTCGATCAAAGCTGGAAACACCAGGTCAAACTGAAAGGCCTTTACGGTAATGGCAGATTTTGTTTTATTCTCTTCTTCCCTGGCCAAAAGAGCTGATTGTAGTTTGTTTAATAGAGCTTGATCCTGAGGTGCGTATTGGACCGCTGTCTGAAGTACGTTCACCGCATCGTCCAATCTGCGTTCCCGGATAAGCAGATCAGCATAAAAATCCTTGTAGCTGGTGCTGGAGGCATCGGAGCGTACATATCTATAAATATCATCCAGCACAGCCAGGGCTTCGGTAAAACGGCTTTCACGCTCCAAAGCCCGGGCAAAGGTAAAGGCGTAATCCACGTTTTCGGGGTTTAACTCCCAAGCTTTGGCCAGATTGATCTTAGCTTCCAGGGCTTTCCTGCCTTCAGTAAAAGCCAGGCCATTACGGTAATAGTATTCAGCATTGCCAGGATTAATCCGGATGGCAGATTCATAGTAGTCTGTGGCATTGCCATAATCGCCTTTGGCATAGGATACATCACCCAATAGCTTGTTAATTGAATCTCCACCCTGGTCACCAAATCTGGTTAACATTCTCTGCAGATGGCTGCTGGCAGCATCATACTGCTGGGTCTTGATTAGCAGTTCGCCAATTCTGAGGTTATTATCCAGGTTATCCTGGATGGCAACCAACTCCCGTTGAGAAATGAGAGCGCTGTTGAAGTCGTTCTGGTTTTCATAGGCCATGGCAAGGTGACTAAGAACCTCCGCATCCCTGTCAAACCTTGCCAGATAGACACTGGCCAAGCTTTGCACCTTTGGGTAATTGCGGTTAAGGTAATGCAAAGAGATCAATTGCCGTTGCAAGTCTCTATCTTCACCCCGGAATTTTTCCAGCATATCTATGCCCAGTTGATACGATTTCATTTGTTTGTATACTTCCACCTTGGCCATGATGAGTTCCTTGCGGTTTCCACCTACGGCGATGGCCGCTTCAATGGTCTTGATCGCTTTTTCATACTCTTGCAAACGCTGCAAATTGTGGGCTTCAAGCATGTAGTTATTCACAATCTCCTCGTTTAATCGAGGATCAGAGATTGTTTTGGTTGCGCGTTGCAGAGCAAGGACCGCCTGACCATAGTTTCCATTTACAGTCAGATAATTTGCATAAGACCAAGCGTCTTCTATTTCTTCGCTTGACGGACCCGTTTTCCCATCTGCGGAAATAGCGCAGACAGAATATTTATTTATACTGGCCTGGGCTTTGTTTACCACATATTTTGGCTCAGTAACAATGTAGACAAAAGTACCCCGCTCTGAATCCTCAGTTATGCGCCATCTGTTTATGCCTTCGGCCACATCCCATTGCAATTCTGCTTTACGGTTGGCATTCAGCCCCAAATGGATGGTTTTTGGTTTTTTGGGGCTGTAATAAAAGCTCAGCTTCCTCGCACTATCAGCTAACCTATCACAAATGAAAAGCGACTTGTCGCGCGGGTTATATCGGATATGCAAGATTTTGGCAAAACCGGGAAACACAGCTTTGGGATTGAAGGAAAAATACTTGTGCTCTGCCTTGTTATTATGCAAGATATACAATTGTTGGCTTACCCCGTCGATAAAGCCAAGTCTATCATCGTATATTATGTCGAAAGTACTTATCTTTTTCATGTTTGCCAAGGGAGTGAGTTTCTTTGTATTAGAAAGGGGTAGCTCAAAGATCTTTCCTTCATTGGCCAGGAAAAAAAGATACGAACCACTCAGCCTTAATAACTGAGGTTTCAGCTTTTCTGCGGTGAATTCTATGTTTTCGATAAACATCGTGTTTTCGCTAAATACTGCGATTCTGCTGTTTCCCCAATCCGCCACATAGATCATTCCGTCTGGGGCTATCACGATGCTGCGAGGGCTATTAAGACGTCCATCCTTGGAGCCCTTGGAGGCAAAGCTTTCCAGGTATTCTCCTGTCTGGCTGTTATAAACGAATATCTTGCTACCTTTTGTATCCACCACAAACAACTTTCCATTGTGGACGGCCAGGGCATCAAAACCCTTCACGCCACGTTTGGCTTCTCCTGCTGTAAAAATCGTCCAAAGGGTTTTGCCATCTTTTTTGCAAGCCACGGCGCGGGTAATTTTTTTCTCAGTTCCGATCTGCACCTGAGTGTCATACAGATAGTAGGCTGTGGAGTCGGTGAAAACATTGTCGTAGCAAAAAGGGTCGGCAATCTTTTCCAGATTGGGGCGCATGGTTAAGGGAGGAACTTCCAGTTTTTCCAAGTTTATAGGATCGCTATCCAGATATAGTTTCACGACCTTAGATTTGCTATCCAGTATTGCCAGGATAGCGTTGTTCTGATCAGCGATAGATTTTATACGGGTGGGTTCCAGAAAGGAAACCATATTGTCGCTTTTTTCTTTGGAACCCCAGGTTTTGCCCAGTAAGCGACCATTTGAATCCACTTTTCCAAGCTTAGTGCTTTCTGTATATAAAGTATAGACTTCCCCATACTGGTTTATAGCGATATCAGCAACATAATCAGGTTTGTTTTGAGGAGTGAGGATTTCATAACTTTTCCCGGGATTGAGGTGTATGTCGAAGCTTTGCATCTCCTGATGTGTTTTCTTATCCAGCAAAACCCTGATCACCTGATCCTGTCCGATACACATCGAAATAGGAGAAAAGACATCCACTTTCCCCAAAAACATGCCTTCGTTAGTAAAGGATAGCAATTCGTTTCGTCCTGCGTCCAGGACATAGAGATAACCCTGAAAATTTACCAACAGCCTGATGGCCTTCTTGAACTGGATATCCTTAGAGCCCTTGCCGGATATGCTACGATTCAGCTTTCCTTCATAGCTGAAAACCTGAATGGCACTGGCCTTTGAATCCAGGATGTAAAGGTTGTTTTCGTCTCCACAGATATCCTCAGCCTTGGTCCCCAAGGGAAGCTTGGCAAGAAAACCTGGGATGAAGGCCTTCTGCTCGATATCCCAAGCTTTGATCAAACCCCCTTTCTTATCCAGACAATACACTGTCTTGCCCTGAATGTGGAACAAATCCGTACCAAATGGAGCTTCCTTTGATTTGGTCGAGGGTATCATATGTAGAGGTTGCGGAATAGCTGTCAATAGCCCCCATAAGAGGCTGATAAGTATCATCACAAGGCCTGTTTTCTTCATTGTATCTCCCTTTTCTATCTCAGTACATACTCATGATTCCATTTCGTTCAGGGAAGGCTTCTTACTACCCTGAAACCGTTTCCGTTGTCACAACGCTCAGGTTCCCACCCTTCCCGGCTGCTTACTCTACAGGCTTTATCGCCATTATACCAGGAACCTCCGCGTAGAACCCTTCTCCCTTCTGTCTTTCGGTTTGGATATAAAGGGCCGGTGGGATTCTGGCTTTCACTTCTTGAGTAATAACTCTCTTCATACCAATCCCAACACCACTCAGCCACATTTCCGCTCATATCGTACAAGTCGAAACCGTTTGGTTGCTTGGAGGCTGCTCGGCTCGGTTGCCAATCACAGTTTTTGGCATAAACAGCCAGATCATCCAGATTATCACCGCCACTATAGAGGCATTCCTTTTGCCCAGCCCTGGCTGCAAACTCCCATTCAGCTTCAGTGGGCAAGCGGTAGCCGTTTGCCAAGAAATCACAGATGATTGTTCCTTTGGTCCAATCTCCTGGGTTATAGCTGTGGTTAAGGCTGTAGCAGGGCTGGAGGTTTTCCTGTGCGCTGCGCCAATTGCAATAGCTGATGGCATCAAACCAGGAAACACAGCTTACCGGATGGTCGTCGCTGCCTTCGTAGCCAGGTTTACGCCAGGAAATGTTTTTCTCCTGTTTGAAGTTCGCATTCTTCTTGTCAACAATGTAGGCCTTGCCGTTCATTTCGGCTGTTGTTCTATAGCGTGTTCCCTGGATAAAGCTATTGAATTGCCCCACTGTCACTTCTGTGATACCGATCGCATAAGTGCCGATGCTGACTGTGTGCACGGGTTGTTCCGCCCTGTCTCCCTTTTTGGAACCCATGCTAAAACTTCCGCCTGAAATCTGCATCAAACCCTTGGGCACAGGAGGCTCCGGAAAAGTGAACTCCACCAATTGGGTTTGATCCTTTTCAATAATCAATTCCTTTGTATCCATGTATTTGACGGACTTGAAAGTAATCTTGCATTTGCCGGTTTTAAGCTGATTTATGGGCAAAATCGTATTCTTTTTTATACTCTTATAGGCCACTTCATGCTCATCGATAAAAATCTCGCCATCTGCGTTCACCAAAACCTCAATCGAACCATATTCGTCCTTGGGCAATGCCTTGTCCGGGGCTTCAGTTTTCTTGGTTTCCACTGGCTTTTCCGGCTTTAAAACTGCCAGTTCTGTAGCTGGGTTTGCCAGGTTGGAGGCTAGAGGAGGAAGGGTAGGAGTAGATGTCGAGGGTGTAGGTTTTTGGTCTATTTTCTGAGGCTGAGTTGGGTTCTCAGAAGGTATAGCCGCTTCCTTAGGCTTAGCTGGCTCCTGAGTTTGCTTATTGCTAGCAGGTGGAACTTCAGGTTTTGTTTGCGTACTGCCTGTTCCTTGTTTGGCCAAAAATTCATTCAAGCTGCTCAGAAGATCGGTTGTTTCTATTTTTTTCTCCGGCTCAGGGATTGGCTTGTCCAAGGTTGGGGTCTCCGGCTGAGAAACCGTAACTGGAGCTGGTTTGGGGACAGGAGGAGGAACCGCTGAGGTGTTTGGCAACACAACCACTTCTTCTTTTACCTTAATTGCAGTTGGTGATTCTGGACTTCCTTGGTTTGATGCCGGTTTCTCCAGATGAGTTGAACTGCCGGTAGAAGATTGTAGGGAACTGCCAGCCACGCTCTCCTTGGGCACGGAATCCGGTTTTGGAACCTCGGGAGGATTGGTGATAGCCACTGGGAGCATGGGGATATCAATTGCCTTGCCAAGCTCGGGCTTCAGAGTTTCCTTTACGAAATAATAGGTCTCTCTCAAATCACCATAGCGGGAAGGTATCTGCTTGTTGCCGGTTTGCTGTTCCACTTCGTTGCGTACACTCAAAAAAACATCTTCGAAACGCATTGGCTGGTCGATATATTTCAACAAGGCTGCCGTAAAGGGGCTATTGCGCTCGTTGGCACCTGCATCTGCAGCCTCGTCGCCAGGTTGGGTGCTGAAAACCACACATTGATTCGGGAAAACTCTGCCTATGCTAACCAAACCCCGGGATAAAGACCTGGCCCAGGAAAAAGGATTATCTCTGCAGGCATCCAGGAAGATTATGGCAACCCGCGGACGCTCCATCCTTTCAATGATTTCATTACATTTTATGGAGTTATACTGCACCGAGATTTTATCTGTGATTCTGGGGCTTACCGGCAGCAGATAATTCTCTCCATCCAATTGTACTCCATGTCCGGCATAATAAAAAACTGCTTCATCCACAGAGTCCAAGGTATTAGTGAATTCCTGAATCGCACGTCCCATTTGCTCAAAATTGGCGTTGTAAACAGGCCGCACCATAAAACCGAGAGCCTCCAGCTTATTCTTTATATCCTGCGCATCGTTTACGGTATTGAGAAGCGGTTTATCCTGATACGAGGCATTACCTATCACCAGCGCCTTTCTGGCGGCAGATAACATACTGGTAGCCAGTAATATAATAAGTGCCAACAGGAATCTTTTGTCCATGCTTATCCCCTTCTGCAATCTGGTTGCCATAGGAAATCCAACCAAGGCTGGCTGTCAAGAAAAAAAACAGATTGAAAACAACCAGGTTGCCAGAACCCTCCCTCGGCAGGCACCTTTGTTCCTGCACCAATTACTATAGCAATACGCATGAAATACGAATGGGATTCGCAGTTCATTCGTATTGCATAACCAATCGGAGCCGGGATGCTGTGCAGCAAAGATTTGGTGAAACCAGAATTCTATTGACAGAAAAAGCGTCTTGCAGAACGTAGCGAAAGACATGCTTGGCAGGTTTTTTTATTTCTTTATCCAAAAAACGATGAATGAGCAGGGATTATGCGTAGTACTTCGGAAAACCGGCCAGTTCTGGTGGTGGATATTGGCAATACCAACATCGTCTGTGCAGTGTATCGGAACACTCAGATAGATTGGTCTGTGCGCCTCTCCAGCAGTTATGTAAAAACCGCTGATGAGTATTTTGCGTCCTTAAATTCCCTATTACAGGGTTATTGTCGAGATCAGGATCAGGAGGCAAAAGCCTTGATCCCCAGGGATTTTTTTGCCTGCATCGCTTTGGGCTCGGTTGTGCCGGAGCTTACCAGAATTTGGAAGCATCTCTTTCGTAAGTATTTCAGCGCTGAAGTATATGAGATAAGCGCTTTAAGCCCCCTCGGAATCAGCTACAAGGTGCCTAACCCCTCCTTCATCGGTTCTGATCTGGTGGCAAATGCCTACGCAGCCTGGATAAAATACGCCTCAGCAGCCATCGTGATAGATTTGGGAACCGCTACCACTCTGCAGGTAGTAAGTAAAACCGGAGGTTTCGAAGGTGCGATCATCGCTCCTGGCTTGAAAACGGGTGCGGCCAATCTTTTTTCTTCCGCGGCTCAGCTCTACGAACTGGAGATGGTTAGCCCCCCGGTTTTATTGGGAACCAATACCTCTGAAGCCGTGCTCTCCGGCATCATTCACGGTCATGCCTTCATGCTGGAAAATTTCGTACAACAGCTCAAACGCCAATACTTCGACCAACATCCATTGCTAACCATCCTTACTGGCGGTATGGCTGAACTGATGAAGCCCTTGGTGCCCTCTGTGGACCTGGTGGATAAAAGCCTTACTACCGACGGGTTTTACCTGGCTCTGCAAAAACTTCTGGCCAATAACTGATTACCCTATGCGTAAAGTCCTGCTTTTCTGCCTCAGTCTGTGCATCAGCCTGGCTCTCTTTGCCCAAAAGCCTGATGCCGCTACTTCTGGTGCAGACATGGCCCAAGCTGGCTCCCCGGCAGATTCTTTGGATTCATCATTAGAAAGAGCCTTTTTTCCGCGCTTGTATCTGGGAGGGTATAATCCGATAATCAACAACCGGATCGAGCTTTACAAAATCGACAAGGGGCATAACATCCACCGCGCCAAGCCTTTTGAAATAACCGCTTTTGCACCTGAACACAAAGAGAAAGTAGATTTTGCAAATCAGAGGGTAATCATTAGCATACAGACTGGCGAATTTAAGCTAAGCCCGGATGTTACTATTTCATTTGACCACTACTTCAGCAATCTACGTAGCAAAGTTTTTCGTAAATCACTGCTGAATAACATAAAAACCCAAACCCAAACAGCACAATCCACCAGCAGCGGGTTTATCAAAGACATCTCCGTGCTGCCGGACATTGCGATTCCCAAAGCCGTACAAAAGCTGATAGGTTCCACTGCTGGCAGACTGAATCTGGATGGAACACAGAAGCTAACCCTTTCGGTAAGCAACACATCCCGAAAACAGGTACCCATCTACGATACCTCTGGTAAAAACGTATTTGATATGAAGATGGAAACCGAGACCAATCTCCGGCTTTCCGGTACAATTGGCGAAAAGATTGCTATAAACTTTAAGTATAACTCCAAGCAGGATGATCAGATTTTTGATGCCAACAACGTAAATGTGAAATACACCGGGGTTGACGACGAATTCACCAAAAGCATCGAGGGTGGCAACATCACCTTGTCTTTGGGTGGAAGCCGTTATATAAGCTATTCTGCCAGTTCACAAGGGCTATTTGGAATTACTTCGAAATTCAAATATGGCGACCTCGACCTCAGCGTGATCGCCAGTAAAGAAGAAAGCCAGAAAAACGTGCAGAGTTTTGTGGGAAAAAGCCAGGCTGATTCTTCCATAGTCAGTAGTTGGAAATATGCCCGACGCACCATGTATTTCCTCGATGATCCCTATGAGCTGTACGAGCTTTATGGCCCGGCTGATTCGGCATCAGTTCCCAAGGGATGGGTAAATAATGCGATAAAGACTTACCCTGATGGCACTTGGAGAGTAAAAACAAATCGGCTACCCAAAAGCGGAACCGTGGAAGTATGGTTTGATGACGCCAATTCCACCAACGATAACGAGACTACAGAAGGGGATTCTGTTTATTGGGCTGGAGGTTATCCTCAAACCTATTTCCCAAAATACGACCGCTTGGCAGAAGGCACGGATTATATTACCGATTACGCCAATGGAACGATAATTCTGCTGCGAAACATAGAACGAAACGGAACTCTGGGGGTGCGCTTCGAACGTCAGGACGGGATCCAGGTTCCGCTTCAAACCGGCTCCAGCCGTTTGCAGGTAAGGGTTTTAAGAAAAAGATACCAGGAATACAGCCCCTATAATCCCAATGAGCTTACTCCGAGCCAAGACTTGCTGAATTCTTGGCATTACCAGATGCGCAATATCTACGACATGGGCCGTACGAATATCAAAAGCGATGGTTTTGAACTGCAGGTTTACACCCAGAACGTTGACCTTACCAGAAACTATAATCTGCCCAATGAAGTTGCCACCCAAAACGTGGTAACCTACAATGATTATCTCCGCCTAAATGCGAATAACAGCGAGGATGGGATCATCAACGGCGATGATGCAACTGTGAACCTGACCAAAGGTTGGATCATCATTCCCTTCATCGAACCATTCCTGGCTCTGGGAGACGGTATCATCTACCGCAAGGAAACGGAAGATGAATACAGCTATCAGGATTCCACCGACATTTTTATCGGAATTAAAGGTAAAATCGGACGCGACGCCATTGAGCTTTCTTCAGCCGGCGTTTTGCGAGGTAGCGTGAAAGTGAAGGTTAATGGCACAGAACAAAGGGAAAACGTAGATTATATAGTGGACTACGACTTTGGCAGGCTAACCTTCCTTACTCCTGCAGGAAAAGACCCCGAAGCAAAAATCGAAGTGGAGTTTGAATCCCGAACCCTCTTCAGCGTAGCCCAAAAAAACCTGGCCGGAGTTAGAGCAGAATATAAACCCTCAGATAATCTGAAACTGGGCGGAACTCTGATTTATCGCAGTGAATTTGTGGCCGACAAAAGACCCAGAATTGGCAACGAAAATATCGAAATGCTGATGGGCAACGTGGATGCCGAACTGAAAGTAAAACCCTTCTTCGTTACCAAAATGATAGATGCCCTGCCTCTCATAAAAACCAGTTCACCTACTGAACTAAGCCTTTCAGGTGAAATGGCCTTCACTCTTCCCAACATCTATGGCAACCCCGATGGCAAAAAGAAAGAGGCCTATATCGACGATATGGAAGCCATCATGGATTCCTATCCGCTGGGGGTTACCTATAGCAATTGGGTGCTGGGTAGCAAACCCTACGATATAAATCTCGCCAAGGGCCGCATGAATTGGTATAATGCAAAGGATGTAAAACGGATAGACATTGAACCGGACAGCCTTTTAACCGACAGAGAAAAAAATGAATATGTAACGGTTCTTACTCTCAAAGCCACTCCCAATCCGGTATTCATCCCTGGGGCCGAAACTCAAAGCTGGGCCGGGGTGATGAAATACCTGGGCAATCAGCTTGATTTTTCCCAAAAGAAGTATCTGGAGTTGCTGGTTCAGCTTGATCACAAGGAAAATAACGCAACCGAATATCCAAATGTAACCCTGCATTTGGATTTGGGAGATATCTCGGAAGACTTTTATACAGAATATGGCGGTTATGGAATTAAAAACACTGAAGACAGAAACTCTGATGGCGAGCTAACCATAGCCGAAGATATTGGTCTGGACGGAATAAGCAAAAATGACCCGGGACATGATCCACTGGATATCGCAGCTCCTCCTGATGGAGATGATTATTCCAAGGTAAATGGAACCGAAGAAAACCGGATCCTGGATACAGAGGATTTGGACGGCAACGGAATTCTGAACACCCTGAACCGCTATTTGAGCTACTCATTCTCCTTGCTGAATCCCGATCCTGAAGTGGTGGTCGACTCGCTGAAAAAGAATTGGAAGCTCATCCGCATACCTTTGAACGACCCTCGCTTTTATACTGTGGTAAACGATATGCCTTCCAGTGCCATGCCCAGCCTGCAGAAAGTGTCTTATGCACGAATCTGGCTGGAAACGAACTCCCCCGATCCCGTAAAAGTTAGAATCGCTGATATATCCTTGGTCGGCAACAAATGGCAGGATAACTATATCCGCGATTTTAGCTGGAAAACAGGCACAACCCCGGATTATCCAAGCACCGTAAACAACCATAACCTGATTATCAAACCAAGTGTTCTCGCGCTTACCGGCACCACCTACCTTACGGGCATCGTTAGCAATCAAAAGAACAGCCACTACAATTCACCAGATGGCACCTGGTACATGGAAGATAAGAAGGTATCTGCAGAATCCGCCTTATCAGTGGAACTCACAAAGCTTCAGCCTGGCCAGATGGTTCTTCTGAGACAAAGGTTGCAAGACCAGTTTGACCTGCGGTCTTACGGTAAATTACGTTTTTGGGTTTATCCCGAGTCTGCGCCAAATTCCACTACCAATCCGGACTCGGTGTTCATCATTTTCAGGATCGGAGCGGATTCCCTGAATTACTATCAAGTTCGGCAACGAGTAAAGGTAAATCCCTATTCACAAAATCGCTCATCAGACAGAATGCGAGCCGAAAACTGGCAACAACTGGAGATCGACCTGCAAGAGCTGGTCGCGGTGAAAGAGCTGAACCCCAGCCAGGCTTATGATCATGCCGATTCGCTGATCTATTATCTCGACAATGATCAACCAGACTACAGCAAAGGATTTTACAAGCGAGGCAATCCTTTGCTAAATAACATTCGCGATTTGAACCTGGGGGTTTTCATTCCCAATCGCTATTATACCAGGCCTGCGGATGAGAAACCCTTTACTGGGACTGTGTATTTCAACGATATCCGGGTTGCTGACCCCTACGAAGACATTGGCGTTGCCAAGCGCCTCAGTTTGAATGCCAGCTTTGCAGATGTGGCAACCCTGAATGTGGATTTCGAGGATAAAAGCGAGAACTTCAACACCAATATCCAAAGGGGAAGAACCAATACTTTCACGAGTACAAGGAGCTTGAACATCACGAATAAGTACTATGTGAACAAGCTCTTCCCGGCATCCTGGAACCTGGACATTCCTATTTCCCTTGCTTATGTAAACACAGAAGGCACACCCCGCTTCAAAGCAAATTCCGACCTTTTGAGAGAAAACATCCTGAACGACAGTCTTCGTGCCGTAGAACAAAGCAAACGTGTAAGTTACAGCGCAGACTTCGGATTCAGCCAAAAGATACCGCCCAAAAACAAAATCCTTTTGTACACGATAAAGAACATCTCTGTCAGCGGACGCGTGGAAAGCTCGAAGAACGAGACTCCCACTGCTCGGGACAACATCCTGGCCTATCGGGGAACCTTGAATTACAACCTCAATCTGCCTGCCGAGAAAACTAGCCTGAAATTATACAAAAGTTATCGCATGGGATATTTCCCTCATAACTGGAGCAATAGTTTTACTTTCAGCGCCAATGAACCGCAAAGCTGGGACCGCGCCACAAACACCACTTACCTGCTCTGGAACAGGAGAACTCAAACCACCGACACCAGAACCCTCACTTCCGATAATAGCCTTAGCTGGAACATCCTGAGCGACCTCTCGGCCACAGCCAGATTGAACACCAACCGTGACCTGAAACAAAGGGATTCTCTCTGGGTCGTAAACATAGGCAAACTAACCACCTACACTCAAGACTTGGGGCTGAATTATAATCCAAACTACTTTCCGCGTGTAATGAATTTCACTTCCTCCGTGGCAGCCAGATATTCCGATACCCAAAGGAAATATTCGCAGTTGGAAGACGGCCAATATGTAGATTATTATCAGCGTGATGGAAATACAAACCGCACAATTCGCTTGAACCTAACCTTGCAGAACTCCACCTTGCTTGGCTCCTGGGTACAAAGCCTGAAAGCGAAAACACCCGCTCCAAAGGAAGAGCCCAAGCAGGAAGAAACTAAAGAAGAACCGAAACCCAAGGATGGCATGG
>Ga0302252_1001610_pt1 | contig 12576 bp, 4 predicted proteins | sample AAG_RA_Leu_MG_FD_193511 | JGI IMG/M metagenome (GOLD analysis project Ga0302252, IMG submission 193511) | Enriched activated sludge microbial communities from anaerobic digester in WTTP, New Holstein, Wisconsin, United States - AAG_RA_Leu | ecosystem: Engineered > Bioreactor > Anaerobic >...
CAGACTCAACTCAACTTCGAACAGGGTCGTATTCCTGGATATTGCAAAACAGATTTCCCCTAACGATGAAAAGAAAAAAAATCTGGCGCATATTTTATTTATGAATTTTCTAAAATCACTTGATTTGCCTGCCAATGAGCATGGGATTTTGCTATACCACCTGTTGATTAAGAGGCAGAATACGGATATCAAGAGCTATGTAAATCAATCCTTACAAAAAGATTGGAGCAAAATCAAAATCCAGTTGCTTGAATATGCCAGCACGATAAAAAAACTTTTTATGGAAGATCTAGGCGCTCAAAATGAGGACGATTATCAGAATATCATGGAAACCATTCGCCGGGATATAGATCAATTCAGCTCTTCGCGATTAAAAGAAGAACTGACCAGCTACTTAAAAATCCATAAAACAGAACGAATTGTATTTTTATTCGATGAAGCCAGCGAGGCTATCAACCAACAAAAAATTAACCTTTTGGATCTGGAAGGAGTCAGCGAAGCGTTATCTGCACTGGCAGGTCAAGTCTGGACCATTGCGATCGCCCAGGAAAAATTAGACGATGTAATCAACAACGCCAGAATTAACAGAGCGCAATTAACCAAAGTAACCGATCGCTTTCAAACAAAAATCCATTTGGAAGCTACCGAGATAGATGAAATTATTCGCCAACGATTGTTGAACAAAAAAATAAATGCTTTGGACTTATTAAAAGAACACTTTGACAAAAATGCCGGCAAAATAGCCAATCACGCTCTTTTAAGCGGTAAAGGAATCTCTAAAACGGATTCCTACGACTCTTATTCCACTTACTATCCCTTTTATAAGCATCAGTTTGATTTAATGCAGAATTTCTTGTTTGGGACAAAAGGATTGGCTTCCACAAAAGTCGCAGCAAGAGGCATGATCATCACTACCTACGACATATTAAAAAGGGAATTGCAGAATCAACCTATCTTTGACACCGCGACTGGCTGGCAAATCGCTACCCAGGCACAGCCACAACCACCAGTTCGGTTAGTAAACCGATATGACAACGCGGAACGTGTAGTAAAGGAAGAAGATATTTCTTTATCCGGCAGAAACCTATTAAAAACGATTCATTTTCTCGCTGAATCCGAGGTAGTGCCAACTACATTGCAGAATATTGTCAAATCGATGTCAGATAACATTGAAAACCACACAACCCTCCAAAAAGAGATAGAAAAAAGCCTTCAAAGTTTAGTCGAAGCCAAAATCCTCCTATTTGCCAATCAGCAGTACCGAATTACTTCTGACTTGGAACAACGCTATTTAGATGAAATGGGTAATTTCACGGTACAAATGTATATGAAAAAGAAAAGATGGATTGATTGTTTGAAAAATTCTTCTTTTTTGCGATCCATTCAACGCTTACAGGATGGCACTGTCTTCTCCATTTCCTCTGATAATGATGACGATATCGCGAATCCTGGAGAAAAGCACCTCCGGATTAAAGTTCTCTCCTTGTACAATATGAATGATAATCGGCAGGAGGATATTGAAAGAATCAAGATTCAATACCAGAACGAGAAAGGCTTGATCTGGCTAGTACCTGACAACAAGCGCTTTGAAGAGACAAACCAGATTGTTGATTCATTAGAAAGATTGCAATACTTATTAGATAACTATCCCAATCCACAGGGTGATGAAAAAAGTATTTTACAAAGCTTTCAAACTGAAAAACTTGAAAAAGAAAACCAGTTAAAGAATTTAGCAGAAGAATCCCTATCCCTATCGACTGCTATTTACCTATTCAATACAGAATTGATGGATCAGGAATCCAGTGTAGCCATCATGCACAAACTACAAAACCAGATGATCAAAAATGTGTACAACAAAAAACCTGCTACCCAACTTTCGGATGATTTGGCGGGAAAAATCATCAAAGAAACCATGGATACCAGATTATCGAATTATTTCTCAAGCCCTGAATATGGTTTTTTTGATAAGCAAGGGAACTTTATTGGAAATTCATTAAAAGTAACCGAAGAAGTAGTCGAACGATGTAGGCAATTCATGGATGGTAAAACCTTGGAAAAAGAGCTTGCGCAACCACCAACAGGCTTTTCTTTCGGAACCGTGATAACCACCATAGCCGTCCTGGTAAGAGCTGGAAAAATGATCATGAAATATAACGGTCAGGAATACCATCAATGGAAGGATCCCATTTTCAAAGAAGTGTTTGAAACCGCAACCAAATTCCGCAACACTAGTTTCAAATCATTTTTCGAGTCTATCACGGCAGAACAGAGGAAAACTGCTGTCGCTGCATTGTTGGATTTAAAAATCAACGATTTTCTTGAGAAAGGAATTGACTACAACGCAAACGTATTTGAAATCGCTTTTGCCATTCGTGATGGCGCAAAACATTTTATCAATTTTGTGGAAAACAACCGAAAAAGAGTCAGTAACTTCAATGCTCTATTCAGCCACATCTCTCAACACACCGAGACATTATCGGAGTTTACTGGTTTAGTCAGCGATACGAATGTTACAGAGAGAATTACCCATTTTCTTGAAAAACAGGCTGATTACCAAAAAGCCATCAAAGCGATCCTGGAAGCGGATAAATTTGTACAGAATTCGTTAAAAAAAGTTCAAAGCTGGAATTTTTTTATCAAGGATGTTCTCGAGGAAATCAAAAAATCTTCTCTATCTCATCCGGACCTGGAAAAACAGGCAGCTCTATTTTTTACCCTCTACCAACAAAATTTAGTAGAGAATTATAAAGAATGTGAAAAAATTGCACAGCTGATACATGATGCCTATTTTAACATGATGAAGGAGAAAGCTATAATACTGACTGAAAAATATGAAAAACTGGCTAATCAGATCCAATCTGTACTAAATGAAATCAATTCTTCTCCCAAAGAATGGAACCTTGAACTCCACAATCAAGCCATCATATTACAACAATATGCAAAGAACCGGATCATGAAAGACATATCTATTCACTATACCATCCAGGATCAAATTTCGCATTTCACTCTATCCGATATCATATCCTCTATCGCACTCTCTGAAATAAAAGCAACAGAATTGCAGATTATTCAATCTTCCATCCAAACCAAGCCACCCCCATTACCGGAACACCATACTGACTCAGAAAAACCAAAACAAACAAAAATGAAAAGGAAATTCTTACAAAATCAAAGCGTTTCAGTGAAAGAATACCGCGATTGGCTGAAAGCGGAATTACAAAGTATTGCAAACCTACAGCCTGATGATGAAATTGAATGGGATACCTTATGAAACTCTCCGACCATGTAGAAACTATCCGGCAGATGATTGACAAAGCTTATCGTAACAGGTTGGGCAGAATGGGAGTGACAGCGGAAAAAGTACTTTCACCCGACAAGATTCCTTCTGCCTTGATAGAAGAACAAACTCGTATAGTAGAGATATTGGAGACTTGCCAACGGGAAACCAGCTCCAAAGAGAAAGGATATGAAAAACTCGTAGAAGAACTCACTTTTACCCTGTTTAACCGTTTTGCTGCACTAAAAGTAATGGAAGCCCATGGTTTACACCCAGAGATCATCACTAGAAGGAGCCAGCATGGAGATAGGTCCTTTTCCCATCAATATTGGCTCGAACAGCACCCGGAAGGCAAACAGGAAGAGAAAGAGGGACTCCTCCAATTCCTGGAAGACCAGTTGGATGAACTCGCAGAAGAGATTCCTCTGTTAAGTCTGGATCATCCGTATCATTTGCTTCCAACAGCGATAGAGCTGGACCAAATCATTGAAGCATTCAACCGGGTAGAAAAGGATCCTCAAGTAGAAGAAGAGATCTGGAAAAGTGATGATGTATTAGGATGGCTGTATGAAAGCTACAACAACTACAAAAAGAAAAATCTAAAAGAGAGCAAGGAAAAGACAGAATACGATAAAGTCAGTATCCAGAGTCAGGTCTATACACCCAGATGGGTAGTCAAATTTCTGCTGGATAATAGCTTAGGAAAACTCTATCTGGAAATGTATCCAGATTCCACTATCAAAGAAACCTATTTGATCGCCAATGCACCGGAGGAGAGAATCCGGGAACCAAAACCATTGACAGAAATCAAAATTATTGATCCTGCGGTTGGATCAGGCAATTTCCTTTTGTATGCCTTTGACCTGTTCTTTGACCTATACCTAAACCAGATTGAACAATATGGCAATCAGCATCATTATGATAAGAAGAAGATACCGGAATTAGTTATCTCTCATAACCTACATGGGATTGATATTGACGACAGGGCAGTACAATTAGCCCAACTGGGACTCTACATCAAAGCCAAACGGTATGAAAAGAATATCCAGATTCCTTCCTTCCATGTCGTCAGTGCTGACTTCTACCTTCCCCCCTTCGAAGAGGTGAAGCACCTGTTTGAGAATGGTTCCTCCTTGTCTCCAGAGATAGAGAAAGTCATACGAGATATTTGGGGAGAGCTCCAGCAAGCCCATCGGTTTGGATCCCTAATACGCATTGAAGAGAAATTCCAAGCCAGCATCGAGGAGCTGGAAAGAAGATCCGAAAAAAATGCACTATTTGCAGAAGAATCCAGACAACATATCGAAACCTTTCGAGCTACCTTTTTCCAAAGCCTTTTTAAAGCGGTTGAGAGCCATACCAGGCAAAAAGAAGGTTTGAACTTCCTGCATACCAAAACCAAGGATGCCATCACATTCCTCCAGCTACTAACTCAGAAATATGAGGTAGCAGTTGCCAATCCACCCTATACTTTTAGCGGAGATTACGGTGAAAAACTTAAATATTTTGTCGAAGCCAACTATAAGAAGCCATACAAGTTCAATGTAAACTTGTATACCTGTTTTATGAAGCGATGCGAAGAGCTGGCGAATGAGGATGGCAAACTTGCTCTGATCCATCCCCTAACTTTCATGTACATCAAGTCCTATGACGATGTGAGAAAGTACATACTGAATAAGCTTCATATTAATGTGTTTGTTGACTATGGATTAAGTAATTTATTTGGCTCCATAATGGTTGACCCCGCTTTCTATGTTTTTGAAAAAGGGAGTTTTAAACATGATGCTTGGTTTGTTTCTTTAAATCAATACACCCGAACACCTAATGAGAAATTTAAAAAAGACTTTTGCTTGCAAGCACTTGCGGATTATTGTGCAAAACAACAAAACAAACACAACTACTCAATTGATCAAGCAAAATTAAAAATCATTGAAGGATGGCCATTCATCTATTGGATATCCGATGGTTTCAGGGAGAAATTTAAGGGAAAAAAAGTAGATTCTTGTTATTCAATAGTAATTGGGATAAAAACTGGTAATAATCTAAAATTCTTAAGGTATTGGTGGGAAATTGATAAATATCTTACTAATATCTCGAAAATTGATGATTATAAGTGGGTTTTACATGCTAAGGGAGGACCTTACAATAAATGGTTTGGAAATTTATGGCTAGTTATAAATTGGGAGCAGAGTGGAAATACTATTAGAAAATTTCCATTATCAAGTGTTTGTAATGAAATGTATCTATTTCAAGAAAGCTTATCCTTTGCTAAAGCTGGTGTTAAAGCTGTTTCATTTAGATTGATTCCTTCATATTCATTGTTTGACAATAGTAGCCCAGCTATTTCAAAAAAAACAACTAATGATTTAAACTATTTACTTGCATATTTAAATTCACATTTAGCTTCATATATTATTGATTGTTTAAATCCTACATCAGGAACACAAGTAGGAGATATTAGTAGAATCCCCCTTATCATGCCTGATAAAAAAACTGAAAGGACTAATTCCTCCCTCGCCTTTTTTAATATCAAGATAAAGAAACACCTCTGCTCTTTTCACCTTATCGAAGCCAACTTTGAACAAACTCCATTAACTGGGTATCAAGATAGCATCTTACCAGATCGAATTCTTTCTCATCTGAATTATGAGAATGCAGAACTCACCAGAGTATTGCTTCATGAAGCGATTATTGATGAACTGGTGTATCAGATATACGAACTCAGCCCTGAAGACAGAGCCCAGGTGGAAGAGAAGATGGGACCCTCTATCGGAGGGTTGCCAGTGCTACAAGAAGCAAGAGAAGCATTTCTTGAGTATGCTGCTATCCAGGATGAGGAAGTACTGAAGCACATCCGATCTTTGCCAGAAGCTAACTTTTCAGAGGAACAGATAAACAAGATCAAGAATGAGTTTGATACTCTGTATCAATCTAATAATGATCTCGAATCTTTCTGTACAAAGCATCAAGTGAATCCAATCAATGTTTGGTTCTGGTTTAGGGAATCCAGAGTATTGCCAAAAGGTAGAGCAAATGAAATCGCATTGGAGTTTCTGGCTGATGCGTTTCGGACCATTCTCCAAGAGGATGAAGATGGAATTATTCCCTTGGTTGGTCTTCCTGGAGAAAAGCGATTAATTGACAGACTGGAAGAATATTGCTACCAGAAAGGTTTTACCAATGCTCAGTTTATGCAGTTGGAAGGTTTACTAGGAAGATCTTTACAGGAATACATTGAACATCATTTCTTTAAAAACTTGAGCGATCATTTAAACTTATTCATGTATCTACCTAAAACGCCTTTCATCTGGCATCTTAGTAGTGGCATTCATCAGGGATTTGAGTGTTATATCCTGATTTATAAATGGAATCAGGATAGCTTGTTTAAACTCAAATCCAAATACCTAAGCTTACGGGAAGAGAGCTTGCAGAATAGGTTGATCCAACTCGCAGATACCAATACAGCCCAAGCTCTTGCAGAGAAAGAACGGATTGGCAAACAGCTGGAAGAAATCGCAACGTTTAATAGCAAACTCGACGAATTGATTGAAGAAGGCTACAATCCCATTCTAGATAGCGGAGTAGGGAAAAATATCGCTCCTTTGCAGAAGAAAGGGTTACTGCGTTGTGACGTTCTTAATCCCAAGCAACTCAAAACCTACCTGGAGGCTGACTGGTAATGGAATTGGAACAGATTAACAGATTAATTCGACAGGGAGAAGGTTTGCAAGTAGAATTCAAAGAGGCAAGAAATGGAGTACCCTCCAGCTTTTATGAAACTGTTGTCAGCTTCGCTAACACAGATGGAGGAATAATTTTGTTAGGTGTCAATGATGATAGACTAGTGACTGGAGTTGATGAAGTCAATGTTCAATCTTTTCAGAATGATATCATTACCACTGCTAATACACCAGATAAAGTTAATCCTCCCATATTGCTTGATCCTGAAATCTTCTCTCATCCTAATGGCAAGATTATTGTTGTTGAAATATTACAGAGTAAATCAGTTCATAGACTGCAACATGCCATATTGATTCGAAAAAATGAAAGTGATATCGATATAACAAATAACCAAGGACAGGTTAGCGATCTTTATCTTCGAAAAAGGGGTATAAAAACCGAAGACACTATATTTCCTTTTTTGGCTTTAGAAGATTTCGTACTTTCCTTATTTGATAAAGCAAGAAATTTGATTAGTAGCCATCAAAGCAACCATCCCTGGCTGACTCTTAGTAATGAAGAAATGCTAAGAAGCGCAAATTTATGGCGCCATGATCATCAAACCAACAAAGAAGGGTATACTCTTGCTGCTGCATTGCTTTTCGGGAAAGAAACTACCATTCAAAGTATCAACTCTGCCTATAAAATTGACGCGGTAGTAAGAATTCAGAATGTCGACCGTTGGGATGACAGATTAATTTTAAGGAAAAATCTGATTGACTCATATATAGAGTTAAATCAGTTTATAAATCGGCATCTGCCTGACAAATTCCATCTAGAAGGAGTTCAAAGTGTCGACCTACGAGATAAAATTTTTCGTGAAGTAGTGGGGAATATCATTGTTCATCGAGAGTATACAAGTAGAATAGCAACCGAATTCATCATTACCGATAAAAACGTTACTGCAAAAAATCCTAATATTCCAGCATTTCATGGCCCAATAGATCTCAAATCTTTTAATCCAGTAGCAAAAAATCCCAATATTCGAAAATTCTTTATGGCTTTGGGTTGGTCAGAAGAAATAGGATCGGGAATTCGAAATACAACAAAATACTTACCGCTCTATGTTCCGAATGCAAAACCAACATTTATGGAAGATGAAGAGTTTACTACCATAATTCCTTTAGTGTGGGTAACAATGCAGAAATATGTATCACAATTAATTGAATGGCTTGAGTTGCCTCAGACATCCTTATCACATATAGAGGAGGGGCTTAAAGATATTTCCTTGCCAAGTGAATTAGATATTAGCTCATGGGAAGATATTCTTATATATTTGATACCAAGCTGGACCCATACTGGAAAAAAATCCAATTTGTTAAGATGGTCATTAAACCAGTCACTTGAAAAAGAGTTGAAAAAAAAGATACCAACCTCAAGAGAAAAAGATATCAACCCAGAACAAGAACTGCCGGTGGATTTCAAAGATTCTGTCTTGTTTCTTCTCAAAAAGATACCAAGTCTGGGGGAAAAAGATACCAACCTTCTGTCAAAACGAGCCCAAGTATTGTTGAAGGTTTTGTTATTAACAACAAAACCAATTAAGCTACAAAAAATGCTTGAATGGTTGGAATATAGTTATAGGGCAAAGTTTAATGAGTTATACATTTATCCTTTGATACAAATAGGTTTTTTAGATAGGACTATTCCAGATAAACTAAATGATCCCGAACAAAAATATATTCTTTCCGAAAAAGGCAGATTATTTTTGTCAGGGCAACTATGATGGAGAAAAATCGCTCCTTATTTCAATTGGTACCTAGTTGGGTCCGAAACGGTACCCAGTTGGTTTATTATAAACCTTTATCTAATCAGGGTTTTAAGGAAAGGTACATAAAAAAGGTACCTAGTTGGTCCGAAAAAGGTGCCAACCTCTATTCAAGAAAATCCTGTATTGATGAGATATTCAATTTTAGTATGGTCAAAAAGGAGCCAACCTTCTTCCAAAAAGGGACCAAGTTGGGACCAAGTCGGGACCAAGTCGGGACTAAGTCTTTATTTTTTTGGCACCAAGATAGCACTAAGCTGGCACTAAGTTGGCATCAAGTTGGCACCAAGTTAAAAATTGGATCAGAACAGCTTTATAAGGGTATTACCCTTACCGGAGAGCAACATGATTGATCAATGGTTGAAAAAAGATTTGAATCAAAAACTTCAAAACCGGAACCGGATTGTCATTTTGGACCCAACTCATTGGGGAGAATTTCTATTGCCACTATTGGAGGATTCTGAGTATCAAGTACTAAGGACCAATCCAAAATTGACGGAACATTGGCAAATAGTCAAAGAGGAACTGCTTCTAAGAGTAGAAGCGGAAGGACCTTTGCAAGATAAAAAAGTCATATTTTATGCTACCCGACCCATTCAACGATTAACTTTCTTATTCGATTATTGCTTCACAGACAGCATGATTGACTTATCTGATCCAGCTACCTGGTTACGGACCAAAATAAAAACCGCCACTCATATCAATACTCAATTAGAAGAAAAAGATTTGTTATTAGCTGGAAAATTGAGTATTGGAAAAGATATTGCCTGGTGGAAAAAAGTCCTGCAAGATCCCTCTGTTATTTACGATCTAGATAAGGATATTCTTGAATTTCTCATTGAGCCGGAAACATACATGAATAATCTCGACCCTGAATTAAGAAAAGTAGTTGAAGAGAAGATTTTCGCACTACTCAACCAGCTTCCCATGGAAAAGCCACCAACCACCCTTGCAAATGAGCTAATGGACAAAGTGTTTCAGAATGTGATCAAAAACACTCTTTCAGAGCAACTCGGTTCTATCTATACAAAATGCATTGATAGCCACCAATGCGTTCCGAAAATGAAAGAATACATGAACAATGTGAAAATATCACCAACAACTAACCCATGGGAAGCTTCCCCTAATCACTGTTTCGAGAATATTGATATGAAAATGCTACAAGATATCCTAACTCATATCCTGGATCATGATTACTTTCAAAGCAGATTGCCCTATTTACAAAAACGCATTCAGTTAGCAGATAAAAATCCATACATACCTACTTGGTGGGCAGATGTGGTTGCTTTATTACAATTTGATAAAAAAGCGATTCAAAAGACAAATCAGTTTCAAGAAGTGAACAAAGTATATACGGAGAGCTTTTGTCACATCGACAGAGCAATGAGAAACTTATACGCACAATTTCAGTTTCATAAAGAAATCATTGACCAGCTTCAATCTTTTTATGAAACCATCAACGATGAACTACTGCAAAAATGGTATGAATTTGGTTCAGAATATGAAACTACTCAAAATGGTTTTTTAATCAACCTTTTTAAGCAAAATAAAGCCCCTATTGCAGTCATTGTTGGAGATGGATTACGGTATGAGGTAGCAAATTATGTAGCCCAGAAACTGGAAAAAACGTATAAGATCGAAAAAGAAGTGATACTAGCAGATATACCAACAGAAACGGAACATGATATGACTTTATTGTATACCGGTTCTGATATGCCTACACCTGATAAATCTGATAGAGAAGCAATACTGATCGAAAAAACAGAAAAAACGATTGATTTCATTGATCTTGAAAAAATATCTACCTTAGAGAAACCTATGAATGTTGTCATTACCTATAAAGACATCGATAAAATTGGTGAATCCTTACAGATGAATGCCCTTCCTTTCTTTCGGGATACGGAAGATTGCCTGATCAGAAGCATTCATGAGATTTTTAAAAAAGGATATCAAAAAATTTACTTGATTACAGATCATGGATTTGTACTAACAGGGCAATTGACCGTATCTGACAAAATATCTGCGAAAATAACCGGCAAAAAGGAAATTTACGAACGGTATATCAGAACCAAAGAAAAACAAAAGAATACCGATTTACTCGAATTTCCAAGAAAAAAAGACGAATTTGAATATGTATACGTCGCCAAAAACCATCGGCCGTACAAGACACCAGGAAAGTATGGATACTCCCATGGTGGTTTTACTCCTCAGGAAGTGATCTGTCCTAATTTCTGTTTTACTAAATTGGATAACAAAACTTCGACATTAGTAATTTACATTGAGAATAAAAAAGAACTGCAACAGGTTACAGGGCAACATTTTCCAATAATGATCAAAGCGAAAGAAAGCGATAAACTCTTTTCGGCTGCTAGAAAAGTATTACTTGTTTTGTTCATGGACCAGAAAGAGAAGAGTAGAAGCAATATCATCACCTTGCAAGCTGGAGAGAAACAAACATTCGAATTTTCAATGGATGTTTCGAAAGAAGCCAGAGTGAATCTTTTGGACGCAGAAACACTTGAATTGATTGATGAAGCAGATATTAAGCAATCCAACGTTCGGGATCTTGGCGGATTAAAGTAGGAGGAAGCAAGATGGAACTGGACAGCCTAGATAAAAAAGTATTAGAACACTACCGCGGATACGTCGTAAAAAAAGATCTTGCGATGACGATTAAGGGTGGGGCGAATGTACCTACTTTTGTGCTGGAATATCTATTAGCGAATGAGTGCAGCACGGAAGATGAAAATAAAATTCAAGAAGGGCTCGAGAACGTAAAGAAAGTGCTTCGGGACCATTACGTGAATCCGGAAGAAAGCACCTTAATTCAATCAAAATTAAGAGAGAGCCGGACCTATACGATCATTGACAAAATCTCTGTGGATTTGGACCCACAAAAAGATAAATACTGGGCTAGTATCAGCAATAGCAATATTAAAAAAGCGAATATCAGCGATATGTTGGTAAGAAAACACGAGAAGCTTTTACTAGGAGGCATCTGGGCAATTATCGAGATGGAATATGATCCATTCATTATGGTGGGAAGTACTTCCTACCCATTTGTGGTCAAAGATATCAAGCCAATCCAATTGTCATCATTTGATAACCAGCTATTAGTGGAAAAAAGAAAAGAATTCACCAAAGAAGAATGGAAGACTTTATTATTGCGCAGTGCCGGCTATGAACCAAACAGTGAAGGCATGGATCCACGCAAGCAAATGCTTCTATTAATGAGACTCATTCCATTGGTAGAGGCGAATTTTAATATGGTGGAATTGGGACCCAGGTCATCCGGCAAATCGTATATCTACAAAGAGATTACACCTTATGCGCTCTTGATCTCTGGTGGGCAGGGAACGGTAGCAAGATTGTTTGTCAATAATACAACCGGTAGAGTCGGATCTGTCGGAGAATGGGATGCTATCTGTTTTGATGAAAGCACAGACAAATTATTCAAAGACAGAGATGCTATTCCGCTTATGAAAGATTATATGGAGTCCGGCTCTTTCTCCCGAGCCGGCAAAGGGGGAGAAATCGCCGGTCAAGCCTCTGTCATCTACAACGGCAACATCAACCAACCGGTAGAAACTGTATTGCAAACTTCTAACCTGTTCAACCCTTTGTCTGATGAAGTGAACCACGATACTGCATTCTTGGACCGCATAAATCTATATCTCCCAGGGTGGGAAATTACCAAATTCGGTCCTTCCAATTTTACAAACCATTTTGGTTTTAGCACTGACTACTTTTCGGAAGTGTTAAAAACACAGAGAAAAACCACTTTTTACGAAGTGATTGATCAATACTATTC
>Ga0302252_1001611_pt1 | contig 12574 bp, 9 predicted proteins | sample AAG_RA_Leu_MG_FD_193511 | JGI IMG/M metagenome (GOLD analysis project Ga0302252, IMG submission 193511) | Enriched activated sludge microbial communities from anaerobic digester in WTTP, New Holstein, Wisconsin, United States - AAG_RA_Leu | ecosystem: Engineered > Bioreactor > Anaerobic >...
ACAGAAGAAGAAAGAGAAACTCGAAAGAGCGAAAGAGTTGTTAGAAAAAAGGAAAGAGGAAATAAAGCCTCAGGACAGGGGAAATCATCAGATAAACATAGAGGAACCGGAAGCGAGGATGATAAATTTAGGTCCGAGCAAGGGAAGTTTTCCGGGATATAATGTGCAGGTGAGTACAGATATGCAGACACACTTGATAGTAAGCGGAGAAGTAGTCGCGGAGGTTAATGACGAGAGACAATTTATAGCGCAGTACGATAACACAGAAAACGTCTTAGGTGGGGATAAAGAGAGGAAGTATGTGGCAGACGGGGGATACAACACACATGATACGATAGAAAAGATAGAGGAAGAAGGAATAGACGGGTATATCGGGAACAGACGGAGAAGCAGATCAACAGAGGAAAAGATAAAAGAAAACAAGAATTTGAGTAAAGATGATTTTAAGTATGATGAGGAAAAGGATCTGTATATATGTCCGGCAGGGAAGGAATTACATCTGTGTCAAACAGTAACTGAAAACGACCGGAAAGTAAGGCAGTACAAATGCAGGGAATGTGCAGGATGTAAATTAAAGACGCTGTGTTTGGGGAAGAACAATAAAAGTGAAGAGCGGGTAATCAGGAGAGATGAGAGAGAAAAGTATGTAAATGAAATGAAGCGAAAGATAGAGAGTGATGCAGGAAAGGAGATGATGTTCAAACGGATGACGACAATCGAGCCGGTAATAGGGAACATTAAATCAAACATGAGGAACACGAGGTTCAGGCTTAAAGGGCTTGCAGCAGTCAACGGAGAGTTTATGTACATGTGTATCGCACACAATCTGAATAAGCTGTTCAAGATGCTTCTTAGAAGCAAAACCGGCAGATCTTTTGGGCTAATTGAGCATTTTTGTTATTTACTCATTCTCAGAGTCGGTCAGATGGTAAAAATGAGAAAACTGGGACTGGAATTTGCCTGAATATAAGTTTAACCCGATTTTGTTAAGAACTAACTCTGAAAAAGTCTTCTCTGCAACAGCCGCCTCGGCGGAACACGAATTCCTACCTGATTTTTATGTTCCAACTTACCGGCGACATGACAGACTCTATGGTATCAGAAAATGCGATAGCTTCAACAAAATATCCGGATAGAATGATTTGGAGTTTTTTTAACCGGTCGCAGATTGCGACTACTTCAATAATCTGAAGTATTCTGCCATAAATTCTTGCGCGTTCAGGAAAGGAGGAGTTGCGGGCGGATTCATCGATTAAATTATTATCTTTGCATTCAGTAAAATCTTTTTTTGATTACTTCTATAATTTTTTTTATGCCAAGCTTTATTCTTGAATCGTTTAATAACCGTGAATTGGCTATTTTTTCCTGGTTTGTACTGATACATTTATTGATTCTGTTTCATAAAAAGTCCCGGGATATTTTGTTGACTTTTTATAAAAACCGGGTTGTTACTCTGTATGGTAAAAAAAATCTGCCGCATTTTCTGTCATTAACGTTGTATATCCTTTTTGCTGTTCTTGCTCTGGTTTATCTTGATATCTGGCACCTGCCCGCACTTAAGGATACTCTCTTCTGGTGGTTTGCTGTTATCCATATAGCGGTGTTTAATGTAATGAAAGAGGATAAACATGAGCATTTTTTTGCCGGTTCTTCAAAAGCCGTGTTACAGTTTTTGTTCTTTCTTGTCTTTGCTTCTGCCTTTTATGTGTTCAGCTATGGTATTGAATTGTTGTTACAACCCGCTCTCATTGTGATTATCGTTTATACTTCAAAAAATATCACCGGGAGTTTAAGGAGTAAAAATCTGAAATGGCTTTCACACCGGATTTTTATATTGCTTATGATTACTCTGTTTTTGTATGGACTGGCGGTTTTTGCTGACAGTCTTGCAAATAAGGATAATATGCTGGCTTTCTTTGTGCCTCCGATTCTGACGTTGATTGTATTTCCGTATTTCTATTTTTGTAATCTTTTTTTTGCCGGACATGCAATAAGCTGTAAGGCAAAATATCCGGTGAAAAACAGCCGCGAGGCTTTTGGGGTTATTATTAAAATTATTTTTCTGGGTCGCTTTAGATTGGGGAAACTGCTTTCTTTCCTGAATCTTTATGGCGCTTTGTTTTCTCTTACGAATGACGTTCTGTTGTTGTTAAAAAAATATATGACGAAGGAAAAAAAAGAGGGTATTCTGAAAAGGATGAAGGTCGGAGGGCAAGGTAATCCGCCTGCGGCGGATCGCCGTCATTAATAGTCATTTAGCTGCGCTGTCATTCCGACTCAGTCGGAGTAGTCATTTATTGTAAAACAATCTTATAAAGTTTTCTCTGTGGTCTCTGTGTTTTTATCTCTGTGGTCTCTGTGTGAAACTGTTCCATTTGCCTGAGAACCTTTTCAGAAAACAAAATCCTCCTCCGGCGGATTACTCATTCGTCTTTGATGCACCGGATGCTGAAGGCTCTTTCTGATTTAATTTCCGTCTGAACTTCAATTGTGCTGTTGGTGGCGGATAATGTCATCCCCCATACGTGATCGGTCAGAGTTAAACCGGAACTCCAGAATACGGCATAAGCATCCAATCCGCCGAACAGATTCAACGCGTAACGGTAACCTCCCAGTAATGCACTGAATCCGCTCGTGTTCGTTCCTGCTCCCTGCTGGTATCCTTCTCCTATCGCTTTTAATGCATTCCCGTCATTATCAACGGCAGCTTTCAGATCAAATAGTTCTGACATTTTCGGGATGTGCCAGCCTGCGGGACAAATGCCCTGCGCTCCTTCGGTTGTGCTGTATTGCATTGCCTCGTCCCAGTAATAGAGTCCCCCGTATTTTGTGCAGTTGTTTTCATCGTTGCTATGACAGTATTTTTCAACTGTTCCGTTGTTCCCCGGATAATGGTCGCCGTTTATTCTTGTTCCAATATTAAGGTTCTCTTTCAGCCAGCATTGGTTTGCTATTTTTTGAGTGGTGTACATTTTTCCCTGATAGTTGACAAAGGTGATTCCGCCGCATGCGCGTACGGTGCTGAATGCCCAGACTTCGGAGTATGCAGAGCTTCCGTTGGTGTTCCACGCTCTTACCCGCCAGTAGTAACTCGCGTCTTTTTCGAGTCCGGTGATCTCTTTGCTGAGTACGTTCCCCACGCTGCTGTTGAATATATACGAGGTGAAAGAGGATGACTTTGAGCATTGAAGGGTGTAGTCCGCCGCTCCGCTTGCCGCATTCCAGGAGAGGGTGAGGGTTAACGGCTCGTCCCAGCTATGATTCATCGGCACGGCGAGGGTTGGTACCGCGGGGATTTGTCCCATGGAGAGATCCCGTACTTCGGACCAGGGGGATGTGCCGTGTGCGTTTGAGGCGCTTACACGCCAGTAGTATTTTACGTTGTTGTTAAGATTGGTTACTGTCATCGATGTATCGCTCCCGACATCCTGGTTATATACAGGGATCAGGAAAGAGGTCATTGTGGATACCTGTAGCCGGTAATTGGTTGCGCCGGTGGTTGACTTCCATCTGAAGGTTGGCGGATTGGAGAGGGATTGTGCATTGTCCGCGGGGTTTGATAGTGCCGGGGAGCCGGGGATGAAGCCGGTGCGGAAGCTGAATACCGACCACGCAGATGTGCCGTTTACGTTGGTTGCATTCACACGCCAGTAGTATCTTTTGTCCAGGGCGAGTCCGGTAATTTTTTTGCTTGTCACGTTCCCTACGTTCTGGTCGTAAACAAAGGTGTCGAATGAATCGCTCTCGGATACCTGCAGCATATAGTAGAATGCGCTTGCGCTGGGCTTCCAGGTTAAGACGGGGGAGACTACTACGTCCGTACCGCCGTTTAACGGGGCGGTTAGTTCGGGGGAGGTCGGGGGTTGTTGTGTGGGACTTACAGTGCTCTCGTCTTCGCTGCAGGAGATTAGAAGGAGTGACAGGGTTATGATGACAAATAGATTTTTCATGGCTCGCCTTGCAATATGTTTGTTAAACAGTAACCGGAATTTTTGACCGGTTCTAACTTAGTGATTTTTTTGTTAATGTACAAAGGTAAAGGTTTGCCGAAGGAAGACAGAATCCGACCCAGCGGCGGAGTGAAGAGTGAACAGTGAACAGTAAACAGTGAACAGTGATGAGTAATCTGCCTGCCCCGTGAAGCGGGGTGAGAATCTGTGGTTAAGAGCTATCAATCGCCGAAGGGAGGGGTGAACAGTAATCCGCCTGCGGCGGAGTGATCAGTGAACAGTGAACAGTGATGAGTAATCCGCCTGCGGCGGAGGCATTAATGGTCATTAGGTAGTCATTAATCCGCTGAGGCGGATCGCCGTCATTTGGCTTCGCTGTCATTTGGCTTCGCTGTCATTCCGACTCGGTCGGAATAGTCATTTATTGTAAAACAATCTTATAAAGTTTTCTCTGTGGTCTCTGTGTTTTTATCTCTGTGGTCTCTGTGTGAAACTGTTCCATTTGCCTGAGAACCTTTTCAGAAAACAAAATCCTCCTCCGGCGGAAGATAAAGAGAAAAGAAGGTAGAGGCAGAGGTAGAGGTGAAGTGGGAAAAAGGGTTGATTTGTTCCCGCAAGCAGGAACACCTCAACAAAAATCCCTCCCTCCATCTCTCGATATCCTCCCATTCCGCCCCCGCTTCGGTGCAAAAAACACCTACCGCAGGACGATCCCTCCCTTTATTTTTACATCGTAAATATTTTTTTTTAACAATGAGGAGTTAGTTTTATGGCTATTATTTATCAAAATCCGAATGGGAAGATCGTTGGAAAACTCGGTCCCATTTACGCTAAAATGGTTAAGGGGAGAAATATCTTCGCAATCATGCCGATTCCAACCGGCAGATTGTACGAGTCCCTTACCGACCAGTACAAGAAGTTCAGGACTGCGGTTAAGTTCGCTTCCGCTCTTTCGGCTTTCCCTAAACTTAAGAAACTGAACGAGTCTCTCAGGGGAAGATTCTTCTCGGGATATAATGCACTTGTCTCGAAAAATCTTAAGTACGTGGGAATCGCCACTCCGTCTGACAACTGCACAATTGTGGTTGAGGGCTTCGGGTTCGCAGCTACGGATATTGCGGTCTCGGAAACGGCGGTAAGTGCTACTGTTCCGGCAATGGATTCTCTGACTGAGATTCCCGAGGAAGCTGCTAATGTAAGGTTCCTGGGTTCGGTCGTTTATTCTGATGCAGTGGATCCGAATGATGAACCGTTTATGGTTACCACGCTCGAGAAAGAAGTACAGAATTACAATTTCTCCAATCCTTACAGCTTTTCTCATAATCTGAGCGCTTACCAGCTTGGACTGGCTGAGAAGTATCAGAGGAAAACTGTGTATCTGGCAGCAGTGATCGAATCGGAAACCGGGGCAAGACTTCTGAATTCATCTTCTGTGGCAGGTAGTGTCTAATCCCATCTCCCCTCTTCAGCAATGGAGAGGGGACCTCCTTTTTCATAAGACGAAGGAAGGGAATATTGATCTTTGTTTATTTGTTGATTTGTTCCCGCAAGCGGGACAGGTGAGGGGTTAATCTGCCTGCCCCGTGAAGCGGGGTGGGAATCTGTGTGTAATCTGCGAGAATCTGTGGTTAAGAGCTGGCAATCGCCGGAGGCAGAGGTAGAGGCAAAGGTAAAGGTAATCCGCCTGCGGCGGAGTCATTAGGCTTCGCCGTCATTACGACTCAGTCAGAGGAGTGGGAATGTATTTTCCCCCCTCCGCCGAGGCGGAAATTAAAGGGGGGTTTTATCTTTTAAGATTGGCAACCATTTATTGTAAAACAATCTTATAAGATTTTTCTCTGTCCGTTAGCTAACGGATAAAACTCAGCGTTCCGACAGAGTCGGATTGCGTTACGCCGTTTATGCCGACTTTGTCGGGACGGTTAAGAGCTATCAATCGCCGGAGGGAAAAAGGGTTGAGGTGTTAATGGGAGGATGGAAAAAACTTTAATAATAATGTAGAAAAAATTAAATATATGACTTTACAATCAAAAATATCGGTAATTGAAAAGGAACTTTCTTATATCCGGAAAAATCTGGATGAGATGCATTCCCTCCTCTCCGCCCTCGATTCCAAGGTGGACAGACTGGAAAGCTTCAAGAATAAAATCTACGGCGCCTTCATTTTGATTAACCTCCTTACGGCATTCATTATCGCAGCTTTGTCCAGGGAATAAAAATGAAAAATGAGATGAAAATGGTCATACTGATTCAAACGGATTTTGGGGCGACTGACGGACTGATGTCCGCTTCCTCAGCCGGTTCCGTTTTACGGGGATGTGTAAAAACTCCTTTTATAAAAGACTTCTTTTTCGTAAGTTGTGTCCTAATATATTTTTCATTATTCGTTGAACGAATGAGCGTATATAAAAAACTTTTAAGTATAATAGAAAAGAAGAAAGCCTGCTCGCTTATCCTGATTGATCCCGATAAGCTTAAGGGGGAGGATATTAAAAACTTCCTTCAAAAATGCGAAGAGAACGGGGTGGATGGAATTCTTGTGGGCGGCAGTCTGATGATGAGTGGTGATTTCGATGATTTTATTCTTGCGGTCAGGCAAGCCACTTCTCTGCCGGTTATTATTTTCCCCGGCGGTGTAAGTCAGGTAAATCCCAATGCGGATGCAATTCTTTTCTTATCAATAATAAGCGGACGGAATCCGGAACATCTTATCGGCAAGCATGTGCTTGCTGCCCCGCTGATTAAAAAATCGGGGATTGAACCGATTTCAACCGGTTATATGCTGATTGAATCGGGGGGAAGAACCACCGCGGAATATATCAGCGGAAGCGCCCCAATACCCCGGAACAAACCGGAAATAGCTGTTGCTACTGCACTCGCGGCTGAATATCTTGGTATGAAACTGGTTTATCTGGAAGCCGGCTCCGGTGCTCAGTTCCACGTCCCCTTCGAAATGGTAAAGGCGGTAACTTCATATTGCTCCATCCCCGTGATTGTGGGGGGAGGAATACGGGATGCTGCAACTGCCGCTAAAATGGTTAAAGCCGGCGCTAAAATTATTGTCGTCGGAAACCACTTCGAGGATAAGGATAACTGGAAAGGACTGAAAGAGTTTACCGATGCTGTTCATGGTCACTTCGAAACTTGATTTCCCCCCTAATTTTATCAGGAGATAATTAAATGGATTTGAAAAAATTTGCTCTTGAGTCTCTGGACGAAAGCTCCGAAACCAAACTGAATATGAAAAACGCCTGCCTTGATGATATTATCAGGGCGGTTGAGCTTGTGGCGGATACCTACAGGGCAGGGAAGAAAATGCTGCTTTGCGGTAACGGCGGCTCGGCAGCGGACTGCCAGCATATTGCAACGGAGTTCATGATCCGCCTGAGCCACGATATTCAGCGCCCGGCACTCCCCGCTATTGCTCTGACCACCGACTCGTCCAATCTGACTGCCGGAGGCAACGACATCGGATTCGATAACGTGTTTGCACGGAATGTGGAAGGACTGGGTTCGGAAGGGGATGTCCTGCTGGCAATTTCTACCAGCGGCAATTCACCAAATGTTATCAAGGCGGCAGAGATGGCAAGAATGAAGGGGATGAACGTTATCGGCTTCCTTGGAGGCACGGGGGGAAAGCTTAAACCATTGGTGGATGTGGCTGTGGTTATTCCTTCTTCGAATGTGCAAAGAATCCAGGAGGGACATATAACCGCTGCACATATCCTTTGTGAAGGAGTAGAGGGGAGTCTTTACCGGTAATATGAAAAAGCAATTCTTTTTTGATGTGCTTGTGGTTGGCGGAGGATGCGGCGGCTCGGCTGCCGGTATTCAATCCGCAAGACTTTCTGCCAGCACTTTAATTATAGAAGAAACTCCATGGCTGGGAGGAATGATTACTTCCGCCGGCGTTTCGGCTTTTGACGGAAACAAGTACGCCCTGGGGGGTGGGATTTTCGGCGAGCTTAGAAAAAAGATTGAAGACCATTACGGCGGTCCGGATAAAACGTTTACAGGGTGGATCAGCCTTACCTGTTTTGAGCCTTCCATCGGTGCCGGTTTTCTGAAGGAAATTGCCGGACGGGAGGAGCATCTGCAGATCTGGTACAATTCGAAAGTTACCGGTATCATTACCGAAAATAATAAAATTATCGGCGCAACGGTAATGCGGGAGGATGGCGAAGAGGCAGAGGTGTTTTCCAAAATTACTATTGAAGCTACCGAGTACGGCGACGTGCTGGAAATGGCAAAGGTTCCTTACCGGATAGGGAGGGATGCGAAAAGCGATACCGGGGAAGCACACGCTCCCGAAATCCGGGACGGGGAAGTGCAGGATATTACTTTCTGCGCAACGCTTAAAAAGTTTGATAATGCTGCTCCGCCGGTTCCCCCTTCTTCCGGTTTTCATAAGCGGCTCTTCAGGAATTCAATTGAGGTGGATTCGGATACGAAGGATGAGAAATATCTTAATCATAAGCTCCATAACTGGGACAGTTTTATTTCGTACGCCGCCCTCCCGAATGGGAAATACCTGCTGAACTGGCCATTCCGGGCGAATGATTATCCGACCACGCTCGATATTTTCCTTCAGCCGGAAACCCGAAAAGAGCATTTCGAAAAAGCGAAGGAACTGACGCTTGACTATATCCATTATATTCAGACCACCCTTGGACATCCCGAATGGGGGCTCGCAACCGATGAGTATCCGACTCCGGATAATCTTCCATTTATTCCTTACGTCCGGGAAAGCAGGAGGGTAAAAGGGGTAAGGCTGATGGTGGAAAAGGATGTTCTTCCCGCAAATGGTTCTTTCCGGCCTCCGCTGGTTAAGAGCAGCATTGCGGTAGGCGATTATTTTCTTGATCATCATCACAGCAAGGCTTTTTTGCCTCCGGGGGAAAGACTTGAGGAGAATTATCCCGATAACGCTCCTTTCCAGATCCCTTTTGAAACACTTATTCCGGAAAAGGCAGACGGGCTGGTCGTGGCGGAAAAATCTATTTCTGTAAGTCATATAGTTAACGGATGTTCAAGACTTCAGCCGGTGGTTATGCTTATCGGGCAGGCTGCGGGGGTTATTGCCGCCCTTTCCGTTTTGGAAGGGAAGCAGCCGCGGAATCTGGAGGTGGCAAAGGTTCAGGAAAAACTTCTGCTTGCCGGCTGCCAGTTGTTCCCTTACAGGGATTTATATAACTCCGATCCCGCATTTTCTGAGGCGCAGTTAAAAGCCCTTGCGGGGGAGTTTAAGGATAACAAGGATTTTACGTATTATTAAATTTATTGGTATGTTAGAATGACAGGAAGTGTTATGAAAAAAATTGTGCTGTGTTTGTTTTTAATCAGTTCGTTTCAATTCGGACAGGTTCTGAATCCCCAATATTTTACGGATAACGGGGAAGCTTATTTTAAATTCAATGTGTTTAACAAAGCGGAAATAAATGAGCTCTCGGCGGTTATTTCAATCGACAGGATTGAAGGGCATACCGTATATGCCTATGCAAGTGAAAAGGAATTCGGGAGTTTTCTTAAATATGGCTATGAGTATGAAGTGCTGAAGCACCCGGGGGATGTCCCCGCGGAAATGTCGAATTCACTGGAGGACGCAAAAGCCTGGGATACCTACCCCACCTATGATGTTTACGTTCAGATGATGAACCAGTTTCAGATGCTCTATCCGAATATTTGCAAAGTGGTTGACGGCGGTTCAACAGTGCAGGGAAGAAAAATTCTGTTCGCAAAAATTTCCGACAACGTTAATATGAACGAGGATGAACCTGAATTCATGTTCTCCTCAACCATGCATGGCGATGAAACAACCGGCTTCGTTCTGATGCTGAGACTTATTGATTCGCTGCTTAACAGTTACGGGGAAGATCCGAGAATAACAAATCTTGTGAACAGCATGGAAATCTGGATCAATCCAAATGCGAATCCGGACGGAACATACCGGGGTGGCAACAATACGGTAACAGGTGCAAGACGGTACAATGCAAACAGCATAGATATAAACCGGAATTTTCCTGATCCCGCCGCAGGTCAGCATCCCGACGGTAATGCCTGGCAGCCGGAAACTATCGCCATGATGAATATTTCGAGGGACAAGAACTTTGTGCTCTCAGCCAATTTCCATGGCGGCGCAGAGGTGGTTAACTATCCGTGGGATACCTGGTCAAGACTTCATCCCGACAATAACTGGTACTACGCAATTTCAAGAAAATATGCGGATACGGTGCATGTTTACGCCCCCTCCTCGTATTTAAGGGATCTGAATAACGGAATAACCAACGGTTATGCTTGGTACAGAATAACCGGAGGAAGACAAGACTATTTCATTTACTTTGAACGGGGAAGGGAAGTTACAATTGAAATATCCTCCACCAAACTGCTAAGCGCTTCACTCCTCCCCGCTTACTGGGGCTATAACAAGCGATCGTTCCTGAATTTCATGGAGGAGAGTCTGAAAGGATTGCGGGGGGTGGTAACCAATCCGCAGGGGGCTCCCGTTAAAGCGAAAATTACAATTCAGGGGCATGACTTCGATAATTCCGAAATATACTCCGATTCGCTTACAGGGAATTACCACCGGATGATCGCACCCGGAACTTATACGGTAGTGATATCGGCGGATAGTCACTTCACGGAAACTTACACAAATATTTCGGTTCAGGCGAACGGAATAACCACCCTGAATGCCGTGCTGGAACCGACCGATCCAACCCCGGTTGAACTTACTGCGTTTACTGCCCGGGCAAAAGGGAATAAAATAATCATCGAATGGGCAACGGCAACGGAAACGAATAATAAAGGATTTGAAATTGCCCTTAAACGAAAAGGAGCCGCAGGATCAACTCCGGAAATTTTATGGATTGACGGGAAGGGAACAACTTCCGAAATGAATAATTACCGGAGTGAATTTGCTGCGGGTAAAGGAATTTATCTCGTTAGTCTGAGGCAGGTGGACTTCGACGGAACCTCCGCCGTGTTGGGCGAAACAGAGGTATCGGTGGATGCACCGGCAGTTTTTGCGCTTCATCCGAATTACCCGAATCCCTTTAATCCTTCGACCACAATATCATTCAGTTTGCCGGAGGATTCGAAGGTGGTGTTGAAGATTTTCGACGTTCTTGGAAGGGAAGTCTCAACTTTGATTAACAACGAAATACCGGCCGGAGAACACAGTTTTGTCTTTGATGCAACAGGGCTTTCGAGCGGAATTTACCTGTACAGAATTGAAACTTTTGATGCTAAAAGTAATCAGGTTTACTCTGAAATATCTAAAATGTTACTAAATAAATAATTTGCATATAATTTTGAAAATATATATATTAGTGAAATGTATGTGAGTTTTCTCGAAAAGTTTGTGTTTTTGGAGAGAATTATAGTACAAATCAGAAAACAAGTTATTTTTATTAATTATCTAGGAGTTAAAAAATGAGAAAAATGTACATAGCAGTTTTCTTTGTGTTGTTTGCGAGCTCATTTGTTTTGGGTCAGCTCAACCAGATTGCTAACTATAATGTTTTTGATGTGACCGGACAGCCTGACACACTTCGTCCTTATTCATCGGATAAAGGTGCCCGATCGGTTGCATATGCCGGAGATATTGACAGCGACGGAAAAGTAGATTTCGTGGCAACGGATTATACAAACGGCGGACGAGTTCACTGGCTTGAACTCAATAACAATAAACTGGAAATCGTCTGGTCTTCTCAAACCAGAGTTGGTGTTTCCTCCGGCAGCACCCCGCGCTGGGTTCAGGTAGGTGACCTCGATGGCGACGGAAATAAGGAAATTATTTTCCCGCTGACAACCACAGCAGCTGACTTTGCTATTCACGTATATGAATATCAGGGAAGTGACAACGATATGGGTACCGAACCTGCTTTCATTTTACCGGCAGACTATTTCGTTGGTCAGACCCCTCCTGCTCCACAGGGACAGACTTTCAGAACCAACAGAGAAGTTGCTAAAGTTTATGACTTCGACGGCGATGGAATGGACGAATTAATAATGACCCACAGAAACAACAGCGTTTATATTCTTGGTGTTGACGGACCTTTCCCGGGTGGATTCACCAGCTGGCAGCTTGAAGGTGGGCATCCTACTCAGGTTCCGGTTAACAGCTATTCCTGGTCAGCTTCTCACTGGCATTCAATTCCGGCAGACCTTAATGGCGACGGAAAGATTGAAATAGTTAACCATCACTGGAATAACTGGGGCTTCTGGTCAATTATTCCTGCCGGAACAGATTCATACAGATATCCCGATACTTCAGTTGCTAAATTCTATACCGAGATCTTCAGAGATACCCCTACAGGCGACCAGGTTTCCTATATGGGTATTGAGGCACCGGATGTTGATGGCGACGGAAATGACGAAATCGCAGGTATATTGTACGGCGGGTCGGCAAATAACTATGCTCTCGCTCTTATTGATATGTCACCGGCTGATACCGGTCTATATATCTGGGAACAATCAAAAGGCGACATTATTTCAAGAGCAGGCTGGACAGCAGGCGGAGTTGAAAACGGTTCCTTCTGGGGAATTGCTTCGGGTGACTTGAATGGAAACGGAAGAGATGAGATTTTCCTGGGTGGTACCGCAAGTTATCAGATTGTTGCTGT
>Ga0302252_1001612_pt1 | contig 12574 bp, 9 predicted proteins | sample AAG_RA_Leu_MG_FD_193511 | JGI IMG/M metagenome (GOLD analysis project Ga0302252, IMG submission 193511) | Enriched activated sludge microbial communities from anaerobic digester in WTTP, New Holstein, Wisconsin, United States - AAG_RA_Leu | ecosystem: Engineered > Bioreactor > Anaerobic >...
GCTTCAGTAATTTTCCCGCCTTCAAAAACACAGGACACGGGAGCTTTGGCGGAATATTACTTAAATTATGATCAAAACGCTTCTATTGAAGAGATTTATGACGAAGATATCGTATCATTTCTGCTGCTGTATTAACGAATTCAATACCTTTGCATATTCCAGATTATGAGGTGATATTTTTACAGCTTTTCTTATATAATTCAATGACTGTTTGATATTATTTAAATCTTTATAAAGCAAACTTATATTATAATAATAATATTCTCTGTTATCTTTATTAATGTCAGCCAGTTTCAATGAAGTATCGACAGCTTTCTGATATTCTCCGTTTATTGCATATAATTTGGCAAGATTTTCTAGACATAAAATATCATTTTCTCGCAGGGATACCGCTTTTTGAGCGTATTCAACCGCTTTTTTAATATCCTTTTTAAAATAATAAATTTTTGACAACTCAAAAAAACACGAAAAGCTTTTTCCTTCCGCTTTTTCAGATATTTTTAAATAATTGTTTTCGGCTTCTTCAAGATTTTGATTAATTAAAAAAGAAATCCTTACAAACTCAATAAGATAAGTAACATTTACGCGCAAAGCCATTGCTTTTTCTATCATCTGTTTTGCCGCTTTATAGTCTTTATATAATAAATATCTTTTAGCAAGAGTAAAATAAACGACGTGGTATTGCTTTGCATCTACATATGCATTTGTCCAAAAAACATCAGCATTTTTATATTTATCAGATTCTGTATATGAAAAACAAGAGAATATTAAAGCAGCGATAATGCAAAACACCGTAAGATATTTTTTTATATGAGGATACTTTAACAAAAGTTTTTCTGTCATTAAAGATAAAATCATAATTATTCCAAATGAAGAAATTATGACTCTGTGTGTTAAAAACAAATAATCCTGAGTAAGAAACGTAGGAAATAAACAAACGACAAACCACGCAATACCAAATAATATAATTTTTCTATTTATAATATTTTTCCAATACAAAAAAAACAACAAACCGCAGACAAATATGTTTACTGCCATAATTTTAAAATCCAATACTATTTCGTATAACATTACAGGAATGTATCCGGGTTCAAAAAATTTGTCTATATAAACCATCATCCCTTTTATTATATTGGCTCCGTATATATGCCCGTTTACAAAATATTCTCTGATATCTACCGGTAAAACAGCAATGCTTCTTAAAATAAAATAACCGGACAAAACAGGAATTAAGATTGATAAAATTTTTAATGTTTTTTCTTTTGATATCTTTAAATTAAAACAAAAAACAAACATTATATATAAAGGAATTAAGATTATCGTCGTTTCTTTTGTAAATAAGGCAGCAGTAAAAAACAAAACATATAAGACTAAATCTTTTGTATTATTCTTAACCAAATAATCAGTAAAGTTTATTAAGGAGAGCATTAAAAAAATAAGCAGCAGAGTATCGTTTCTTGCTGGAATCCATACGGCACAAGAAGTAAAAATAGGGTGAACAGCCATCAAAATACATATAGTCTTAACTATACTGCGGTTAAAACGAAGCTTTTCTAATAAGCAATACATTAAAAAAATTGCCGATATAAACAATATTATATTGCTTATGTGATATATTTTTGTATTGTTCCCGAATAATATTGCTTCTATTGAAAAAGAAAGAGATAAAACAGGTCTGTAATATTGAAAATCATGTATGTAATAACAGTCTGTAGTAAAATGCTTAGGTATATTTGCTATGTTTGATATATAATGAATATTACTTGAAACTAAAGTATCATCGTCTAATTCCGTAAAGCCAAAGGATATAGTCTTTGCATAAATAAGAAATACTGCCGACGCCAATAATATAAAAAAAAATATTTTTGTTTTCAATAATTGTTTGAACATAATAAATTTCATATTTAATTTGCTTAAATATTTTTAAATGCTTTCACTAAAATTCTTTTATTGACTTTTTTCGTAAACAAACTGACCGCCGGAACTACAAAAAATGGCACGATCATGGCAATGCTTGCAGAAACAGGCGACTTTTGAGGTCCCAGAGCAAAAAATAATACTACCGCGGTAAGCATCCCTGATATCATTCCTATTTTAGCGCCCAAAAGAGTCGTTCTTTTCCAATATAAGCCGTATATATAAGGAGCAAGAAATCCGCCGGCAATAACTCCCCATGACAAAGACATCAACATAACTATAAAAGCAAACTCATATCTGGCTATAAAGTATGAAATAACGATGAATATACCGCTTAAAAATCTCATCATAACAACTGAATTTTTACTCGAAATGTTTTTGTTTATATTCCCCTTATACAGATCAATTGATATGCTTGAAGCCGAAACAAGTATTAATGACGCCAAAGTTGACATTGAGGCCGAAAGAACCAGCAACAAAATCAAAGCTACGACAAATTCCGGAATATATCTTATAAGAAGTTCAGGTACCATTCTGTCATATTGAGCAACTCCGTTCACTGTAATCGGAGAGTCAAAAAAAACATGAGTTAACGCTCCCGTGTAATAAGCACACGTAGTTATTACTAATGCAAAAAATAAAGTTGTAAAAGCCGCCAGTTTTATTACTTTTTCATTTTTTACGGAATAAAATTTTTGTATCATCTGCGGCATGCCCCAAGCTCCGAAAGATGTCATAAAAACTATCGCAAAAAGCATTAAATAGTCAGGCTTTGCTACAGCGTAAACATGTTTATAATAATTCAAAGAAACTGTTTGTATTGAATTTGTTATACCTCCAGCCTTTCCTGATATGATAATTGCCATTAAAACAGCTCCGGCTAACATTATAAAGCCCTGTATAAAATCTGTTACCGTTACCGCAAAATAACCGCCTAAAATCAAATATACTGCGGTTATCACCATTATTATCAAAAGAGCAAAATCAAAAGAAATACTAAAATTAACTTCAAACAAATAGCCTAACCCTTTAAAAACCGAAGCGGAATACGGCAGCAAAAACATAAAAATAACTATTGCCGCTATTATTTTAATATATTTTCCCCCGTATCTTGACTGCAAAAATTCAGGCATCGTCATAACATCAAGATTCTGAGTCATTATTCTGGTTCTTCTTCCGAGAACTATCCATGCAAGAAAAGCTCCGAAAAAAGCATTTCCTACTGCAATCCAAAGAGAATTCAAGCCGAATATCCATCCGAATTGTCCTGCAAAACCGATAAATACTACCGCTGAAAAATATGTCGTTCCGTAAGCAAAAGCCGATACTAAAGGTCCGATATTCCTCCCGCCGAGGAAAAAATCATTCAGAGTGGTTGTTTTCTTCATACCCCATATTCCCACACCTATCATCAGAGCCATAAAAATACTTATTAAAATAATTGCAATCATGTAAAAATTCCTTTAATTAATATTTGTATATTTTTTCAGCAGTCAACACGTCAAATCCGATATCCGATAACAGCTGCGACGCATTGGGAGTATTATCAATTTCCATAATTATGGCAGCAGTTTTTCCGTCGCTTAAAAGGAATCCGTAGCAGTCTTCTATATTAATATTGTTCTGAGATAACTTATTTAACAATCTATTGAAACTTCCAGGGACATTATCAACGACAACGGCTGTAATTTGTCTTTTTGTCACAGTCAATTTATTCTGTTTTAAAACTTCAAAAGCTTTTTCAGGATTATCAACCAACAGCTTCATAACGCCGAACTCACCTGAACTTGCAAGAGACATAGCTCTTAAATTAATACTGTTATCCGAAAGAATTTTAGTAATTCTCTCAAGTTTCCCCGGATTGTTTTCCAAAAAAACCGATAAATGATATGCCATAAAAACACTCCTGCTTTTATTTATTTTTATTTCTTAAATCAAAAACCCTTTTTGCTTTTCCGTCGCTTACAGGCAAGCTGCCGGCATCTACAAATTTTATGACAGGCGTTACACCTATCTCCTGCTTCAGCTCACATTCAAGCCTGTTTTGCAGTTTTTCCAAATCTCTCAACGTTCCTCCGAAATTTTCATTGTCTATTTCAAGTTTAATGCAAAGCTTATCCATAAAATTATTCTCAAAAATTTCGATTATATAATTTCTTCCTGCTTCAGGTATAGACATTATTGTTTTTTCTATCTGTATCGGGAAAATATTTACGCCGTTAATAATCATCATATCATCAGTTCTTGCCGTAATTCTTGCAATTCTTCTGTGAGTTCTTCCGCATGCACAAGGCTCGGATATAATTTTAGTCAAATCTCTCGTTCTGTACCTTATAAGAGGCATCGCTTCTCTCTGCAAAGTAGTAAGAACAAGCTCGCCTTCACAACCGTCAGGCAAAACTTCCAAAGTGTCTTTATCAATTATTTCAGGATAAACATAATCTTCCCATATATGCAGGCCGCTTTGACATTCGCACTCAAAAGCAACGCCGGGACCTGATATTTCTGAAAGTCCGTAAGAGTTAAAAGCTTTTATATTATAAAGTTCTTCTATTTTTTTTCTCATTTCTTCGCTGTGCGGTTCTGCGCCTATAAAAGCAATTCTCAAATTTAAATCTCTTTTTACATCAACGTGCATTTCTTCAACAGTTTGAAAAAGTCTTAATGCATAACTCGGCAAAATATGTATTACCGACGTTTTAAAATTCTGCATAAACCAAATCTGTCTTTTACTGTTACCAGGACCTACAGGAATAGTTAACATCCCTAGACGTTCTGCTCCGTAATGGAAGCCTATTCCTCCCGTAAAAAGTCCGTACCCCATAGTATTTTGGAATATATCGTTGTTTCTGGCTCCGGCAGTATACATACATCTTGCAGACAAATTCGCCCAGTTTGATATATCAAATGCGGTGTGAAAAACGACCGTCGGATTGCCTGTGGTTCCGGAAGAAGAATGAAGTCTGATTACATTTTGTAAATCTGTAGCCAAAAAACCGTAAGGGAAAGAATTTCTCAAATCTTCTTTTGTCGTGAAAGGTAAGTTTTTTACATCGTCCAGTGATGATATTTTGTCAATATTTGATAATTTTTTTTTGTAGAATTCTGATCTTTTTGCAATTTTAATTTCTTTATTAATACAATCAAGCTGCGTATTTCTCAACTGCTCTTTATCCATTAACTCGATATCTTTTTGCCAAAACATCATTACTCCTTTTATCAAAATTTTCAAACATACATGCACACATTTGCAAAAAGCAAAAGGCTTTTTTATTGTATTTGATTGTGCATTAAAGCTATTTTTTATATATAATGTTTAATTATAGCAAATTTATAAAAGGTTATATATGAATTATACCGTAGGAATAACGTTTAACCATTCAAAAGAAAATGCTGAAGAATATTCTTTGCAGATTTCAAACTGGCTGAAGAAAAAAAATATTAAAATTAAAAAAATACCGGAAAAACTAAATAAAAATCCGGAAATTGACTTTATTATCTGCCTCGGCGGCGACGGTACAATGCTTAGAACGGCAAGGCTTGTTTCAAAATATTCAATTCCTATTATGGGTATAAATTTAGGAACTTTGGGCTTTTTGACAGATACAGACTTGAATACATTGTATTCATCCTTAGAAAATATTTTCAAAAACGGCTTCGTCTTCGAAGAAAGAATGATGCTTGATATTGAAATACCTACTGAAAAGAAAATTATAAAAACAACTGCTTTAAACGATTGTGCCGTAAGGTCAATATATGACGGCAGACTTACATCCATTGACGCTTTTGTAAACAGACGTTTCCTTTCTACTTATAAAGGCGACGGAGTGCTTGTGGCAACGCCTACGGGATCAACGGCTTATTCACTTGCTCTTTCCGGACCAATAGTTTATCCAACGATGTCTTTGTTTATAATAAACCCTATATCCCCTCATGCTCTTACGCACAGACCTATGATAATTGATTCAAAAAATATACTTGAATTTTCACCTACACAAAATACAAAACTGACAGATCTTATTGTTTCAATTGACGGGCAGGAAAGTTACATATTAGGCAAAAACAAAAAAGTCAAAATAAAATTATATGAAAAAACAGCAAAATTCATCAGAGACGATAAATATTCTTATTTTGATACGCTAAAAACAAAATTAAAATGGGGTGTCTGATTGCTTAACGGAATATCTGTTAAAAATTACGCTCTTATAGAAGATATTTCTATTGATTTTAACAAAGGTCTGACTGTTATTACGGGTGAAACCGGAGCAGGGAAATCTATAATCATAGATTCTATTGATTTGATTTTGGGCTCAAGAGCCGCTACTTCGGTTATAAGAACAGGAACAACAGTTTGTACAATAATTGCGAATTTTGATATTTCTGACAATATCAGAGTAAAAGAAATACTGTCAAATCTCGGTATTGAATATGAAGCCGACATAATAATACGAAGACAAATTGAATTATCGGGAAAAGGAAAAGCTTTTATAAACGATACTCCCGTCAGCATCAATACGTTATCCAACATCGGCAAATACTTAATAGATTTTTATGCGCAGCATAAAAGCAATATGCTGTTTGATTTGCAATATCAAAGACAAATTTTAGATAATATCGCCGGAAACAAAGAACTTCTTAAAAATCTTTCGAATAAATATCATCTCTTTGAACAATTAAAAAGCAAAAAAGAATCAGTTGAAACATCCCGTTCCGAGAGAGAAAAGCTTCTTGATTTGTATAATTATCAGGTAAGCGAAATAGAAAAAGCTTCTTTGCGAGCAGATGACGAACAAACAATAGATACAGAACTGCCTAAATTAAAAAATGCGGAAAAAATTCAAAATCTGACATCAGAAATCTGCTCCGCTCTGTATAAAGACGACAAATCTGTTTTAGACAATCTTTCAAAAACAATAAAGCAAATAAATATTCTCGCCGAACTCGGCATTAATACTGCCGTGATCGAAAAAACTATAAATGATGCTTTTGTTCAAATAGACGATGTTTACAGGGAAATTGAAAAGATTTCAAAAAATATAGATTCAAATCCTGAAACTTTGAATAACATGATGGAAAAACAGCAGCTTATAAAAAATTTGAAGTCAAAATACGGTAATTCGATAGATGAAATTTTGACTTTTAAAGACAGCCTTAAAATAAAAATCAGCGAACTGACAGATTATGAATTTAATATAGAAAAGCTTGATAAAGAAATTAAAAATGCCGAAAATGAAGTTATGGCAATATGTAAAGAACTCTCATCCTCAAGGAAAAAAGCCGCGCAAATGCTGTCTGAAAATATAACGGCGGAATTAGAAGACTTAAATATGAAAAATGTACAATTTAAAATAGATATCCGCCAACAAGAAATTACCCACTGCGGCTATGACAATATAGAATTTATGTTCAGCGCCAATAAAGGCGAAAAATTATATCCGCTGTCGCTCGCAGCCTCAGGAGGAGAGATTTCAAGGGTAATGCTTGCCTTGGCAACAACTATGTCAAATCATTACAATATACAGACAATTATTTTTGATGAGATAGATACCGGCACCAGCGGAAAAACCGGAGATAAAATAGGTAAAAAACTTAAAAAATTATCCAAAAACAAGCAGATAATTTCAATATCGCATTTAGCACAGATAGCTTCAAATGCTGACACTCATTTAAAGATATATAAAGAAACAAAAAACGGCAGAAATGTCACAAAAGCAAAAATATTAAATCAAGATGAACATATAGAAGAAATAGCAAAAATAATATCCGGTGAAAAAATTACAGAATATGCTATAAAACATGCCCAGGAAATGATTCGAAGCTAGATAATTATGTCTGTTTCTCAATCTTATAAATTTCATTATTAACACTTATTATTTTAAATTTATGAAAAAGGGCGTCTGCGTCGTTTTTATCTAAGCCGAAAGGATACAAAATATAAATTATTTTATTTTTATCGAGTAAGTTATCTATTTCCTTTTCTTTCTCGGATAGATTAAAAAATGTCACAGTATCATTATTTATATTATATTTTTTCAAATAATAATCGATATAATATAATTTTGAATGAAATATACAAACGCCGTCTTTAAGCAAATTCTCTTTTAAAAAGATCACATTATCTCTGTCTTGGACGGAAGCATTTAAAATTTTTATTTTATCAGCATTAAATGACAAAAAAATTAATATAAATAATACCGCGATATAATAATATTTCCGTAATATTTTATTCGCAGTGCGGGCAATCATTATATATATTAACGGCAATATGAAAATAAAGTATCTGACTTGCAAGAAAGACATAAATTCATATGCAAATAAATTTATAAAACATATAGGCAGCAGAAGGAATAATAAAACGATTTGGTTTTCTTTTTCTTTAAATCTGTAAATAAAATAGAAAAAGCAACTAAACAATATAATTTTTTCCGCGGCAGGATATAAATTAAAAATAAAATTAGGTATTAATTCTTTCAATATAAAAAAATCTCTATTCAATATGTCTGACGAAAAAATAGCGTTATGTTCAAAAATTTTCGATTTAAAGTACAATTTATCAAAATGAATTAATGGATACGTCAATATAACGCATATAAAAATTATGAAGGTAATATAATTTTGTTTTAATATATTTTTATTATTAACAAATAGAAACAATAATTGGAAAAATATTATCATTAATCCAAAATAATGTGTTAACGTACATAATAAAGCAATTGTTAAATAACTATATAAGATAAAATTATTGCTTTTATTCTTACAAAAATTAATCAACAGATAGAATGACAAAACAGTCAATAATAAAAATAAAGAATAACCCCTTGTTTCAACGCTGTAAGATAACGCAAATGGCGAAAAGGAAAGCAATATGCAAGCAAGTAATGCTTCTTTTTTGGAATATAATTCTTTAACAAATAAATATAAAACAGGAATGCATAATATATTTGATATTATCGATATTAATCTTAGAGCAAATTCCGAACTGCCGAATAACGCCTGATTGTAATGAAGTAAAATATAATATAATGGAGGCCATGAATCTGACAAAGATGCTTCTTTTATGACAGATATTAGTGACATTGAAGAATCTGTTTTTGCAACAGAAAAGAGCTCGTCTGCCCATAATGATATTCCTGAATAGTATATACTAACAGCACATGAACTAAATATACAAAACAGCAATATATACTTATACGCAAAATCTTCTATGATATTATTAAAGTTTTTTATATAATTATCAACGTTTTTAGTTAATTTATCTGTCTTAATCATAAATTTAGACTAGTTAACACTTTTTTCCTAATCAAATATATCTTAGGATAATTTTTATTAAACAATATAACATCTTTATCAGTTGCCTCTTCATTAACATCACAAACAGAACTGCAATCAAACAGCCATACGTATTGATTATGATAAAAATTGCTAAAAGTATCTATTTCATTCATGATTGTTTTTTCATCATATTCTGTAATAAATTTTATGTCATTCTTTGTTGATTTATTTAAATATTTATCACAGTGGTACTTATAATATTTATTATACAATCCATATTTATCAATAAATAAAATAGGTTTTTTAGTTTTATTATAATTATTTATAATAAATTTTAACGGATATTCTGTATTATTTAAAAACGGTATAAAATTATTCTTTTGTTTTATTGCAGATATTAAAAATATTATTGTAAATAAAAAAATTAAAATTCGTTTTCTGCCTAATATAACAATTGAATGAGCAATTAATATATAAAATGGTACTATAGCAATGATTAAATACTTATATTGGCAACAATTAATTAAAAAATTATGAATACAACATATCAATAAATAAGGAAATAAAAACAGAAATAACATTAGAAAATATAATGTATGTTCTTTTAATGATAATTTAATGTTTTTATTTATAGTGATACTGTGTAAAAATGGTAATATTGATATAAAAATTAAGCCGATTAATATATAACAGTTGTAACAACCAAAAACATTCCAATTTATCCATTCCATAAAATTTGGATTAATTGCAGGTACTTTTTTAGGATAAGAAAATAAAAACCACGGACCATATAATACAGTTATTGAAATAACAATAATCATTATTTCTTTGATAATGCTCCTGTAAAAAAATAACAATAAAAATAATAACTCGGAAAATATAAGCACACATCCAAAATAATGTGTATACACGCAACAAAGAGCAGAAAAAGTATATAACGCCAATAATTTATATGGTATTATTTGCTTTATATTTTCTTTATATTTAATAATATCAACTAAAAAAATCATTGTTAAAACACTAAACAACAATAAAAGGCTATATCCTCTTGCATATTGCACTATCCAAGCATTTGGAATCAATATAATCATTACTAAAGCTGACACTAATCCGTCTATACCTGAAAAAAGTTTTTTTGACAATATAAAAGTTAAATAAACAGATAACACAGAAAAAATAACAGAAGGAATCCTAATGGTATATTCTGAAACACCAAAAATTTTGATAAAAACATACATAAGAATATGATAAAGAGGAGGATGGTTATCTAGTATATTACCAAATTTAATTATTGAATAGAGATCATTTATATATATTATATTAAGAGTAAACAATTCATCAATATCTAATGGATTTACAGATAAATTTTGCAACCACTCATAAGCTGTAAATATTAAAATAATAAAAATTAAAATTTCAGTTATATGATTTTTGCTAAATAATTTGATTAAAAAAATTAAAACAACCAAGCTTGCAAAGATAAGAATACTAATTGGATATGGCTGAATTATTATATATATATAACAGGAAATAATAAAAAATGCACTTATTATTTGTTTACCCATTTTTACCTTTGGTACAAATAAACTTTTGCATTATCATGATTATGTATATTTAATATTTTTATTTGTTTAAATTCTGTATTTTTAAAAAGCCATCTATTAAAAGATTCAAAAATATTCTGATTTCTGGAACTGATTATTATATTTTTATAATTGTTTATATCCATTTTTATTTTTTGTATTTCATCATAAACATTTACTTTGCACAAAATTCCTCTTCTGTCTTTTTGCAAGATTAAAAAGTTATACGCTGTCGAAGGAAAAACCTGAATAAACGCTGTATTATATTCAAAATTTTCACCAAGCAATGCATTAAATTTTTCATACTGTGCTTTATAAGTTTCCATATTTGGTTTATAATCAAAGTATGTTATTCCCCTAAAAGAATTGTAACCGTAAAAATTACCAGATTTAAAGTTCAAGCAGTTTGAGTAACTTATTAACATAAATTGAGTTATCAAAAAAATCGATATTAAAAAAATTATAGTTCTTTTAATATAATAATTTTTTATTTCAAATATAAACAAAGAAGATATTATTGAACAAAATATAAGAGCAGGAAAAATATGCCTTGAAACTTTATTGCCTGACAGAGAAAACAGGAAAATGATAAATATTAAAGATATCGTTATTTTTAAATATTTTTTTATAGAAATAAAATAAGCCAGACTGATTACTGATAAAATAAAAATAACAGGAGTAACATCAAAATAATATAAACTTTTTAAATAGAAAAAGCTATCAGGATTAATTATTTCGGAAGCATATTTATATAAATGCGAGAAAATATTTGGAGCATTATAAATATACCATACGGCATATGAAAATAATACCGCTGCAGCAAAATCACTAATTATCAAAATATTCCTTTGAATATTCTTATAATTTTCTTTTCCTAAAAGGAACAGAAAAAAGACTGGAACATAAATAAAAAACTGTTCTTTTGTAAGAAATCCGATTAAAAGAACAATAACAAAAAGCACATTAAAATATTTTTTATAAAAATTATCGGCAATACAAAGATACAATGTCAAAGAAACCGCAGACATCAAAAAGGTTTCAATAAAAAAAGTCCTGTGCATAACGAAAAAGAGAGGGTAGAAACTCAGCAAAAAAGACGCAAAAAGTCCTGACTTGACGGAATGTAATCTTTTACATATTCCGTAAACAGATAAAAGAGTTACGACAGATATAAAAAAATTGAGCACGGTTATAAACAGATTTATATTATAAATTAAAATCAAAAACGGAAGAGAAAAAATAAAATATGCAGGAGGTTTCCAGTATGATATTATTGTATGTGTTATTTCAGAAAAAGAAACTCCGTTAACTATTTGTCCGCAGATATTGTATTCATGGACAAACGAAGTGCTCATATCAATAATACTCGTAACATCTTCGCTTAAATATGAATAAAAACTATTATGGTTTAAGACCATAAAGGTGTTTAATGCATGAAAACAGGCTATCATTAAAATTAAAATGACAGCCTGTTTGTTTGTAATATGAGAAAAAAACGCAAATATTTTTTTCATTATCTCGAAATTTTTAATATTTCAAACTTCATTATGCCTGCCGGCAAATTAACGTCCACTTTGTCACCGACTTTATGCTCCAAAAGGCCCTGCGCAAGAGGAGAACCTATTGATATTTTCATTTCTGCAGGATTTGCTTCTTCTTCATCAACAATGGCATATTCGTATTCATCGCCGTCTTCGTCTTTTATTGTGACTATAACTCCTATAAAAACTTTATTAGGATCTATATTTTGTTCTTCGATAATCTTTGCCCTTGAAAGTTTAGAATCAATTTCAGCAATTCTC
>Ga0302252_1001613_pt1 | contig 12571 bp, 13 predicted proteins | sample AAG_RA_Leu_MG_FD_193511 | JGI IMG/M metagenome (GOLD analysis project Ga0302252, IMG submission 193511) | Enriched activated sludge microbial communities from anaerobic digester in WTTP, New Holstein, Wisconsin, United States - AAG_RA_Leu | ecosystem: Engineered > Bioreactor > Anaerobic >...
AAAACATCTTCAATGTCATAGTGAGTTGTTTTTTTACATTTCCAGCATATAAAACTGAATTCCTTTTCTTTCTGTTCATTTTCTTTCATGGCACTGTCTTTTTTTAGCATTACCCACAACGTTCGAGGCTAAGCGCTGGCGGGCACTTTTAAAAATATATCTTTCCGGCCAGCAGAATTTTTATTAAATGTACAATCTTTCTCCTTACAACCATGCGCCCGATAGCGTTTAGCCTTTGTTACCACACGTAATTCTTTCATTGATTGTCTATGTATTTTTTACTTGATAACGGTTTCTTTTTAATGCTTTTATAAAATTGTCATCTGTTAAAATGGTTGATTTCTCAGCAAAATCAATACAACCACGTACAATACTCCCAAAAAAGCAATCGGTCCAACGATAAATGCAATTAGTCCAGCTTTATAATTCAACCATTTTGTATTCAGCCTAAATTTCTGCATCAAATATTTCGTAATAAAGAAAATAATAGTCATTGAAATCAAAATCAGAATGTAAAAGATTGGGTGCATTCCAGTCGTGACATTCCAAAATTTATTTATAAAATATTCTATCATGTCCATACTTTATAGCTTTTTTAATTATGTGTGGTAACGGTTGCGGCTTTGCGTTGTGCGGGTTTCTTTGAAACGCTTCTCTCTCCAACCGTGTTGTTTTTTATTTTTTGTATTTATTTTCAAGTTTCACTAACAACCCCGCATAACGCAAAACCGTTGTTAGGCGGTCGCTGTTCATTCTTTTATTATGTTTTATTCTTCATGTTTTCTCAATATTATTTCCACAATGTGGTAATGTCTTTCTGGATAATAGAAATGTATTTCTCCATCAAAATTATTGGAAAGTTGTTCGGCATTCCTTCCAATTTTCTCTTTTATTTTCACTCTCCAAGGAATCCTTTCCGTCTCCGTAAGTTTAATCGAATCATTATTTCTATTTTCTGAGAATTTGAAATATACAGCGTAACCACCTCTCCACAAATTTGGCCAATTAGAGACTTCTAATCTATAAAAATTATTTGTGACTCGTCCTAATGTGTCAAATTTTATAATGTCTGAAAGAGAGAAGTTAGTGTTGTCAGTTTGACGCATATAGTCTCTTATCAGATAAGAAAGAGCTACCACGTCTCTGTTTTCTTCACCAATTACCTTCATTTGGGAAGTCTTTGAAGTAGTTCTGCAACTAACACAAAAAATTATTATCAAAGGAATCAATCGTAAAATCATATATGTCACTTTATTTTAATGCATAGTCTTTTCGTTCTACATTGCCGCCTAACGCTCCAGTGTATTTGCTGTAAGGGATTGCGGGGGGAATAATTACATTATCCTATTGTATTTCTGCGTGTTACTGAACTATGCATCCGTAAGCAGCCCTTATGGCAAATACACTTTGTTACCATGCGTATCCCTTTTCATTCAGAATCAGGCCTTTCATTGTTCCATTCTACTGCTTCCCGTATTCTTTTTTACTTCATTTTGAATAATTTAAGCCTATTGCGGGAACCCATTATTGCTTTTCTGATGTCATAGGTAGCAACGTTGACACAAGATCACTGCTGTCTTTCTGGCTTCTTCTTTCAAGGGTAATCACCTGACAAACGAACAGAATATGAACATTTTAACCTTTTCCCTGGGCACCCCTGCCAGCCTGCGCCAACTCAAATGTAAAAACAAATCCCCAAAGGGCGGCCTGGGATGAACTGTCAAGAATCACCAATCTTTTAGTTTCCCTTTCGTCCCGTCCATTTCGATTCAAAGAACGACCGAATCTACTCTACTCATTCGTCTTTATCCGTTTTTTTTGATATGCATGGTAACGGATTGGCGGTATGTTTTTGTTGCCGATTTCGAAGCACTGTCCTGTCAAGTTACACGAAAGTTTATTAGATGCAGAAACGCTGAAATACCCACTATCTCGGCAATAAAATATACCGCCTGTTATGCACTGGCGGTTCTTGTCTGTCAAGTAGTTATGTCGTTTCATTTCTGCTGGTATTGTCATAATTTATTATCAGTCGTTGGCTTGTGTGTCAGCGTTTTTAAAATTTTTTGAAGGGAAGGAGATTTTATTAATACAATTTTTCTCGGGCTGATGAAAAGCATACTCTTTTTGCAGCTTTGGCTCGTGTGTTTGGATTAGCGGCTGCAAAATGTGTATGCTTTTGTGTGTCTGCCTAAAAAACATAAACATAACCTGCTTTTCCGCCTCCACCAGTGTCGCCTTTCATTCCCTTGTCAAGGAAATGTTTTTCAACGTCTCGTCCGATGGTTTCACTGTCGGTTTTCCAGTGACTCCAATACTTAACAGATTTGCCGTCATTGGAGTGTTGCGATTTTCTTGTTTCTGGGTCATCTGTAATACCAATAGTCCAAATTGAATAATTACTGCCAACTTTCCCGTTGATTGCTGAAATGATGTCTGCTTTTGTCATAATATTAAATTTTTTGAATATTTTATCTTCCTGCTTTCTTTGCTGCTGCTTCAATCCATTTACCCATGTTGTTATAACCGTCATCATCTACCCAATCATAACAAGGATAGTCAACGCTAAAATAAACAGGATTTCCTTTTGCATCTTTCCCAATTTCTCCAAATTGATTTGAACCCTTTGTACATGTATTTCCATCCTTGTCTTTACATTTGTGAATATAGATGCCCAACATACCATTGCCTTTCTCATAGCTCTTTTGCAACTCATATTTTACATATGGTCTGTTGCTCGTTTCGGAACCAATTAACACAACAGTTACAGATGTTCCTTCAAGTTGCTTATTTATCCATCTTTTTATTGCGTCTTCTCCTTCCTTTTCAACTTTTTCAAATTCTGCTGCATCAACAAAACCAGCAGCTTCTTTGTCATCTTTAGTGACCCAACTATTTCTTACTTGATTTGCTCTCCATACATCATTTTTGTAGTGAAAGCTAAAAAATGCTCTTCTTGCCATTTTGATTTTTATTTTAAGTAAAACATTACAATTATTAGTGTTAAAAATATTATCCCGTAAAAAAGAAGTATTGTTTTTGAAAGTGCAGCACTAGCCCAATCCAAAATACCCTTATCAAATTGTTTTGTATTCAATGAAAAGTCAGTGTTAGTTTCTTTGCGTACGTGGTCATAAACTTTTCTAAATAATCGTTCCTGGTAAAGAAAATAACTATCAAGTAACCAAAAAACAAGTGTCGGAAAGTATGCTACAATTACAAATTTTTGGTTTGCATCTTTTGCCGCTAATGCAAACAGTGCAGATACAAGCGTAACAGACCATCCCTTAATTAAAAATGAATTTTGCCCCATTCGGTTTACCACTCCTTGTGCAAATTCAAGATGTTTTTGCTTATTCTCCATACTTGTAAAATTTTTTATTGAGTTAGAATTTTAATTACTCCTTCTCTTTTTACTTTGTTTAATTCACTTTCAGCATCTTTAAGATTTAGATTTCCTTTGATGTGTTTATATTGATTTTTCTCAACATCTTCAACAAACTTTATAACTTTGGAAACTTTATCTTTTGTAAGAACAGGTATGAGTATTTTCTTTAAATCCTTGCCATAAACATGTGGCTGTGCTTGACCTCTTTGAAGCAAATAGATTTCCCCCTGAATTGCAGTAAGCAAACAGTAGAAAAAATAAGTTGGGATTTCTTTTTCTTCTTTTGAGTATACTACATTACAATCTGAAGCAAAGATTTTTCCAGTATGGTATGCGGCATATCCTGAATTTGCACCTGATGCACTGATTGTAATGACTTTTCCGTTATAATTGCTTTGATTGTGATAATATGCTGCAGATTTTCCGCCTGCAATAACTGGTATTACACCGGTTACTACATCTGCTTTTGTAATAGATGTTCCTTTCTCTATATGCACAAAATCATCCAGTGCCTTTAGTTTTTTCCTTTCAATACCCCAAATTTCTTCCCAGTTGATTTTAGCTTTTAAAGAAATGTCAATTTCCTTAACAAATACCTCATCCTCAAAATTGAAGCAATCAATTAAGTTAACAGGTTGAATATGTTCTTTCAAACACTCTGAAATTTCTGCTATTGGCTCCTCCTTAAATGCTTTATAAATGTAAGTATTTACTTTATCAGGATTTCGCAAATTTTCCTTATCAAATAGTTTGGTTATTTCTCTACCATTAGTATCTGTTTTCATGTCCAACCCCTTATAGCCCCTTCGTTCACTAAAAGTATATCCGAGAAATGCTTTTTCGATTTCGTTATCTTTACCAGATTTAATAATCAAGGTTTGTTGCGGAACAAATTCCTTATACGACTTTTTATTGTTGCCTTTTACAGGTTTTTCAATCTGTCTGTGTGAAAGGAGGAAGTATAAGAATTTTTCTTTTTCAATTTCTAGTACTTCATCAAAAAACCAGTTGGTAATATGTTTCTCCTGTTGTTCTTTTGTGAGTTTTTCGTAATTCTTACCCTTTTTCCAATTCTTTACTTCGGTTAAATCATCAAACCATTTTTTATAATTCAGATAAAATTCTGATTTTAGAAATTCAGCCGATGGTTTGCGTTTTAAAAGTGTTTTATATTCTGTATTGTCAATACCAATGAGTGAAGTGTAATTTTCTAATAATTTTTTGCTGTCAATAAAATCCTCTTTACGTTCAGTGTCTTTACCCAAAATCAAATCTTCAGCAATGTATAGACAGTTTTTGGCAAAATCATCGCTCCGCCTTTTCATAAATAAAACAATGGTCTTAACATCTGTAGCACTAAAAGTATTTTTTCCAAATTCGACAACCGCTGTGATTTCAAAATGTTTTAAAAGAATTTCTCTTGCCTTCATATATATACCAGTATTCGTAAGAATAGGGCTTGGTAAGAAAACACCTGCATAACCTCCGACTTTAAGCAATTGTTTGGTTCGTTCAACAAACATAGCTTCAATATCATCACTGTCATCACTAATGCTTTGTAACAATTCGTATTTCGGTAGTCGTTCTTTATTCAGATGCTTTTTAAAATCTTTAATCGCATAAGGAGGATTTGCAACCAATACATCATACAATTTTGCAGGCATTTTGTCGTGTTCTTCAAGTCCATCACCGAAAATTATTTTTGCATCACCGTCACCGTGCATAAAGCAAGCTACCTGACTTGTTCTTGCTAATCGGTAATCCTTTTCAATTCCGCAGATGAAATCGGCTGCCCATTTAGTTGTTTCTTTGTATGAGGCAATATCTTTGTGTGTCTTATTGTTAAAAGTTTTGATGAGTTGCTGAATTTCTTCAATGGCTTCTGTTATGAAGTGTCCGCTCCCACAAGCATAGTCTATAACACTTGGCAATATTTTCGGTTCTTTGTTTCTTATTTTTTCTTCAACTATTTCTTTCAATGGCATTGCGGAAACAATAAACTTAGCTATTGGTGTAGGCGTAAAAAACTGCCCTTCGCTTTGTTTAAATCCGCTTTCTAACATATCTTCAAAGAAGTCGCCAAGGAATTGGGCTTTAGCATTGTATTTAAAACGAAAATATTGCAATCTATCAACTACTTCAAACAATACTTTGGCGTTTTGCTCAAACAATTCTCTGTTGTAAATCTCTTTAAATGAAAATTCGTTGTTGGTGTAAAATTTTAATTCACGATAAATCCGTTTTAAATCTTCTTTTGAAGTTTGTCTAGGAAAATGACTTATTATTTGTTCAATCTCTTCAAAAGTATAATTGATGACTGTTTCGCCTAAATAATCCCTCATTGCTTTTGCATAAAGGGTTTGTAATCTCTCAATCAATTCTTCCGAAGTGTCAACGCCTTTTTTTATTTGAAATTCAGTAATGGTATTTGCAGTTTTTTCTTCATCAACAATTTTTGCCAACACCAATGAAATAAATCTATTGAAAGCATTTGAACGGTCTGAAATATTATTGTGTCTTAATATTTCCTCAAATTTGTAGTACTCTGCTTTTGCATCGTCTTGATTAAACTCTTTTAAGTCAGCAACACGAAGCGGAACAAAACCAGGGTTGTATGGCTCAACTTCTTCTTCAAAAATCCCTCTTTCTTCAAACTGCTTTTTATTTTTGTGATTCCAAACCTTTACCAGTTCTGCAACATCAGTTGCTTTTTGATAAATTAAAGTATGCTCAATTTGGTTATCTTGTTTACGAATATCTTCTACTGTATCCTCAACTTTTACTATTGCAGTTTTATAATCAATAAACTTTTCCTGTTTTAGCAAATTGGCTGTTATTTGTGAAGTATAAAGGCAAAGAAAGCGGGTTGCCTTGTCTTGCTGGAAATATGAAAATAATTGTCCTCCATTTTCTCTCATTCTTTCTTTTTCCTTTTCAAATTCTGTACCCCATGTTTTACATTCAATAATCAAAACGGTCTTTCCTGTTTTTCCATCAGTAACGTTTATATCAGCTTTTCCGCTCTTAGCACTTCGTCCGAGTTTCCATTTCTTTTCAAGTGTCAGGTCTTGGGGTTTATATCCTTTTGCTAGAAGTCTGTCAATACATTCAAGTACAACAAAATTTTCATCACTACTGAAATTAGAAGTTGTATCGTCTCCCTTCTGAATTTTATCTCCATAGTTGATAGACGATTTCTCAAAATCTAGCGTAATGGTATAATTATCATAATTAGAATACTTTTTTGCCCAAATATTCCCTTTTTTATCTTCAGGAATAAAACCCAAAAGGGTAATTAAAGTTTTGATGTTTTCTGTTGTCATTTGCGATTATTTTTAATGTAATCAACTTTCTTTTCTGCTACTTTTAGAACTTGCTTTGCTGTTTCTTCATCAGCAATTTCATAAGCGATTTTTTCGCTTAAATATTGAATCAGCATATCATTTTGTTTAATGCCAAGTATGTCAGCAATTTTTATTATCTGTTCTTTGGTTGCCTTTCGCTCTCCTCTTTCAATTTTACTAAGTATGGCAGAGTCAATTTCTAATAATGCCGCTAATTGTCTTAAAAGCATTCCCTTTTCTTCTCTGTGACCTCTAATTATTTCACCTATAGTTTTCATTCTTGAATTATTTGTCTTGACAAAGATAGTCAATTTGCTTTTGATAAATCAAAAATATTTTATAAAAGTTATCAACATAATTCTGTGTGTCGGCAAAATTGGCTCTTTGGCTTTTGCCGAAGGGTTGGCTTCGTGTGTCGGGGCAAAAGACAATGTGCCAATGTGGGCAGGCAATAAAATTGTATTAAAAAAATGTGCGGTGGGAAAAAATTTTAAAAACATTGTGTCGGCTTGAGTGTCGGCAAATTCATTTTTCTTTCAGTCAATAACAGTCAGTTTCATTGTCATTTTGCTGTGTCGCTGTCTTTTCTCCGCTTGTGCATAACGTTTGATGGTATGGTGTCGTGCGGGATTACGAAGCGATTTCTTGTCAGTTTACACCGACTTTTTTACGAGCCACAAACGCTCGCAAACCACTGAAACCCGCATGCACTATACCATGTGTTAGCAACTGGCCTTTTTTGTTTTTTGTCATTTTGTTGTCAAATATACGTAATCTTTTCAATCGAAGTGCTGCGGTTTCTTGGTGCGTTGGCGTGGGACGGGCTGACAGGCTCTTTTGTAAGCCTTTGGATGGAGCGTTGGCTCGTGGGGGCTAGCAAATGTGCCTGACAGCGAAGGGATGGGCGGGACGGCTTGAACGTATGCTGTTTGTTTTTGTCTTTTGTGTCGGGGTTTTGTGAATTATCAAAATGGTAATAAACTGTCAAAACAGGGAAATGAACGATTGTTGAAAATAAATGTGCGATTATCGTAAAGAAATCAATGATTGGTCGAGTGAAAAACGTTATTGTTGTTGAGATATGTGTATTTAATTTGTTGAAATCCATATTTTTTATGTCGAAATATTAGTTTATGTAAAATAAATTCATAATTTGCATTGTGAAAATCGGATTTTATACATGGAAATCCAATATCAGGTCGAAGAAATCCTCGCTTGTTGTGTAGAAAGTCAATATTGTTGGTAAGAAAAGAGGTATGGAAGGGTGGAAATTCTATGTTCCATGTGCGAAATTCAGTATTAGTGTTAGTTTTTCCTTAATCTCTTAATATTAACTCTTAAATCTTACCGTAATGAACATTAATCAAGAAGACAAATTTAGTATGTACTACGTGGTAAAGAATACTTGCGAAAAGTATCAGACCACCTGGACGACAAACGCTGTATTTGCAGCAACGTACAATCTTTGGGTTGCTAAAATTCCGTTGATTGAACAAAACAGGGATGCCCAAACCCTTGAAACAACGGGTATAACCACCGATAAAACGGCGAAACGTAACAGCATGACTGAAAAAACGCTATTCATGATTAATCGTTTACAGTCGTATGCGAATGTTGTAAATAATCCAGAATTGCTTGAAAGTATAAAATATTCGGCTTCGGATTTGAAAAAATCGAGAGATACTGATGTTGTAGGTATTTGCAATACGGTGCTTGCCAAGGCTAATGCCAATGCTGCTGCTATTGTGACTTATGGCGTAACTGCCGCTATGATTACCGAATTACAGGCTGCTATTACAGCTTATTCGGCTACCCTTGCGAAACCTAAGGCTGCGAAATCGCAAACGAAAACGGCTACCGAAAACCTTTCCAAACTTTTTAAGGAAGCTGATGAACTTTTAGTTAAGCGTTTGGATTTGGATATTGAACTGTTTAAAACTTCGAAACCTGATTTTTACAGTCAATATAAAACTGCCCGAATTATTATCCCAACAGGTGGCGGTGCTACTTCTGTTTTAGGCAGTGTTAACCTTGCAGGAAGCGGAGAACCATTGAAAGGGGTATCGTTTACTTTTGTTGCTGAAACAAACGGAATGATGAAAGCTGCTACTGCAAACGAAACTGCAAAGCCCATAGTTAAAAAGAGTGCCGATAAAGGTAAGTTCCGTGCCACGTTGCCCGAAAGTACTTATAAAGTAATTGTTGAAAAAATTGGTTACAAAAAGCAGGAAGTAACAATAACCGTTGTAAATGGCGAAACTACGAACCTGAATATTGAACTTGAAAAGAACTAAGTTAACTAAACCCCGCTAAATGCGGGGTTTAGTTTTATAATACCTTTACCTTAAAACTGAGAGTATAGTTTCGTTCAGCACAAAGCGGTTTGTTTGTGTATTGATTTCGGTTAACATAGCGTCTGTTGTAAATCTGTCGCAAACGGTTTTGTGTACCGATGTATCGGTAAGAGCATATTTGCGAAGATTTGCCAATGTGAGCATGTAAACGGCTTTTTGATTTCCTATACTGAAATAATAATATGTTATCGGAATTTCCTTTGCCCTGCGATGCGGACCCGATTGTTTGTATTCGGTTTTGGTGGTTTTGAAAGTATAAATGTACAAGTATGAAGTATCGGCAATTAAAGAAGGGGTGCGGTTTATAAAGCGGTAATTTTCGCCATTGCTTAATCGAATGGCAAAAATACTATCCTTGTAAAACTTGGTTTCCTTGCCCTGTTCAATGCTGATGATATCGGGCGAGATGAAGAATTGCTTGAGTTTAATTTTATCGCCCTCGTGCTGCATGTCGGTAGGAATGGTCAGTTTCCCAATCTTAAAATCGGAATGTGTGAGGTATAGCCCCTCGACCTCGCTGTTTTTTATTTCCCTGGGGCGTTGAGCGAAAAGTTGCCCTGTGAGGATAAATAAAAAGAGTATAATCCCAGTTTTACCAGATGTTTTCATAGTATCATAACTTAAATTACAAACAAGAAGATTCAGATTATTTTTCCTTTTAACAGCTTGATTTGTAAGCTCCCGTGATCGGCTGCTTTGGGGCTGTGAGTAACCATAATTATTGTCGTGTTGTGTTTCTGGTTAATCTCTTTCAGTATGCTGAGGATCTCTTCCGACAGGCTGGGGTCGAGGTTTCCGGTTGGCTCGTCGGCGAGCAACAGCTCGGGGTTGTTGGCCAACGCCCTGGCGATGGCTACTCGCTGCTGCTGTCCCGCTGAAAGTTCCTTGGGGTAATGGGTGGTTCGGTCGTCTAACCCCACCCAATCCAGGAGCTCTATAGCCCGTTTCCTGTTTTTCGACTTGTCGCTGCATTTAACATTCAAGGCCAGCATTATGTTCTCGACAGCTGTGAGATAGGGCACCAGGGCGAAGCTCTGCATCACGAAACCTACGTGGTTGCTTCGGAAACTAGCAAGTTCGTCTTCGTCGCGCAGGTTTATTTCTCTGTCATTGTAAATCATCTGTCCTGAGGTAAACCGCAACAGCCCGCCCATCATCAGTAGTAAGGTGGTTTTGCCCGAGCCAGAAGCACCCGTTATCGTCACGAAAGCCCCCCGGGGTATGTCGAGCGATAAATTATCAACTGCATTTATGGCACCGTCGTGGCGGTGGTATGTCTTGGTAAGGTTTTTTATCTGAATAATCATGGTTAGTCCTCCTGCATGTTTGAAAAAGGTTCGATTTTACCGGCCATGTAGGCTGGGATGAGCGAGCCAATAACCGAGATTGTAATTGAAATAGCAATAGAAGTAAGGAGCAATGTGTAAATAGGATTCACTTGAATTCCCACGAACTGAGGGGCTAGCCAAATAGCTGCAAAAGTACCGGCTATATACCCCGCGGTTCCACCCACAAATCCCATCACAATTGCCTTGAGAACGAGTATGTAATAAACGTGACGTTTGTGGTAGCCAATCATCCGTAGTATGCCTATTTCCTTGCGTCGCTCGTTCACGTTGGCCCAGATGTAGTTGCCGATAGAAATGCTGCCTACGAAAATGATAATGATGAGGAAAACTAAGGATATTTTGTTCATCAAGCGGTTTGTCTCTATTTGCGTGGAGACTATCTGGCCTATGGTGGTGATGCGGGTGTCTGGCAATATGTTGCGAAGTTTACCCAGCAGGTTGTCGGATATTGCAGAGCAGCATCCCATTATTTCAATGGCACTTACTTGTTGGCCAGTACCCAAGAGCTGCTGCACGCTGTGCAGGTTTGCAAAAACACGATCGTCGTCCACCGTGCCTGTTTCGGGCAATACTTTTACGATGGTGAAAGGCTTGTTTTCTAAAAAGAGGGTGTCGAATTGCTTCACCTTTAGCTTTTGTGCAACTGCCGACCCAACGAAGCAATCTGATGACGAAAGGCTATCAATTCCTTTGCGCTGCAGTTTCTCGTCAACATATTTGGCGGGCTCGGCACCAGGTTTTGCCGCACAGCCAGCCCCCCCGTGTCCGCCCAACAAGCCACCGTTTTGCCACAAAGGTTTCGACGCTATTTCGCTCTTAGGCAATATACCAGTAAGCACAATGTTGTGGTTTCCAATCTTCACCCGGCGGGTAAGTTTTGGCGACATGTTTTCGACTCCTGGCAATGTAGATGTCAATATCTTCTCGACGTAGCTCTCAGGAAATGTTGGTGCGTCGATGTCGGCAGAGTAGTAATTATCGACACTGGCAGCCTGTGGTAATACAAGGATGTTAGCACCCAGGTTGTCGAGGTTCACGGCAACTGCTTTTTCGGAAACAACCGAGATTGAACGTATGCCTACTATGACACCAATGCCCAACGTTATGGCCAGTAAGCCCGAAACCAATTGCGATTTCCGGTGCCACAACTCTTTTAAAATTAATTCTGTTAGTCTCACATGTCCGCTATTTTTTAGGTCCGCAAGCACCAGGTACACAACTGCTCCCACATCCTCTAACAACCTTGTTTGCGGCAAGAACCAACTGGGTTGTTTCCACCACTCCTTCGAAAACACCGGTTGTTTGCCCCGATGCATTTAACACCATAACCGTAGAAGCGTTCGTGCTTTTCACATTAAGTTGCTTTATGAATCCTGCTTCTTTTGTGTCGGCAAGGTCAACTTCGATTACCGTTGCTTTGTTTTGCAGTTGCGTAGTTGCAGATTTGCATCTCTCAAGTATTTTGGCTCTATCGGTGTATGTTTTCTTTGAAATCACCAAGAACACGGGCTTTCCACTACCCACCGACTCATATACCTGGTTGAGCTTGGGTGATGGGACAAGCTCGGCCACCTTCTCCGACGTTGCCTCTTCGAGTAAGTATCCGCCTGTTAGCTGACCCTTCGAAGAAAGCACGAGTATCAGCGGAATGGGTGCTCCAGCCAAACGCCACTGGCTAACCAGTGGAGCATTAGCTGCATCTTCACGGTTCATATGCACGATAACAGCGTTTTTGCAAATGCCATTCGCAGCTTTTGCTATTGCAGTAGCTTTGGATGTATTGGCATGTCCTGCTTCTGTAACCACCACAAAAACAGCTTTCCCTGCCTTTTTAGCCTTGTCGAGCTCAGTTTGCACACTTGTTGGACTTTTACTTGCAACACCCTGACTTTGCCCCGTTTTTTGCTGATTAGCACTGGCTTCACTTGATATGTTGCCTAAATCACTGCCGGAGACAGATAATACCCCCGTGTTTAATAATAGCAGGGTCATTACCTGCCAATTTTTAAATAACTTCATATACTGTTTTTTTAAAATTAAAAGTACTTTTATTGAATTTTTAAATCCATCTGCCAGTTTTTTGGCAGTATTGTAAATAGTTTTCGCCGTGGGTGTTTCTCAGGTATTCTTCTTCGA
>Ga0302252_1001616_pt1 | contig 12548 bp, 11 predicted proteins | sample AAG_RA_Leu_MG_FD_193511 | JGI IMG/M metagenome (GOLD analysis project Ga0302252, IMG submission 193511) | Enriched activated sludge microbial communities from anaerobic digester in WTTP, New Holstein, Wisconsin, United States - AAG_RA_Leu | ecosystem: Engineered > Bioreactor > Anaerobic >...
TTAAAATTTATATGAAAATGTCCACAAATAGCCGGATATTTTCACTTTTCGTTGTGCCCGGAACGGGCATGATGGTTTGAGTAATAATAAAGTCCTGACCCCACTACGAACCCGACCACAAATCGCTACGAGCAAGAAAGGAGATTCCGCCCATGCCCGATGATCAAAGCCCCGGCAGCAAGTATCAAAAAGGCGTGCTCTACGACATTCCGGTGATCGATCTGAAGACCGATCCGAACCAGCCCCGGAAGACACTGGACCCCCAAGCCCTGGAGGAGCTTACCGCCTCCATCAAGCAGGTGGGTGTCCTCCAGCCGGTCCTCTTCCGCCCGGGCGACGCGGGCTACCTCTATCTCGTGGCGGGGGAGCGCCGCTTCGCCGCCGCCAAGAACGCGGGCCTCCTCACCATCCCCGGAATGTATGTGGATGGTTCGCCCGCCGAGATCGCCCTCGTGGAGAACCTCCTCCGCCAGGACCTCACCGCCGTGGAAGAGGCCGAGGCCCTCCAGCGCCTCAAAGACGACCAGCAGTACACCGACGAGCAGTTGAGCGGCGTCATCGGCCGTGCCCGGACCACCCTCTCGGACATCCTCCTCATCAACCGCCTCCCCGCTGAGATCCGGGACGAATGCCGGGGCGACCGCAAGGTTTCCAAGAGCGCCCTCATCGAGATCGCCCGGAAGAAACAGGCCCGGGGCATGCAGACCGCCTGGACCAAGTACAAGGAAAAACAGGCCAAGGCCGCCGCCGGCGCCACCCGCAAAGAGAAGGCCCCCGCCACCCCGGAGGAACTCATCGACTGGGTGACCAAGGCCAACACCAAACTCAACACCATCGACCCCGCCCCCTGGACGGAAGAAGAAAAGACCGCCTTCACCGAGGCCCTGGAGGACCTTCAGGAAACAATCGGGGGGCTCCTGGCGGCCAGCGAAAATCTGAGGCAAAACTTTTCGTGAGTCGTCAATTGCTGAATAATATCAGCTACTTTACCTATGCCGGAGCTCCGGCATACCCCATGGAAGCTCCGTTAATAGTTAGGCAGAATCACCTCTCCAGATACAATATTATGAATAAAGGACAACAATCATGTTCAATGACAAAAATGTTTTAATTACTGGCGGCACCGGCTCGTTCGGCAAAAAATGCACTGAAATCATTCTCCAAAAATATAAACCAAGGCGTCTCATCATTTACAGCCGGGATGAACTCAAGCAGTTTGAAATGGCCCAGGAGTTTCCCGATACAAAATACGACTGTATCCGATATTTTATCGGCGACGTGCGGGACAAGGAAAGAATGAATAGGGCCTTTCGCAATGTCGATTACGTGATTCACGCCGCCGCCCTGAAGCAGGTCCCCGCGGCGGAATACAATCCCTTTGAAGCGGTAAAGACCAATATTCTCGGGGCGCAGAATGTTATCAATGTGGCCATCGATCAAGGGGTAAAGAAAGTGATTGCGCTGAGCACGGACAAGGCGGCCAATCCCATCAATCTTTATGGCGCCACAAAGCTTTGTTCCGATAAGCTTTTTATTGCCGGCAATTCTTATGTGGGTCAGGATCATTCCATCTTCAGCGTGGTCCGTTACGGCAATGTTGTCGGTAGCAGGGGCAGCGTCGTCCCCTTCTTTCTCAAATGCAGAGAAAACGGGATTCTGCCGATTACCGATCCCCGCATGACCCGCTTCTGGATCACCCTCGAACAGGGTGTCAATTTTGTCCTGGCCTGCCTGAAGAAAATGGTCGGTGGCGAACTGTTTGTTCCAAAGCTGCCCAGCATGAACATAATGGACCTTGCCAAAGTGATCGCACCTAAATGCAAAACAGAAATCATTGGCATTCGCCCCGGCGAAAAACTGCATGAACTCATGATTACAAGAGACGATGCCCGGCGTACATTAGAGTTCAAAGACCATTATATGATTCAGCCGGATTTCCATTTCTGGAAGCGGCGCTACAACCATAATGAGGGAAAGCCGGTACCAGAAGATTTTGAATACAGTTCAGACAACAATCCCCAAAAGCTAAGCCTAACAGAGATGCGGAAGATCATAGACAACCTATGACTTCCCCAACCCCCCCTTTTTTTCATGGAAGTGAGGGTCACACATGCAGAAAAACGAATACAATAGCCGTATCCAAGCGGTTGAACGCAGACTGAACGCCACCGACGGCTTCATTTCTTACGGTCATCAGTCGATCTCAGAAGATGATATAGAGGCGGTGGCGGCAGTGTTAAGATCGCCCTATCTAACTACCGGGCCAGTTGCCGCAGAGTTTGAGGCTGCGCTTTGTGACCTTACGGGCGCCAAACATGCCATCGTATGCTCCAACGGCACAACAGCGCTGCACCTTGCATGTTTAGGCCTTGGCATAGCCAAAGATAACTTAGGAATCACATCGCCATTGACATTTATGGCATCCGCCAATTGCATTGAGTTTTGCGGTGGGCGTGCGGATTTTGTGGATATCGATCCGGATACACTCTGCCTTTCCGCGGAGAAACTGGAACTTTATTGTCGGGATGTGGCCGTTCCCAAGGTGGTGATCCCTGTGGACTTTGCGGGTGTGCCCGCGGATTTGCCGCAAATTCATGCCTTGTCGAAAAAATATGGCTTTCGCATCATCGAGGATGCGGCCCATTCCATTGGTTCCACTTATGATTGGAACGGAACTCAGACAAGCTGTGGCGCCTGTGTCCACTCCGATGCAGCGATTTTTTCTTTTCATCCCGTCAAGACCATCACCACCGGTGAAGGCGGCGCCGTCTTGACGAATGATGACAAATTGGCAGATCGCATTCGGCTGATGCGTTCTCATGGGATAGAAAGGCGGGGCGACCTGTTGACAAAAAATGATGGACCCTGGTACCACGAAATGACTGATCTCAGCTACAATTGCCGTATTACCGATTTTCAATGCGCCCTTGGGAAATCGCAATTAAAAAAACTGCCAGTCTTCAAAGAGCGACGCAGGGAAATCGTTGACCGCTACAGCGATGCGTTTTACAAGTATGATGAATTAAAGCTGCCCCCTGATCCGAAGCATAGTTCCATTTGCTACCACTTATATACGCTGCGATTCAACAATGGCGGCGAGGCGCGTTACGAGATTTTTCACAAATTATGGAAAGTAAAAATATATTGCCAGATTCATTATATCCCCGTGTACTGGCAGCCCTATTATCACAGGAAATATGGCTATCAGACCGGGAAGTGCCCAAAAGCCGAAGAATATTATGCACACTGCCTCTCTTTGCCTTTATACCCGGCACTGACCAATGATGAAGTTGACTATATCATAAAATCAGTTGTTGATTGTTTACAATGAGGTGCAAAGATAAAAATCAAAAAACAATTAGACAACTTTTTTGCGCTGTCGTAGACGGAACACTATTGTGGACAGTATGCGGCTTGTCCTAGGCACTGCCCAACTTGGCATGAATTATGGCATAGCGAATCAAACAGGCAAACCCGAGCTGGCAACAGCACGAAACATCGTGCGCACGGCATGGGAAGGCGGCATTAGATGTTTTGATACAGCCCAGGGCTATGGCGACAGTGAACGAATATTGGGGGATATTTTTTCAGATTTGGGAATATCAAAAGAGGTCCGCGTAATTACCAAACCCGCCCCACATATTGACCACACAAACAGAGATAATCTGGAAAAAGCATTAAAGAAAAGCCTGAAAAGTCTTAAACTGGAGCGTTTATACGGACTTATGCTGCACAGGGAAACTTCTCTTGCCCTCTTTGATGATGGTTTATACGATATTTTACGGCATTTTGTTGAACAGGGTCTTGTTGAGCATATTGGCGTTTCCCTCTATTCACCGGCTAAAGCCTGGGCGGCTATAGAAAAAGACATCATAAGCATCGTGCAGGTGCCCGCAAATATGTGCGATCAACGTTTTTATAAAACAGGGTTATTCGCACGGGCCGAAGCAAAAAAAACAGAAATCTATATCCGTAGTGTTTTCCTTCAGGGCTTGCTTCTTATGAGCAAAGAGAGCCTCCCGGAACATATGAAATTTGCTGTCAATGTAATCGACAAAGTGGAACAATTGTGCCAAGCGTTCAATTTGACAAAACAAGAATTATCCATGTGCTACATCATGCAAAAATATCCACGAGCGTTTATTGTCGTTGGCGCGGAAACGCAAGAACAACTAAAAAATAACATAGACATATGGAAACATTCAAAGCCAGCATCAATAACTGCAGAAGTGGATAGAATCTTTGCCGATCTTGATGAAAGAATAATCAATCCAACATTATGGCCAAATTGAAAATATGAAAACAGTCGCCCTTATTCAAGCCCGTATGACATCAAGCCGTCTGCCGGGGAAGGTCTTACAGGACATTGCCGGATGCCCCATGCTTTTGCGTGTTGTTGAACGCGCTCAACAAGCCAAAGCCATTGATCTTGTTGCTGTCATCACATCAACACATGAAAGCGACGACGCCATCGAGCAATGCTGCAAAGAAAATGGCATAGAAGTTTTTCGCGGCAATCTGGATGACGTCCTGGATCGCTATTACCAGGCAGCCATACATTTTCATGCCGATGCTATCGTCCGCATCACCGCCGATTGTCCCCTTTTAGATCCCGCTATTTCGGATCTGGTTGTGGAGACTTTTAAAAATGGCGATTATGATTACGTATCCAATACGATAGAATGCACCTACCCGGATGGTCTCGACACGGAGGTCTTTCGCTTCGACGCCCTTAAAAGAGCATGGCAATCGGCTAGTTTGAAGTCGGAAAGAGAACATGTCACGGCTTACATCTATAAGCATCCGGAGCTTTTTCGCTTTGGCATGGTGAAGCATTCCGAAGATTATTCCGCATTGCGCTGGACGGTAGATACCCAGGCGGACCTCGATTTCGTGCGCGCCGTCTATGCATACTTCGACGGCAAGCATTTTGACATGACGGAAATATTACAGTTTATGAAGGAGCATCCGGAAGTTAGTTCTATCAACGCAGGGCAGTTCCGCAACGAAGGCTATCAAAAGTCACTGCATGAAGGCATGGAAATCAAAGCCAACAGAAAGGAAAAATAGTGGGAAAAGGTCAAGTACTCTGGGAACACGCAAAAAAAATTATTCCCGGTGGCAACATGCTGTTGTCCAAGCGGGCGGAGATGTTTTTGCCGAACCTGTGGCCGGCTTATTTCAGCAAAGCGAAGGGGTGTCGCGTTTGGGACCTCGATGGCCGTGAATATGTCGACATGTCCATCATGGGGATAGGAACCAATATTCTTGGATATGGTCATCCCGAAGTGGATGAAGCAGTGCGCAAAGTCATTGACGCAGGCAACATGTCAACCCTCAACTGTCCAGAAGAGGTTTACTTGGCGGAGCAGCTTATTGAGCTGCACCCCTGGGCAGACATGGTGCGCCTTACCAGATCAGGAGGGGAGGCCAATGCCGTCGCGATTCGCATCGCCCGCGCCGCCTCCGGACGGGACAAGGTGGCGTTTTGCGGCTATCATGGCTGGCATGACTGGTATCTTGCCGCGAATCTTGGGGATGAAAAGACTCTTGCCGGGCATTTGTTGCCAGGACTGGAACCAAAAGGCGTGCCAACCAATCTTAAAAATACAATTTTCCCTTTTAACTATAATACCTTCAATGAGCTGGAGACCATTACAAGTCAGCATGATATTGGCGTGATCATCATGGAAGTATCGCGTAATAAGGGGCCTGAAAATAGTTTCCTAGAGAAAATTCGTCAATTGGCGACGGCCAAGGGCATTGTCCTGATTTTTGATGAATGCACTTCAGGATTTCGTCAGACCTTCGGAGGCCTTCACAAAGAGTATGGTGTGGAACCTGATATGGCGATGTTCGGAAAATCCATGGGAAATGGTTATGCCATCAATGCGGTCATCGGTCGGCGGGCAGTAATGGAGGCTGCGCAATCATCTTTTATCAGCAGCACCTTCTGGACAGAACGAATTGGCCCTACAGCTGCCTTAAAGACGCTGGAAGTAATGGAAAGGCTAAAGTCTTGGGAAAAAATTACCAAAACAGGCCATCAAATCAGAAAAGGCTGGCTGCAATTGGCGGCAAAACATGGGCTTGATGTTGAACTGTGGGGCCTGCCGGCTCTTTCTGGCTTTACAATAAAAAGCCCCCACGCCCTTGCGTACAAAACCCTGATTACACAGGAGATGCTGGACAAAGGTTATTTGGCGGCCAACAGCGTATATGTTTGCACCGAACATTCACCCGACATTGTAGAGGGATATTTTTCTGCCCTTGACTCTGTCTTTGGGTTGATCAAGGCATGTGAGGAAGGACGGGACGTCACGACGTTGCTCAGAGGACCGGTCTGCCATGCCGGATTCAAAAGACTTAACTGAATGAAAACGAGTTCTTTGCCTTCACTTTACATACGTGCAGATGCCTCTCAAAATATCGGTACCGGCCACGTCATGCGTTGCATCGCTTTGGGGCAGGCGTGGCAGGAAAAAAGGGGCCGGGTTGTTTTCATCAGCCACTGCGAAAGCAAAAAATTGCAGGAGCGTATTATCGACGAGGGTTTTGACTTTATCTATATAGAAAATCCCCATCCTCACCCTGCTGATCTTGATAAAACGATTGAAACACTGTCCACTATGCACTATCCACCATCCACTAATGATTGGCTGGTTGTTGACGGTTATCGTTTCGATTCAATGTATCAGAAGAAAATAAAGGAAGCAGGCTACAAACTGCTCTGGATCGACGATTACGGACATGCGGAGCATTATTATGCCGACATCGTGCTCAATCAGAATGTTTCCGCCGAAGCGTCTTTTTACGCCAAACGAGAGCCCGCCACGCGGTTGCTTTTGGGTACCCGCTATGTCCTCCTAAGACGCGAGTTCAGACAGTGGCAGGGCTGGCAGCGAGAAATTCCCGCTACGGCAAATAAAATTCTTGTCACCCTGGGAGGTGGCGATCCCGAAAATGTAACACTGAAGGTAGTCCGGGCATTAAAGCAGGTCGGTAGCTCGGGGCTGGAAGCAAAGATCGTCGTCGGACCCACCAATCCCAATCTGCATACCTTGCAACAGGAAGTTGACGATAACGCAAATATGCAGATTATTACGAACGCAACGAACATGCCGGAACTGATGGCTTGGGCGGATGTGGCGGTTTCTGCCGGGGGAAGTACCTGTTGGGAGATGGCGCTGTTGGGACTTCCCAACATGATTATCTTTTTTGCCGACAATCAGCGACCTATTGCCGAAAAACTACATGCAGACAATATGGCTTTGAGTGTGGGCTGGGGCAGCAAATTAACTATTGAAGATATAACTCAAAGCTTGGAAAAACTCATATGTACTGCACCACTCAGAAAAATATTTTCAATAAATTCCAGAAATCTCGTTGATGGCGACGGGGCGCAGCGGGTTTGTCAGGAAGCAATGTAATCCATTATGAACATTCTGGTTTTGGGCAATGCAAATAAGGATTTCACTGGCTATCAGACAAGCGTTATTTCATGCGCTTATTGGCCAGAGGATGGGAGACGCCCGTGAGCGAGATTATCGGAAAAGGCGTCTTTTATCTGCGGGAGATACGGTCAGATGATCGGGAGAAGATCTATCGATGGCGGAATTCGCCGGATGTTGCCAAATATATGTATACCGATCATCAGATCACAGAAGAAGAGCATAACCGTTGGTTTGATTTAATATTGAACGATAAAGGCCGTAAATATTGGATCATTGTTTATGATAAGAAAGAAATCGGTCTTGTGAACATATATGATATTGATGACCTCAATAAAAGATGCTGTTATGCTTCTTACATCATTAGTCAAAATTTGAGAGGAAAAGGGATAGGAACGCTTTCGGAATATTATATTCTAAGATATTTATTTGAGGCACTGGGATTCAATAAAGTATGTGCCGAGGTTTTTGTATTTAACAAAGCGGGTATCAATGTGCATAAAAGCCTTGGTTTTCAAGAAGAGGGCCTGTTTCGACAGCACAGAGTCAAAAATGGTCAATTTCTCGATGTTGTTGCGTTGGCCATGTTGAGAAGTGAGTGGGATGAAAAGAAACCGCAGATTGAACAGAAATTAAAGGCGAAGGGGATTTTATAAAATGCATGCCTACTCTTGCATTTCAATCAATAATCGGACCATAGGACGCGGAGGCCCCGTTTACATAATTGCGGAAATGTCCGCCAATCATGGTCAAAGTTATGATGAGGCTATCAAAATCATTCATGCAGCTAAAGAAGCAGGAGCCGATGCTATCAAGTTACAGACTTATACACCGGACACCATTACAATCGACTGTGACAACGAATACTTTCGTATTGGTAAAGGAACGCTCTGGGAAGGCCGAAATCTCTATGATCTATATAAAGAAGCCTATACTCCCTGGGAGTGGCAGCCAAAGCTAAAGAAAGTAGCGAATGACCTAGGATTGGATCTCTTTTCCACGCCTTTTGATGATACGGCAGTCGAATTCCTGGAAAAGATGGATGTTCCCGCTTATAAGATCGCATCTTTCGAGTTGGTGGACATTCCATTGATTCAGCGCGTGGCAAAAACAGGAAAACCAATAATCATGTCCACAGGGATGGCTACCATTGGTGAGATCGAAGAAGCTGTTACAGCGGCGAGGGAAGCAGGCTGCAAAGAACTGGCCCTGCTCAAATGCACCAGCGCCTACCCCGCACCGCCGGAAGAAATCAATTTGCGCACTATCCCCCACATGGCCGAGGCGTTTGGAGTGCCCGTGGGCCTTTCGGACCATACCCTCGGTATTGGCGTACCTGTCGCCGCCGTTACACTGGGCGCGTGCATCATAGAAAAACACTTCACCATTTCCCGTGCAATCCCCGGCCCGGATAGCGCCTTCTCCCTGGCACCGCATGAGTTTAAGGAAATGGTAAACGCCATCCGTGTGGCGGAAAAAGCATTAGGCCAAATAAATTATGCTGTTACCGAGAAAGAGGCCGCCAGCCGCATCTTTCGACGATCGTTGTTTGTGGTAAAGGATATGAAAGCTGGTGATGTTTTTACTGGAGAAAATGTGCGTTCCATACGACCAGGCTATGGCTTGCATACAAGGTATCTAAAAGATATTTGGGGGAAAAAAATATTAAAAAATGTACATGCAGGTACCCCAATGAGTTATGATTTAATAGCGCACAAAGAAATATAGAAATAGATATGCATCTGAAATCATAATAATTTATTATTTAATGATAAAATCGATACGGGAAAGCTTAAAGTCAAGTTTATTCAAACGAACAATTATATATACAGCTTCGGCATCTTTAAATGCGTTAGTAGCATTCCTGCTTTTACCTGTATTGACGAGATATCTTTCTCCTTATGATTATGGCGTGGTTGAAACATTCATGGCAATAGTTACATGCCTGACAGGTGTAGTTTTAGTTGGTGGAAACACTCTTATGAGTCGGCACTATTTTGTTCTTGAAGAATCTGATAGGCAAGAATTTACAGGCAATATTCTGGGGATGATTTTTATTGTGTCTGTTTCATTGTTATTTTTGTATTTTTTTTCAAATATCTGGGGGAATTTTTGGTCAAATCTTTTAAAGATCAGCAGTGTATTAATTGTTCTTGCGATTGTTGTGTCATTCGCAAATGCCATTATCGCTATGCTTTCTAATACGCTTCAGCTTGAAAAGAACGCAACATTTTATATGATATTCATGAATTCGAGGACTCTTTTTGAAATCTGTTTATCACTGTTTCTAATAATGGGGATTGGTCTAACTTGGGACGGGCGAATATCAGGAATCGCAACAAGTATCATTTTATTTAGTGCGGTTGCATTATATCTGTTTAAATCACGGAATATCTCAATTCGCTTGCCAACAAAATATAAAAAGAAAATCATTGTGTTAGGGGCGCCAATGATTTTATCTCATCTAGGCGGTTGGGTTTATGGAATGGTTGATAAAATAATGATTAATAATCTTGTGGGGGTTGATGCAACAGGATTGTACTCTCTTGGGTATCGATTTGGAATGGTAGTTATGATGATTGAAACGGCTTTCAGTTTGGCGTGGATGCCTTTTTTTTATGAAAATATTGCAAAGAAAAAACATGAAAATAATTTAAAAATTGTAAAAGCAACTTATGTCTATTTATTTTTTCTTATTTTATTTTCCATCTCTTTTGGCTTCTCTGGGAAATATCTTCTTTATTTAATGGTAGATGAGAGATTTTTTGGTGCAGCGCAATTCATTTGTTTAATTAGTATAGCGTATTGTTTTGACGGCATATGGAAGATGTTTCTCGGTTATATAATCTTTTTAGGCCACATGAAAACGTATTCAATGATAACAATAATAACTGCTTTAATTCAGGTAATGCTTAATTACTTAATGATTAATGCTTTCGGTCTAATTGGTGCGGCATGGGCAACTTGTGTATCCATGGCTATAGGTGCTTTAATAACAATAATAATAGCAACGGCTATACATAAAATGCCATGGCGATTACAGGAGCAATGGGGGTAAAATGAAAGACAATTTTATTGATAAACAAGTTCAATACTGGGATACATTAGCGCGATCCGTGCCAGATAGTGTTGCACTCAATCACTGGATTGATGAAAATAATAACCCCTTAGATGCTGAATTGTTTTATGAGATTGCACATTATCTTTGCACGGAGTTTTTGCAGAATAAAGCAAGCGGCAATATACTTGAAATTGGTTGTGGCAACGGATTAATTCTCAATAATCTTAAATGCCTTTTAAGGGATAATAATGCCTGGCATCTATTTGGTGCTGACATCAGTCCGGAAATGTTAAAAAGAAATACTGACAAAAAATTAACATTATATCAATGTGACGCGAGCAGGATACCTTGCTGCGATCACCTATTTGACCTCGTGTATATGCATAGTGTCGTTCAATACTTTGATAATGAAAGCTATCTTGATGCCGTATTAAAAGAATGCTTGAGGATTGTCAGAGATGGGGGGGCATATGCATAATGGATGTTCCCTGCGTCTGGTACAAAGAGCTAATGCAAAACCAGGGTTTAAAATCACAGTTAAAAAGGAAAGCGGCTGAATATGCACGGAGACGCATTCACTTTGTATATAATATATATCAGAAGCTGAAGAAAGAAATGAGATTTGAGACCGTCTGCGGTGTTCAGATTCATGCGCCATCCTTTAACGGATTTTGGGCGGATACTGACTATTTCTACAAATTTAATAAATATTTTAAAAAGGTATCCGTTGAGGTGCAGCCCTTTTTACATAAGCCGGTCAGATACCGGAAGTTCCGATTCAATATATTAATGAAGCAAGCAAAGACACCATGTTTGTAGGAGATTAGTTATGAAAGCCATTATTTTGGCCGCTGGTTACGGTAATCGCATGAGACCATTAACGGACTCTAAACATAAAACACTTCTTGAAATTGGAGGACGCTCCATTATTGAAAGGATTATTGATGGGTTATCTGATAATTCAATCCATGAAATAGTTATGGTTACGGGCTATCGAGCAGACGAGTTAAAGGCCTACCTTCTTGATAAATACCCCGACATCAATTTCACGTATGTCCACAATAGCCGTTATCGTGAAACGAATAATATCTATTCCATGGCACTGGCCTTTGATACGATTTCAATTGATGATGATATTGTGCTGATCGAATCTGATCTCATTTATGATCCAGCCGTTATCAAACGGTTATTTACTTCAAGATTCGATAATATCGCGCTTTTAGACAGGTATAGAAGTGGGATGGATGGAACTGTTGTCACTGTGAGAGATGGTGTGATTACCCAAGTTATACCGACTCACTTACAGGGACCAAACTTTGATTTCTCAGATAAATATAAAACCCTTAACATTTATAAATTCTCGAAGGACTTTTGCAATAATTTATTTAAAAAATTATTAACTTATTATGCAAAGGTCATAGACGATAACTGTTACTATGAACTCATTTTAGGCATCCTTATTTATATGCAGCAGGATAAAATTCATGCTGAAATTTTAAACGATGAAAAGTGGTCTGAAGTCGATGATCCAAATGATCTTAGGGTTGCAGAATTTGTATTCAATGAAAATCAACGCCTTAAGATTTTGGAGGATACTTTTGGTGGTTACTGGAGCCATGATGTATTGGATTTTTGTTTTATCCGCAATATGTATTTTCCAACAACATCAATGATTTCTGAAATGCGAAATAATTTACTTAATCTCCTTCAAAATTATGGATCAAGGCAAGACATTTTGAACCAAAAATTGGCATACTTTTTACTTTATAAACGGGAATGTTTGAACGTCTTAAATGGCGCTTCGCAAATTTATCCTATTTTACAAAATTACTTCAGTGATCAAAAAATCTTGCTGCCGGAGCCTACGTTTGGTGAATATCCTAGAATATTTCCACGTCATGATGTGTATTTAGATAAAGTTGGCATAGATGCGGATGAGCTTATGGCGAAAGTTGGACACGCTGATGTAGTAGTAATCGTTAATCCAAACAATCCAACGGGTACTACGATAAATTCAGAGCGAATTTTTGACCTTA
>Ga0302252_1001617_pt1 | contig 12546 bp, 10 predicted proteins | sample AAG_RA_Leu_MG_FD_193511 | JGI IMG/M metagenome (GOLD analysis project Ga0302252, IMG submission 193511) | Enriched activated sludge microbial communities from anaerobic digester in WTTP, New Holstein, Wisconsin, United States - AAG_RA_Leu | ecosystem: Engineered > Bioreactor > Anaerobic >...
AGGGCCTTTTGAGAGAGGCTCTCGGCATAGCCTCTTGCGTCTCCGGTCATGAGATAGGATATGATCTTTCCGAACATATCCGGATAATGAGCATCCTCTCCCCCTTCCAGAGAGGGATTGTCGTTGACCTCAATGACATAGAGCTTTCCGTTGCTCTCCTTGATATCCACTCCGTATAGGCCCTTGCCTATAGCATTGCCGGCCTCTAGCCCCATACTTATGACCTCCGGGGGAACCTGATCGGCTGGCACGCTCTCCACATCGCAATAAACGACATGGCCGTTCACCGATGCCTGGATCTTGAAGGTCTCAGAGGGAATGATGTACCGGCAGGCATAGAGCAATTGGCCGCCGACCACCCCCACCCTCCAGTCGAACCTGCTCTCGATATACTCCTGCACCACAATCCAGTCCGAGAGCTTGAAGAACCTTCTGGCCACCTTGAGCAAATCCTCCACACTTTCCACCTTCTCCACCCGGGCGGAAAAGGAGGTGGATGGCTCTTTGAGCACCAGGGGAGAGCCCAATTCCAGGAATAGTGCAGCTGCCTGGGCCTCATCCAGTTCCTTTTTCCTTAAAAAGCGGGTCTGAGGCATGGAGATTTTCTTTTTCATAAGATGCATGTACATATTGATTTTATCGGCGCAGATCTTTATGGATTCAGGATCGTCTATCACCGGTATGCCGTACATCTGGGCCATCCGGGCCGCAACATAGGTGCTGTTCATGGGATCGGTATTGGCACGGATAAAGAGGGCATCCAGCCTGGGGATCTTTTTCATGTCCACGGGGAAGATGAACTCTACGGTATGGCCCATGCTCTCAGCCACATCTCTGCATTTTATCACAGCCGTGATCTGCTCCGAGCTGCTCAAGGTCTGTCGATTTACAAATATGCCCAGCTTACTCAAGGCGGCTCACCCTCTTATCCAGGAGGTCCTGTAGCATTTCCGTCTCATCTTTTGATAATTGGGAGTATTTTACAGGGGAGAGAGATGAGAGACGGCAGCCTGCTTCGTCCTTGACCATCACTATCTCCACCAGTGGGAGGTGAAATACCTCATAGATCCTTTCTGCCAGATCCCTGGCCTTCTCGCAGCAATTTATGGACTTGCCGAAGATGGATACGCATTTGACCACAGTAGCTCTCTCGCTTATCTTCTGATAGCAGAAGGGATATCTCCCCCGATTGGTGACATGCTTGATTATCTGCTTGGCCTGCTCCAGATCCGACACCAGAAAATGGTCCGATGGAGTGGAGAAGTAGTTTAGCCCATATACTATGGCCGGCAGGGAGACATAGACATTGGATATGATCCATTCGCAGACCGGGATTCCGGCCAGCTTGGCCTTCTCCAGACAGATGGGGACGATGTAGGCATCCAGCACATCGCTGCTGCTGGGTATGGTCCTGATCCACTCTTTCTCATTTCTGACTATAGTGTAATAGGGCTCAGTCTTGTAGAAGTAACTCTCATTAACAATATATTGAGAGTCATCTTCTTTTAAGACATACATTATATCCCTTTTAGGAATGTGGTCTTTGTGTTTGTTCATTAAAGAATCACCGCATAGCCTGCGTGTGATAAAATAGACCTGTCTTGTCGAGAAAATACGGTTTGCTTCCAGATTTGCGTGAGGCGATATCTGACATTTCTTTGTAGCTACCGCTACGGTGTCTATTCAAACTACGGTGCCGATCGGGATCGGATGCAATCTCGTTCTCGGAAATATGGATCTCCTCAGGCCCTTATTCCTGGACTGGTAGTATTTATTTTTATCGAGCAAAAGGAGGGGCTTTTCAGCCATATCGGCATCTATTGCCCTTGTGATCTCTAATCCTATTGTCGGCCATCTCTGCATCCAGGAAGCAATATCGCGAGAATCAACCCAGACCCTGGCGTTTGACTAGCGCCAGGGGCGTGACTTCCATCCTAATTTTGCTCCCCCAGCATAAGCATTAACTCCCGAGGGCTGGTGACCGGTGGGCGGCAGCTCTTGCCGCTGCAAACATAGGCAGCGCTCTTGCCTTCGATTTTTGCCAGGCCTCTGGCGAATTCGGCCATCTCTGCCGTATCCTCTCCCTGGGAGAGGAGTACAGATTTGCTGGGCAGGAAGCGCTCTCTTATTACTTTGAGCATCTCAACAGCGTCCTCATCTTCCTTTTTACCCACCAGGGCGATTTGGATGGCCGGTCCAAGGCCATAGTCCAGGGAGGAGAGAAGCATGGTGTATCCCAGGGTCTGGCCAGCTGCCGAGGCTCCTGAGGCTCTGGCCAGCTGCCAGGCTTTATTTTCACATTCCGGCTGGCCGGTGAGATGGCTGAGCCGGAGAAGGTCCAGCATGGCGGCAGAATTTCCGGAGGGAATAGCTCCATCGCGAAATGCCTTCTCTCTCAGGGGCAGATCCGATGCATCATCGGGGGAAAAGAATAGGCCGCCTTTTCCATTATCCCAGAAATGCTCTATCATGGCCCGGGTCAGCTTAGCGGCAGCACGCAGGTATTTGATCTCGAATAGCGTCTCATAGAGGTCGATCAGACCCCAAACCAGAAAGGCGTAATCATCCAGGCAGCCGGATATCGCTGAACCTTCCCGGTAGGAATGAAGCAGTCTGCCGTCTTCAGTTTTCATCTCATTTAATATGAAATCTGCCGCCCTGGCTGCGGCATTGGCATAATCCGGTCGGTTTAGAGCCTGAGCCGCTTTGGCCAGGGCGGATATCATCAGGCCGTTCCAGTCGGCCAGTATCTTGTCATCCTTTTGGGGATGCACCCTCTTTTCGCGCACAGACAGCAGTCTCTCTCTGATGCCCTCCCAACGCCTCCAGAGATCACCCTCGCTGACGCCGAGCACCGATGCTGCATCCTTGAAGGTGGATCTGGCGATGAGAATATTCCTACCCGTCTCGAAGTTGCCGCTCTCATAAATATCAAAGAGCCTGATCAGGAGACGAAGATCCTCTTTTTCCAGCACCTCTTTCAGCTCTTCCGCCCCCCAGAGGTAGTATGCTCCCTCTTCTCCCTCGCTGTCGGCATCCTCGGCGGAGAAGAAGCCTCCCTGTTGGGAGGTCATATCGCGCAGAACATACCCCAAAATCTCCTGGACCGTCCTAGCATACTCCTTTTTTCCCGTGGCCTGGTAGGCCTCGGTATAGGCCATGGCCATCGTGGCCTGGTCGTAGAGCATCTTCTCAAAATGAGGAATGCGCCATCCGGCGTCGGTGGAGTATCTGTGAAATCCTCCTCCCAGGTGATCGAAGACGCCGCCCATGCTCATGGCTTGCAGGGTCTCTTCTACCATCTGCAGGGCAAAAGCGTCTTTGCTTCTCTTCCAGTAACGGAGAAGAAAGAGGAGGTTGTGAGGGGCGGGGAACTTGGGTGCGCCGCCAAAGCCGCCGTTTTGGGGATCATAGATGGATGCAAGAGCATCATAGCCCCTCTTCAGAAGGGATTCGTCTAGAGCTTCATCCTCCGGGGAGGGCACGACTGCAGCTTGCTTTAGATGATCCAGGATCTGGTCAGCCGAGCGAAGCAGTTCATCTCTGTTCTCCCGCCATAGCTCTCCTATCCTGGGAATGATCTCCATCATCCCCGCCTGGCCGAAGCTCCCCCTCTTGGGAATATAGGTTGCGGCAAAGAAGGGCTTCTTGTCTGCAGTCATGATTATGGAAAGGGGCCAGCCTCCCCGGCCGGTCATGGCCAGGGCGGCTTTCATATAGATCTGGTCTATATCCGGCCGCTCCTCCCGGTCCACCTTGATGCAGATGAAGGTGCGGTTCAAGAGGTCGGCTACCTCCGGATCCTGGAAGGACTCGCGGGCCATGACATGACACCAGTGGCAGGTGGAGTAGCCCACTGATAGAAAGACCGGCCTGTCCTCTCTGGCGGCAGCCTGGAAGGCTTCCTCGCTCCAGGGGTACCAGTCCACGGGATTATGGGCGTGCTGCAGGAGGTAGGGGCTTGTCTCGGAGATGAGGCGATTGGCAGGTCCAGAGAGAGCGGACGGACTCTTGCTTTGATTGGGATCTTTAGCCATAAGGATCACAATAGACCTTATAGCCATAGTCAGTACTTGAATTCATTTGCCACGCATGGCAAAGTGATTATCGAAATGAGTCAGGCTATTTTTTAAAGGAGTCAAATTCTAATTAATTGATATACTAATATTTTAGGCTAATTTAGCTATATGTTCGGTATTAATAAGATTAGTATTACTACGATCGTATTATTTAATATTCAGATGACATATTCCTGCCACTGCTTTCGATATGTTTATATCTCTTCAAGGCAAATTCTTTGATTAATCTATCAAAAAAGGGGTGAATTGAAATGAAGGGAGTAGTAATAGCAGTAACATTAGTTCTATTGCTATCTTGCTCTATTGCATTGGCCAATCCTCCTCTGATTTCGCCAATACAATACGAGCAGTTTTGCGAGGCACAAAAAGTGTCAGGAACAGGTGTTGTTGATGTCAGCACCTCCATAGTCGATAAAAAGCTCGCTCTGGAGTACTTCAACAACATGGCGGGTGATGGCGATTTGGAGCTAGATCAAGAGCATGCCTACTCGCAGAATGCGGATAAGCTGCTGAGAAATATAACCTCGGTTAATGGGGGAGACAAGTCGCAGCTCAATCTGTACGAGTCCACCAAGCTCACCTATGCGGGAGATACCCCCCTGGTGGGTGCCAAGCACATGCAGTCCAAGGAGTTTTATGGCGGCATCGGGGCCACCATAGATGAGAATTTTGCTGTATTTGAGATGGAGAAGGATCAGACTGCATTCTTTGTCTCAACCGCGCCTACCACCAGAAAGTGGCCTGTGGATCCTGTGAACCAGGATTATCTGCAGCTTTTGGCACTGTACTATCCCGAGGAATACTCCAAGTACATGGCCCAGGCCAATCCCACCATGACTCCCGAGGAGCTCATCAAGGCCCTCAAGGATGCTGGAAGGGATACAGATCGTGTGGCTGCGCTTATGGGCAATAATGCCGCTCATGTAATAGGCATGGACACCAAAAACAGCTTCAATGGTACCTGGGGAACCGATGCTACCTGGCATAAGATCTTCTACAAAGACATCAAAGCCCACGAGATGTTCTCAGGAGTGTTCGAGGCGGAGAAGCTCATAAAGTTCCATGAGAATCCAGTCCCGGAGAAGGAAAAGGTCCCTTGCGACGGAATTGATTGCTGAGGATTTTCAGCAAATTCTCTACCAAGAAAGCAATCCGATGAAGGAGGATGCGATCTATCCTTCTTCTCCTTCGGGTCTTTTTTGGATCGGCACGAAATAATTTCCGAACTCTACACGCCGAAATTGCTGTGGATAATTATAAATAGAATACATCAATTAGAATAACTAAATAGCAATGAAAGGGGATGAAACCATTAGAATAATTGAAATTGTGCTAGCAGTGGCTCTATTGGCAGTTCCTGCCATGGCCAGCGGTGCCGATGTCTTGGGAACATACGGAGGGATCTTTGAGACAGAAGAATCGGCCTTTAATTTCCCGGCATCTCAAGACACAAATATCGAATCGCTAACTGTTGGAAATGAGAAGGCAATGGCGTTTAACAATATCTGGCAAAAGATAGGTTTGGCTTCTGCAACAAACAACCTGGAGATCAAGAAGAATCAGGACTCCGGAGAGTGCTATTGCTGCCAGAAAGGATTCGATAATGTCTCTCCAAGCATTGGCTCTCGCGTGGCCAATCACACGCCCTGCAAGGATTGCTGTGCCAAGGTTAATCTGGATCAGATCAGCGCAGGCAATAGAGAGGCATTCGCTTTCGGACATTCAAGTGCGGAGAACTATGTTAAGATAGTAACTAACCAGAAGTAGTCCGATCAATTATCTTTTTTAATAATATATAAATTTAGAAATCTTCTCCATATCATCCGCTCAGCTCCCTATCTGCCATTCCCGGGAAATGAGATTAAGCAGAAATCAGTGCTGGAGCTAAGGAATCTATAAATAAGGATATGCAGTCATTGCATCAGGGGTGCTGAGCTGATCCAAAATTTTCTTCTAGTTCTGGCGGCGATTACTGTAACCGTTCTCTCCGCGATTCCCTTTGTTCTTAAAGCAGGCAGGCGCACCCTCACCAGGATCTCTCTCTCATTCGCCCTAGGCTATGTGCTGCTGGCCACGGCGGGAATGCTCGGATCACAGCTGAATATGAATCCGATCATTTTACAGATTTTTGTGGCAATGGCAGGCGTGATCCTATGTATTAGATTCTATTTCCTGAATAGATCTGAATTAAAGGGCTCAGTCTTTCTCGACTTTGACCGAAAAGACTGGATCGTGCTGGGATCCTTTTCAATTTATCTGTTCATTTGTATACTGTTCTTCGATCGCCTGGTCATTTGGATGGCGGGAGACGCCGTGGCCCATTCAGAGATGATACGCATGCTTATCGATGGCCAGACTCTTCCCATCAAGCTGCCTCTGCTTGGAAATTATTGGGAGTACTACCCGAAGGGATTTCACTACTACGCCTATTTTTGGACCAAAGCCTTTCCCCTGCTTGATGTGGTTCAGACTGTTCCTGCTTTGATAAATGCCTTTACCCCTATGCTCTTGTATTCGATATTGCGAGAAATAGGGCAGGATTCAGCTTCATCCTATGCCTTCCTCCTGTCCTCTTTTGCCTTCTCCACCCATTATAGCTATCTCATCTGGGGCGGTTATCCTTCTGCTGCGGCTGAGATGCTGTTGGTAGCAGCTGTGCTGGCTTGTATTCTCAAAATGCGTATTATTCTCATTGCTCTGTTCCTGGGAATGCTCTTCTCTCACCCGCGTATCCTGGCGCTGGGCGTAGGCTTTCTCTTATTCTGGTGGCTGGCAGAGGATTTGAGACAGCGTCTCAGCGCAAGACACTTTTATATGTCAGCCGGTTGCTTCTTGTTCCTGGTCGCGGCCTATGTCTCTATGCACCGGCCGGAGTACCTTGTATCCATCTTCAGCGATCAGGATCTTGCCAGCCAGTTTGTAGCTCGCTGGTATCCCGGCCTGCTGGCCCTCTTCGGTGCAGCTATTGCTGCTGTCCGGGGGGGACAGCTGAATCGCATGGCTCTGTTATGGGCAGGATCATGGATCTTGGCAGTGCTTATGGCAGATTCGGGGCTTCTGAGCATCCTGGGAACTGCGGATCGACTGATGCTATCGCTATATCTTCCTCTCAGCATTCTTGCCGCCCTGGCACTTGAGAGGATGGATGGGGGCGATCTCAGGATTAGAGCCTCATTTCTGCTGGTACTGATTGCAGTAGGTGCCGCTTCTATGGGTCTGGTTCTCTATAGCTATGCCAGTGCCTGGGGACTGCCGCAGGAGGATTATGATGCCACAATCTGGCTTTCCGGGCAGAATCTGTCTGATGCGGTTTGTATCAATGTTGATGAAATCGGAGCATGGATATATCCTCTGACCGGGATTCCCGCTTCCAATGCTCGGATAGCGGCAACGGGATTTGCTTACGGGCTACCTGAGAGGATCAGAATAGATCCAGGCAACAGCACAGTGGTTGGTGAACTGAGGAGCATCGGCCATGAGAATGTCTTGATCTATGTCTCAAGCGTCTCGTTACTCCGTCCAGGGCACACACCTCCATTCGCAGGGCATGGGCCGTTTCCTCTGCTAAATCTGAGCTACCCGGAGGAGGTCTATGAACTCTTGTATGATAAAGGTGCCAGGATTTACAGGGTGAGAACGTGAATTTCCTCTCCGCCCAGTAAATATTAAGGCGGACAGAGTGAAAAGGCTGGTCAGCGGGCCATTAAGCTCGAGGCCAATTTCTTTGAGCGAATAAATTATTCAGTATATCGAATAAAATAATCAAACAGATTATTCTTAATGCGCACGGCTTACTCCAACCACTTGTAGCCCGGATCTTTGATCCGATTGAAATTGCGAATGAGATCGGAGGCCTCCCGACGGCTGAATTGGATTTGCATGATCTTGGTGCAGACAAAGCGAACCGCTGCCTTTTGCAGCTTGACATCGGGGCTGTCTTCTGGCTTGGGGCCAAGGCCAAAGGACTCGAAGAGGTGCTCCTTATCGTTCATATGCCGTCCCTTGCCCCATTTCCCAAACATCTCTGCGGCTCTGTCTAATAGATCCTGGTCGAATCTCTCCGGCAGAATGAGGCCCTCTAACTGCTGCAGGAAGTCTTCCTGTTTCAAATCTATCAAATCCCCTATCTAGCAGTATGTTCCAATGAATTTATCTCTTTCTGGAGGTCTCCCGCTGGCGACATTTTTCCACCAATCATTTATAAGAGATGATAATAAGGTAAAGCAGCAAATAAGATAAGGGGTTCAGCAAATATGAAGATTTGTCTATTGATCTCAGGCCTAATATTAGGCCTATTCCTGTTGGGATTTCAATCCGTACTCCTGCCTGACTCGCCATCTATTGCATCAGGCATATCCGTTGATGATTACATCGAGCAGAGCAACATCCAGACCATAGATGTTGAGGCCGTAGCCAATCAGGCTAAAGCATCCCGGGAGAGATATTTCGCGGAAAAAGAGAATTCCACTCTGGACTGGGAGATGCCGAGCAGCCTTTCTGGCAGCGGAAGCACTCCATTTGAGTCAAGAAGCAATGCCCAGGAGCAGAATTCAGCTGAGGTCCTGGATTCCTCCTCCAGCCAGTCATCAGAGTCATCCGCTGATGCCCAGGTAGCATCAAACCAATCTGTCATAGCCAACGCATCAGGAACCTGGTCATTGCAGCTCAATGATAGCATGCAGAGGGATGTCTCTCTCGCGCTCTTCCAAGAGGGCTCTTCCATATTCGGCTCAGGGAGCCTCAGAGAAGGCAATAGCACCAGTCAGGTGATGGCATCAGGGACGCTGCAAGGAGATCTATTGAGCCTTGATCTTACCACTCAGCAGCCCATAACCCTCTATAAGCTTCTTCTGAATATGTCTGATGACGAAGTATCTGGAAAATACAGTGCAATATCCTCCGGCGGAGACAAATGGACCGGCCAGGTAGATGGATTCAGGTTGGCAGCCTAGATTTTTTAATTTTTTATTGAATCATTTTAAAAACATTTTCGATAAGATTATAAGCAATACTAATCATTGTTCCTCAATTGGAGGATGTATATCATGGCCAGTACAAGGAAATTGGCAGAATTTTCAATATCTAAAGACCGGTTTATTCAGGCCTTAGCCTGCATCTCTAATTTGGCTGATAGAGCAATAGTAAGAGCAATAGTACATCCCAAAGATGTCATTTTAGGCTTTGCTTTCAGCAATGTCCTATCCGATGATCAGTCCGGCGATGAACTATATGCCGACTATGCCATAGTCAAAGAAGAGATGATAGATCCCAATTTTCTGGTAAAGAGCGAGGAATGGCCCCTATTTTTCGTCTCCTGCACTGAAGCCTTTATCAGCTCGATTATGACTCTGGAGCCCAGAGAGAATCAATTTCTTAAGATTGAATTTTATAATATATTGGAAGAGGATGCTCCTGAGATGGTCAAGAGCGAGGTTCTGGTCCTGGGAGAGCACAACTCTGCAGTGGGATCTATCTTGCGGCATCAATCCTCACAAGAGGACGATACGGTAATGGAGGCTGATGAGAGCCAGTCTGTGCTCTATGGATAAGGAGTGGCTGTCCTCGCAGGAAGTCATCGGTCTTGGACAGCTTTGAAGGCAAAGCTCCGGCGCAGCAATGCGGCTATGCCGCCCAGGCAGATAAGAGCGAGGCCGATGGCATAGACCTGTCCATCCAGTTGAGCCAGCATGAAGGCATTGAAGAATATTCCGGCTATAGGGAGCAAAGCAAGCTTGCCCCAGGACAGGGGCACCTTGAATGGTCGCTTGATCTGTGGCTTGTTGATTCGAAGCACAATCAGAGCGGCATTGATTGCAATAAAAGTCACAAATACAGTAAAGTTATTGACATTGGCTACGAAGGCGATGTCCCCCAGGAAGACAAAGGACATGGCAAGTATCCCGGATATCAATGTGGCAGTCCAGGGAGCCTGAGTGCTGCCATGAACAGCGGCCAGAAAGGATGGCAGGGATCCCGACTGAGCCATGCCATAGATAATCCTGGAAGAGGCGAGGAGCATGAGCAGCACTGTGTTTATTGTAGCACAGAGGGCTATTAAGGACATGATGCTGGAGGCATTGGGGCCCAGAGCAGAATAGGCAATATCTGAAAAGGGTGCCGAGGAGCGGCTCAGCTCTTCCCAGCCCAGAATGCTCACTGAGGATATGGCTACCAATATGTAGAGCACTATGCTTGCCGATATGGCCAGTATCAAGCCTCTGGGGATATTCTTTTCCGGATCTTTTGCCTCCTCAGAGAGCTTGACCACCTCCTCAAAGCCGATGAATGCAAAGAATATCAGGGCAGATGCCTGGAATATGCCGGAATAACCCAGAGGAGACAGCTCCAGCAGGTTTACGCGGCCCAGGTAGGGAATGCCGAGCAGTATTATCAATACCAGCCCCATTACCTCTATGGCTGTCAGGACAATGGCCACCCTGGCCGATTGCTTGATTCCTAAAAGGATTATGAGAGAGAGGGCTGCCAGCAAGAGCAGAGCAGAGGGCAGAATGGCAATGCCTGTGAGGGCTCTAAAGTACCCGGCAAAGCCCAATGAAACCGTGGCTGCCCCCACAATGCCGCTGAAGGTGATCAACCAGCCTATAAGGAAGGCAGGAAGCTGGCCAAATGCCTGATAAGTGTACTCGTACTCGGCTGAGGCCCTGGGAAACATAGAGGCCAGCTCGGCATAAGACAGGCCGGTAAAAACGGCAACCAGGGCGGATAGGGCAAATGATAGCCAGACGGCATTTCCAGCCAGGCCTGCCGCCTCGCCGATGAGGGCATAGATCCCGGCTCCCAGTATTATTCCAACTCCGGATACGGTGACCTCAAATAAGCTCAAGGTGCGGCGGAGGTTAGTCTTCATTTCAATAGATAATCCTGTGCTGAGTTATATTAGCCTTTTTAAAGGAAGAAATCAATTGAGATCGAATGCAGGATCCTGAATACTCATTCCTTGTTGTCTGGCAGCTCTATGGCAGTATCGTTTCCCGGATCGATATAGGCCGGTAGATGTAGATGGCGTCAAATCAGTTTCGATCTTGCATAAAAAATTAAAAATTAATAAAAACTAAAAATACTTTATATTGTAAACCTGTAGGATGCACCGCTCAAGAACGTCCCAGTTTCAGGATAGCTCTGTCCGTTCTTCATCAGAACTATAGTATGCCACATATCTCCAGGCACTCTTAAGTTGTAGACGCCGTCCAGGATATCGGATCCCATTCCCTCAGTTCCTATATAGCTGCCGTCAACGTAGACGTCATAGCCCTTAAGCCAGCTCGACCTCATGGTAACTGATGCCGTGCCTTTGTATGATTGCTTGCTTGATACAGGTCCTGTATATGGTCCGAGATCAGTCCACTGCCCGGATCTCTGGCCGTAGACATAGATGTAAACGTAGTTGCTCCAGCCCCGGGAGTAAAACTGCAGAATATGCCAGCCAGGGGTATCTCCATTAAACCATCTCTTTTGCCAGCCTACTCCAGCATATCCCAGATAATTGACGCTGAGACTGCCGCCCGGATACCACTCATAAATCCATATGGGACCATTGCTGAATGTCTGCAGCCACATAGGCAGCCAGCCATTTAGACGGCAGCCGGCCACGGTCTTGGGAACACTGGATACATAAAGCTTGTTTTTCGGTGCGGCCCCGTCCGGAGAGACTATCAGCTGCTGAGTGGCATAGCTTTCCTGAGGATAATTGGCTGCGAAATTCTCTGTTGCCTGGACCCGGCCTGAGGAGCGGCCTGATGAAGCCGCATCAGAGACGATTGCCGAGCTGGCTGGGATTAAGGACTTGCTGATCTCTCCTGATGGAGGCGTTTGGTAGGAGGAAGCATCTTCTTCTGGTATGGAAAGGCCCAGCTCTTGTGCGCTTGAGGGTGCAGCGGGAAGCGGTGCTCCCTCGGGCAGATTGGATGAATATTCTCCATATGGATCATACTCCACCCCATATTGAACATCTGAGTAAGTCGGATCAAAGTTCTGCAAGCCCTGGGCAGAGATGGCAGCAAACAGCAACAAAAGGCATGCCAAAGCCATAGGCCAAATCCTATTCTTTTGCATAGCTATCAATTATTACACTCCCCATGATCCCGCCGGAAGCCGGCAGGATTGATTTATGATCCAGATCTATTAATATGATATAAAAAACTCTGCTTTGTATGATCCTCATGTGGATAGTTCAGCAGGTTGGAGATAGCCGGAAGGAGATCTTGGTCGCCCTCGGGCTCCAGGCATTCGGCCGTAAAGAGTTATGACAGTTTTGTGCCACATGTATCAAAAGCGCTGCTGGACATATAGAGATCGGCCTCAAGAAAAGCCTTCGATGGGGCCACGGCGATTTGAACGCCGGTCACAGGACCCCCAGTCCTGTAGGATACCAGGCTACCCTATGGCCCCGCGCAGCGCATGGTAGGATGCAGAGGTGGCATATAAGCATTTCCCATCCCTTGATGCC
>Ga0302252_1001618_pt1 | contig 12542 bp, 15 predicted proteins | sample AAG_RA_Leu_MG_FD_193511 | JGI IMG/M metagenome (GOLD analysis project Ga0302252, IMG submission 193511) | Enriched activated sludge microbial communities from anaerobic digester in WTTP, New Holstein, Wisconsin, United States - AAG_RA_Leu | ecosystem: Engineered > Bioreactor > Anaerobic >...
TTCGAGCGTCACGTCAATGATGATCTGCTCGTCGTCCATGAGGAGGACTTTTCCCTTGCTGGCAGGACCGGCGTTCATGTGGTTCAGTAGTAATTCTTGCCGCATGGGTTAAAAAAGGCTAGCCTGTTTTGCAGAGGATGGTAACCTGTTCGATACGTGCTGATCGGCAGTTCTTGTATGTGAGCGATATGGCGGGAGTGTATCTTTTAAAAAAAGTGATGATCTTCTAAACGCCCATGCCGGTGATCAGTGCAACGATCTGCTGGGCTGTGAGCTCGTAATCTTCATCTTGCATAATCCCGAAGGATATTATACGTAATATTTCCCGGGGAACCATCTTGGATCGCAATGAATTCCGGACACGGCTGGAGATGATCGATGTCCTGCTGAAAGAGCAGGGATGGGATGGTGCAGATCGGTCACGTGTCTGGAAGGAAGTCGATACCAAACAATCTGATTTTTCCGGGAAACGGTTTGCCACGGTATCCGAGACGCTGAAGAACGACATGGAGAGCGCCTATGCCGATTACCTGCTGCTCGACAGCGCCGGCGCCCCCCTGGCGATTGTCGAGGCAAAGCGGACATCAAAAGACCCGCATCTCGGGCAGAAGCAGGCCGAGATGTACGCGGACGATATCAAGCGGCAGACCGGCCGGGACGTGTTCATCTTCTTATCGAACGGGTACCGGATCATCTTCTGGGACCGGGAACGGTACAGCCCCCGCGAGGTGAAGGGATTCTATGCCCGGAGCGACCTTGAGCGGCTCCGCTTCCAGAAGACGCAGGACGCATCGGTCCCGGTTGCCGTTGATACCACCATTGTTGACCGGCCGAAGGGGATCGAGTGCGTGAAGCGGGTGGTGGAGCACCTCCAGAAAGGGCACCGGAAGGGGCTCATCGTGATGGCCACCGGTACCGGGAAGACCCGGGTGGCGATGGCGATTATCAGGATCCTGATGGAGAAGGGGATGGTCCAGAAGGTGCTCTTCCTTGCTGACCGCCGGGCACTCCGCGACCAGGCCTTCAACAAGGGCTACAAGATGTTCTTTGATCAGGAGTCCAAGGACAAGATCTTTGCCGGGCAGTATGACAAGAGCAAGCGGCTCTATGTCTCCACGATCCAGACCTTCCAGGAGATTTACCTTGACCGGGACAAGGACGGGCAGTTCCGGCTCTCGCCCGGCGAGTTCGACCTGATCATATCGGACGAGGCGCACCGCTCGATCTACAATAAGTGGAAGGATGTGTTCACGTACTTCGATGCGATCCAGATCGGGCTTACCGCCACGCCATCGGAGAGCATTGACAAGGACACGCTCCGGTTCTTCGAGTGCCACGATGGTTCGCCCACGGCGCTGTACTCGTACGATGAGGCTGTCCGGGACGGGGTGCTGGTGGACTTCCGGAAGAGTATCCTCGGTGCCCAGACGCATTTCCAGATCGCGGGAGTGCGCCGGCAGGACCTGACAGAGCCTGAGCGGGCGAAGCTGCTGGAGCAGGGGATCGATCCGGACGAGATCGACTTCGAGGGAACGGAGCTCGAAAAGAAGGTCGCGGTGAAGGGGACCTCGGAGGCGATCGTCCGCGAGTTCATGGAGAATGCCCTCACGGACCAGACCGGAACGCTGCCGGCAAAATCGATCATCTTTGCGATCTCGAAGAAGCACGCGTACCGGATCCAGGAAGCGTTCGATACGCTCTACCCGGAGTATAAGGGGATGCTTGCCCGGACCATTGTGTCGGAAGATTCCCGGGCAATGGACCTGATCAAGGCGTTCGAGAAGGAGTCCATGCCCCGCGTCGCGATCTCGGTGGATATGCTGGACACGGGGATCGATGTGCCGGAGGTCTGCAACCTTGTCTTTGCCAAACCGGTCTTCTCGAAGATCAAGTTCTGGCAGATGCTGGGCCGGGGGACCCGGGCGAACAGCGCCTGCGAACATCCAGGATGGCTCCCGAATGGGACAAAGGAGTACTTCCAGGTCTTTGACTTCTGGAACAACTTCGAGTACTGGCAGATGAACCCGGACGGGGTGAAGAACGAGCCGCCGGATGCGATCACGAACCGGATCTTCCTCTCTCGGATCAAGCAGCTCGCGTTCCTGCGGGACCATGCGGATTCCCGTGTGGAGCAGGTGAAGGAGCAGATCCTTGCGGACATCCGCTCGCTGCCGCCGGACTCGGTGAGCGTCCGGGACAACAAGGCAGAGATCACAAAAGCCCTCTCCCCGCACCTCTGGGACAACGTGGCGGTGGACCCGGTCCAGTTCCTTACGCAGAAGATGATGCCCCTGATGCGGTACCAGCAGGACGTGAACCTGAACACCGCGATCTTCACGCTCCGGTGCGAGCAGCTGAAGCATGCGATCCTCCGGAACGATGCCGGCGAGATCGAGCGGCAGAAGAAGCTGATCGCGGGGATGGTTGAGTGCCTCCCGCTGACTATCAATAAAGTGCAGGAACGCGAGCCCCTCATCCGCGAGGTGCTCTCGCATGCGTTCTGGCAGTCCGTGGATTACGAAGCGGCGGAACGGATGCTGGCCGGCCTTGCCCCGCTGATGCCGTTCATGGCAAAGGAGCCGCAACAGACCATCGTCATCGACATGGGCGACCAGATCGAGACCCGGGAACTGATCCGGATGCTGGGGGAAGAGAAGCACTCATACGTCACGAAGTATCAGGAGCACGTCGAAGCCCGGATTAAGAAACTTGCAACGGAGAGCACCGTTATCCAGAAGATCCAGCGCGACGAGGTCCTCTCCGAGGCCGACATCCGCGAGCTCGAAGCCACCGTCTTCGGCCCCGACCTTGCAAAGAACAGCGCGGAGCTGGGCAGGGCCGTGACCAGCACCGAGAGCATCCTGGTCTCGTTCATCAAGCGCGTGCTCGGGATGTACGGGGAGGCGGACCCGAAGGCGAAGATCCGGGACGCGTTCCAGACTTACATCATCGCGAACAACAAGCACTATTCGGCCGACCAGCTCAACTTTATCCGGATGGTCGAGTCGGTCTTTGCGACAAAGAAGCACATCACCTACGCGGACTTCTGGGAGCCGCCGTTCATCACGCTCGGGAATGCGCCGGAGCCGATGTTTTCTACCGACGAACTGAATTCGTTTGTCGGGATCTGTGGCCGGATCGAGCGGGAACTTGCAGGCGGTGTGGCGTAGGTGAAGGCGAGAGAGCTGCCAGCGGGATGGGAATGGAAGAGGTTAGGGGATATTTGTAAAATTCAAACGGGGCAAAGAGATGTAAATGAAGGAAATCCAAGTGGGTTTTATCCTTTTTTTACCTGTTCACGTGAAATTTTTTATTCAAATACATGGTCTTTTGATTGTGAAGCGATATTAGTAGCAGGAAATGGCGTCATCGGCGAAACAAAATATTATAACGGGAAATTTGAGGCATATCAACGTACCTACGTTTTAAACAATTTTAAATCATGGGCTCCTTATATTTTTTTGTTTTTAAGGTTTAATCTTAAAAAGAGCCTTTTTTCCAAGATAACTGGATCAACGATGCCGTATATACGAAAGGGAAACTTGGAGAGCATAAACATCCCAATTCCTCCTCAAAAAATTCAACACGAGATCGTTGCCGTACTCGAACATGCAGAGGCACTTAAGAAGCAACGGCAGGAAGCGGACGCCTTGACGGGGGCGCTGCTGCAGAGCGTGTTTTACGAGATGTTCGGGGACCCGGTGAGGAATGAAAATGGGTGGGAGATAAAAAAACTCTATAGCATACTTTCAGAAGACCCACAAAACGGATTATACAAGCAATTCTCGGAATATGGTGAGGATGGAACTCCCATTATCAGGATTGATTCATTCTATGATGGCAAAATTGAGGATATGAGGAAGCTGAAACGAATCAAAAGCAATCCAAAAGAAATTACCAAATATCAAATTCAAAAGGGAGATGTATTGATTAATCGGGTTAACAGTCTTGAATTTCTTGGAAAATGTGGATTGGTTCAACAAACATTCGAGGATACAATTTACGAGTGTAATATGATCCGGTTAAGGCTGAACAAACGACTCGTTGATCCGACATATCTTACATCATTTTTGTGTACTAAATTTGTGAAAAACCAGATTCTGAATCGGGCGAAGAATGCCGTAAATCAATCAAGTATCAATCAACAGGATGTTAAAGAACTCTTAATTCTCGTCCCCCCTCTCGCTCTCCAGCAACGGTTTGCCAGAGCTGTCGAGAGTGTGGAGCGGATTCGCCAGGAGCAGACGGAATCGGGTCGCGAGATCGAGGGGTTGTGCGAGGGGTTGATGCAGCAGGCGTTTGCGGGGGAGTTGGTGGGGTAATTGATAAAAGAGCGAGAATTGCCGGTGGGGTGGGAGTGGAAGAGGCTCGGGGAAATCGGAAAAATCTATTCTGGAAGTACACCTTCGACAAGCAATCCTGATTATTTTGATGGAGATATCCCTTGGATTACACCTGCCGATCTTTCAGATTTTCAAGATATTTACATTGAAAGAGGCAAGAGGAATATTACACAAAAAGGACTCCAATCATCATCGGTCCAGATGCTTCCTAAAGATACAATCCTCTTCTCTTCAAGAGCCCCGATTGGATATGTTGCGTTAGCCGCAAATCCGGTCACGACAAATCAGGGTTTTAAAAATCTGGTTCTTAAGGGGGGAATCGATCCGAAATATGTTTACTATTACCTGAAAACTCACAAGCACGAGATGCAAAAATACGGTAGTGGCACAACTTTTTTAGAAGTATCAGCCGCCCGATTCTCGAAAATCCCCATTATTGTTCCCCCTCTCCCCATCCAGCGCCAGATCGTTGTTGTGCTCGAGCAGGCGGAGGCACTGAAGCGGCAGCGGCAGGAGGCGGACGCCCTGACGGGGGCGCTGCTGCAGAGCGTGTTCTCCGAGATGTTCGGGGACCCAGTGAGGAATGAGAAGGGGTATCGCGTAAAGAAACTTAAGGACATTTCCGAAGTTGTATCCGGTGTGACGAAAGGAAGAAAATTCAACGGAAAATCAACGTTAATGGTACCTTACCTGAGAGTTGCGAATGTTCAGGATGGTTTCCTGGATCTATCGGAGATTAAGGAAATTGAAGTTCTGGAATCTGATATCGAAAAATTCCAATTGAAGCCCGGAGATGTCATTTTAACTGAAGGGGGTGACAGGGATAAACTTGGCCGCGGTCATGTTTGGTACGGTGAGATCCCACTCTGTCTTCATCAAAATCATATTTTCCGCGTTAGACTTGATGAGAAAATTCTCCATCCCGAATTTTTCAGTTTCCTTATCGGATCTGCATATGGAAAAAAATATTTTGCAAAATCCGCTAAACAGACGACCGGAATTGCCAGTATCAACTCTACGCAACTGAAAAATTTTCCGGCGCTTGTTCCCCCGCTCGCCCTCCAGCAGCAGTTCGCCCATGTCGTTGAGAGTGTGGAGCGGATTCGTCAGGAGCAGGTGGAATCGGGGCGCGAGATCGAGGGGTTGTGCGGGGGGCTGATGGCGAGGGCGTTTGCGGGGGAACCATTCAATAAGGATATTTGAGAAGAATTCCTATCAATTTGAAAATACACATCCGCCGGAATAACAGAAATCGCGGTATTCAGGAGGTGGGATGCTTGAGTAAAAATTCATCCAGTTCCCTGAATTTTTTATGGCAGTCCAGCTCCTTACGTCGTTTCATAAGTTTTGTCAGTTTATAGCAGATCCAATCATCACTTTTTTGTGAATCCTGCAACTCATGAAAAAAACCATACAGATCTTCAAACTCAGAAAAATTAAGGCGGTCAATATCCTCCTCACCAATGACTTTTCGCAGGTATCTTTTCGTGTTCATGAGGTCTTCAAGCAGATCCAGAGATTGGGAATGGGTTGGATCGATGATTCCAAGTTCCTTTTCGAGAAGAATTTTTTTGTTCAATATTTCCTGTTCGAAAAGAATTTTTTTATTCAATGCGAAAATGTCCTGCTGCTGTAAAAAATTTAACTGGTCATCGGTTTTTCCCTCACCATATTGTTTTGTCAAATCGTTTCTGACCTGTTCGGAAAGAAATTTTCGAGGTGGTATAGGAATAAGTGGTGCGCTAGGTTCTACAATGTGAAATTGAGTTGTTTCCGTCTTTATTATCTTCGAATCCCGTGATATTTCTTCGGTTGGCGCAGGTATATGGAAAATATCAGATGAATTTTGGATGAGTTCATCGTAGGAAATTTGGTATTCCTTGAAATTGCGAATTAATGGTTTTAACTGAATCATTTTTTTATTGGAAAAAACAATCAGGGTATATTTCTTTGATTGGTCGGTCAGAGCCAACATTTTTTTTGAACCCTCTGCAATTTCTTTGATTTTTTGTTTCTCAAGATTGAAATCGGACTCATGAATTCTTATGCAGATGACATCCGAACGGTCATTATTTCCCGTCATATCATACACCGGTGATTTTCGTTCAGAATATTATTTTTGAAAATGCTCTTTTTTTCCACAGTTTTCCTATACAATTAAAGGGGATAATTATTGCGGACGAGATTTATCAGATTTCTTCCGGTAATCGTTCCCCCGCGTCGTTGAGCGTGTGGAGCGGGTTCGTCAGGAGCAAGAGTATAGTGTCGCTAGATCGAAGGGTTTACAGGGAAACATCTAATATCCTGAGAAATATTTTGGACCATTCATCAGGAAATGGTTGATTTATATGCTCCATAGTCATATTATTAGTCATGCCATGTGATCTCACCGAGATGGAAGTTCACATTCTTTATTTATTATGGCGCAGGAAATCTTTCAAAAGTGATGCCGGATATCACAATGACATGCTTGAAAGCAAACTCAGGAAAAAATATGATCAGAACTTTGATGAAGCGATTTCAAACCTGAAAAATAAAGCATATATCTCAACAATAAGAAAAAAAGAGCTAAAATACTATATTCTTGAACTCAGTAAGGCATATTCCTGTCTTAAAAAGCATGGATATCCTGTCACACCCCTTGGTGGTGACAGGATCCACCATCTTGATTGAAATTGCAGATTCTGTTAATTTTTTTTAACAACACATTAATATGATGGATACAAACATCATGGAAGTAAATTTCAAGAATGCTTAGAATTTGTCATTCATGGTGATTGGACATAACAGAGCATCATTGAATAAATGTGATTATAATGCAACAACCGTTTGAGGGTTTATTCGGCGACACCTGCGAGACACGTCTCCTGCAGTTCCTGTTGCCCATGTATGGAATTGAATTTGACATGAATGAGCTGAAAGACGAAGTCAAGCTCACCAGGCAATCAATTTCCAAAGCCTTGAAAAAATTCTCGGAACGGGGCATGGTCAACATCCGCAAGGATGGAAGGACCTGGCTTTATTCCATTAATGAAAAATCGTCTTTGATCCAGCGCCTCGAGGACTTTGACAACTCACTCATTGAATCAATGATTGGAGTGGAGGAATTCAGGAAGATCGAAAAAACGCATGAAAAGAGGATGCGGGTTGCTGCGATGGAGTCGCAAAAGGTTCCTGCAGAAAAGATACCGTTCCAGCAGGATTTGGAGGGTGGAATAACTCTCGTGAACATCCCCGGTTCATCCGGATCGCAATGTTGGTGGAATGATACTAAACCAAAGACAGAATTAGAAATTGCAAAACCGTATGGGTTGAATGGATTTCCGCAATTTCCCACAAGTAACGGTGCATCATGACAGTAAAAAGAGAAGAATTCTTCAGGAAAGAACTTGTTACGGAACTTCGTGAAGTTGCACGAAAAATGAAAGAAACAAAAGATCCTGAGAAAAAAATTTACTATTTTTCAGCGGCGTATGGGATCACCAGTCGAACATTTCGATATTCGTTTTCACGAGACGTCCTGCTCGCCGATTTTGTCCTTAATACCAGCTATCAGGCACTGATGCAACGCTTAAAAATGCTGAAGAGCGGAGACAAGACTGTAGTCCTTGATGAAAAAATTTTCACAGCTATTCATAAAGGCTTGGTAATGTTGGCAGATGCGTTTGAAAAGGACAAACCCAATACTCAGGAAGCCCTTGAACAAATTCTTACTGCAGCTTTTGTATCCAGTGGCCCCGGGAACTATCTGCGTGAAAAAGGCGCAGCCACAATCTGATTTTTCTTTTTCTGATCAACGTGTCTCAGATTATTCAAAATCGGCATCCTTAACCTCCATCCTCTCCACCATTATTCAGGAAAATCCATGCGCCTCGCCCCCGAACTCAAATCAAAGATCGACTCGCTCTGGGATAAATTCTGGAGCGGAGGCCTCAGTAATCCCCTCATGTCCATCGAGCAGATGTCGTACCTCATCTTCATGAACCGGCTCGAAACAATGGACAATTTCGAGGAGAAACGGGCAAAGGCCAAGGGGCTTCCCTACACATCGATTTACGAAGGCCAGGCCGACTGCCGCTGGTCCCACTGGAAGCATTACCCGGCCGAGAAGATGCTCGTCCATGTCCGGGACGAGGCCTTCCCGTTCATCAAGAACATCCATGACGGGGAGAAGACGCTCTTTGCGCAGCACATGAAGGATGCGCAGTTCCTGATTCCCAAACCTTCGCTCCTGCAGGAAGCGGTCACGATCATTGACGAGATGAAGATATCCGCCCAGAACCAGGACACGCAGGGCGACATCTACGAGTACCTCCTCTCCCAGCTCTCGACCGCCGGCAAGAACGGCCAGTTCCGTACCCCGCGCCACATCATCCGGATGATGGTCGAACTTGCGGACCCGGACATCAACGACCGGATCTGCGACCCTGCCTGCGGTACAGCGGGCTTCCTCATCAATTCCTACGAGCACATCCTCAAACGGTACACGAGCCCCGATAAGATCGAGATCGACACGGACGGGGAATATCACAACCTGCTGGGCGACCGGATCACCGACCCGAAGCACTGGGACAAGCTCTGGAAGGAGACCTTTTACGGGTATGACTTCGATAACACGATGGTCCGGATCTCCCTCATGAACCTGGTCCTCCACGGAGTGAAAGCCCCGAAGATTGAATACAAGGATACACTCTCCAAGGGCTTCACGGAGAGCGACCGGTACACGATCGTCCTCGCCAATCCACCGTTCAAGGGCAGCATTGACAAGAGCGACATCAGCGACGCTCTTACGATTGCGACCACGAAGACCGAGCTCCTCTTTGTCGAGCGGATGATCCATCTCCTCCAGATTGGCGGAAAGTGTGCGGTCATCGTGCCGGATGGTGTACTCTTCGGCAGCTCCAATGCCCACAAGAAACTCCGGCAGATGCTGCTCGAAACCTGCCAGCTTGAGGGGATCGTCTCCATGCCGTCCGGGGTTTTCAAGCCGTACGCCGGTGTCTCAACCGCGGTCATCATCTTCACGAAAGGCGGGTCAACCGAGAAGGTCTGGTTCTATGACATGGACGCGGACGGGTACTCGCTCGATGACAAGCGGACATTCATTGATGGAAAGGGAGACATCCCGGATATCATTGAGCGGTACCGGAACCGGAAGAAGGAGAATCCGCAGGACCGGAAAGGAAAATGCTTCTTCGTCCCCATCAGCGAGATCAAGGAGAATGGGTATGACCTCTCCATCTCGCGCTACAAAGAGATTGAGTATAAGGAAGTGCAGTACGAGAAGCCGGAGGTTATCATCGCGAAGATCGAGACCTTGGAAAAAGAGATCCAGAAGGGTCTTGGCGATCTGAAAGCCCTGCTGAAAAAATAATTTTCGAGTTTTTCTTTTTCGTTCCTACCTCCCCATCCCCTTCTCCACCATCCTCCCGATCATCGCATCCACCTGCCGGATCCGCTCGTTGACCCGGTCCCCTCGATTCAGCATCGGGCAGCTTGAAATAGACCCGGTCCTCGGTTGCAATGATGAGCTTCCCAAAACCTTCGGCCCCTGGTGGTCGTCCCCGCCGTAATCTCCGGATCCGGAACCCCCGGACACCCCCTCTCCGGCCCCCTCCCTGTTCACCCCCCTACCTGCCCCCCCATCACCCGCCACTTTTGCCACGTATTTTATCATTATTTTAGCTGTACAGAGCTAACCAAAACCGTCCAAATCACCTGAAACCGCAGCAAACGCCCCGGATGCAAAACACTTGTTCGGAATACCCCCTCTTTTGCATGAAATTGATCCGGAGGGGGGAAAAAGAGGGCAATCGGAGCCCGTACAGGGCCCGGATCGGCATGTGGGAGAGACCCTTTCCAGAGACCCACTCTCCGACGGTGATGTCGATCCGTCTGGCCCCCATAAGTTTACAGGCCGTAAACCTTTTGTTTACGAACTGTAAACATAGTGTTTATGACCCGTACACCGGAACAGGACCTGCTCCCGGAACTTTTTAAAACCCGGGAGCGTGTCGCCATCCTTACCGCGGTTCTTGAGAGCCCGGCCTGCACGGTCCAGGAAATTGCCGGCGCAACCGGGATCACCAAAGGCCTTGTCTCCCGCTACCTCTCCATGCTTGCTGAAAAGGAAATTCTCACCCGCGAGGGACGCGGGTACCGGCTCCGGTCCGGAGCACTGGTGCGGCAGGTAAAAATTCTTATCAACACCGGGCGGGCCGGTGCCATTCTGAAACTCCCGGCATGGGCAAAGGGGATCGGCATGTACGGCAGCTGGGCGGGGGGGACAAACACAAAGGAAAGCGATCTGGATATCTGGATCACGGCGGATTTACTTCCTCCCCCGGAAGTCGTGGCATCGCTTGAACGGGAATGGAAACAGAAGCTGCAGGTGGACCTGCACCTTCTCATCCTGACCCCGGAAAAAATCCGGGTACTCCGGGAGCAGGACAAACCATTTCTGTCATCGTTTGACCGGGAAGCAATAACCCTGGAGGGATCGGAATATGAAAGGAACTGATGACTGCTTTGGACGGGGACTCCTGCGTCGTGTGGATCCTTCAGATGAAAAAGCCCGGCTCTCCCTTGCACAGGCCGGGGAATGGGCAGACGAGGCAGCAAAGGCTCTGGCGATCGGGGTGGTACGGTCCGCAATGTCTGCGGTGTACATGGCATATTTCCACGCAGCCCGGGCGGTGCTGTTCCGCGATGGTGTCAGGGAGAAAAGCCACTATTGTATCGGCCTGTACCTGGAAACCTATGTCGCAAACGGTACCCTTGAGGAGGAATGGGTGGCACTCTTCGATCATATCCGGGGACTTCGCCAGACCGATCAGTACAATCTTGCCGCGTCCCCGACCGAAGAGGAGACCACTTCGGCACTTGAAGGTGCCGGACGATTCATTGCGCGGATGGAGCGTCTCGTAAAGACTCCGAAGAAACAATAAAAAAATTTGTCTTCTTTTAGTGTTCCTCCTCACCTGCCTCCGCATCCGGCACCGGCATCGGCAGCCCCGCCTTCTCATAGTACCGCCCGTCCGGCCCGATCTCCGAGATCCCATCAGCCCTGATCAGGAAGAACTGCCAGGTCCCGTCCCGCATCCGGATCCAGAACTCGCGGGCAGTGACCTGCGTGAGCGGGAGCCGGTGAACGCGGGCGATGTCGTGCTGGAACTTTGCCAGGACTTCAAGCGGCCACGTGAAGTACGAGAGAGTGCAGCGGACGCGGACAAAGACCGTGCGGAACTCCTCCCAGATGATGATGTCGAAGGCATCGCTCCGGCCGCCAGGGATCATGGTGACCTGCCCGCGTCTCCGGGCAATAATCTCCGCATGATTCAGCGTCACGTGCGGCGGCCTGCCTTTCCGTTTCATACGCCCTCCACGTTCTTCCGGGCCACCGTTGCGTTGATGACGGCTGCAGCCCTGCAGCTGAACTCCCGCTTCACGGCCCGGATCCGGATGCTGATCTGATAGTAGTGGCTCGCAGTCTTCCGGATCCGGACCCACTCAAGGTCCTCGCCAACTTTTTTGATCCATTGCAGGATCACGGCAGGGATGAGCCAGAGCGGCACGTTGCTGTCATGCTCGGTCGGGCACCGGGGCATCATGATCCTCCGTCATCGTCCGGATTGCGGTTGTGCTCAAGTTCATCCAGGCGGTACTCGACATCGTTGAACTTCAGGAGCAGGCCCTCAGCGAGCCGGTCCTGTCGCTCGGCAACCGCAAGGAACATCTTCCGCAGCGCCTCCTCGAGTTCCGCATACGGGAGATCGGAGTCTTTCAGGAAGAGCCGCTCGGCAATTCTTTTACGGACCTTCTCGTTCATCCGCGGCACCGGGAACTCCTGGCCCCGCAGCGCCGTGACGCGTTCGACCCCGCGTGCAGGTTTGTCGGGAACTACTCCCGTGGTCTCTTTCGGTACACTGTTGTTCTTCCCTGCCGGTTCTGTTGTATCCCGGCCTTGGTTTCCTGTTACTATAGGCATCACTCTTTATCGCATCGTATCCTTCTCGCGTTACCGGCAGGAGCAGATCGATCCGCTCCGCTCGTTCGTATGCAACCGGGCCGGCGGATCGGGCGATGGCGTCCGCTCGTGATTACAATCTCATGAGCGTTCGCTGCCGCTTTCCCTGGCAACGATTAGCGATGCAGGAGATCGCGGGATAGTTCACCCGCGGTCCCGGCCGATGCCGGGAG
>Ga0302252_1001619_pt1 | contig 12535 bp, 10 predicted proteins | sample AAG_RA_Leu_MG_FD_193511 | JGI IMG/M metagenome (GOLD analysis project Ga0302252, IMG submission 193511) | Enriched activated sludge microbial communities from anaerobic digester in WTTP, New Holstein, Wisconsin, United States - AAG_RA_Leu | ecosystem: Engineered > Bioreactor > Anaerobic >...
AACGCGGTCTATGAGGTCCACGTCAAGGATGAACTCCGTCCCTATCGCTGCCGTATCGTAGATATTGTTGTTGATCCTGTGGCCATCGACAAGGAGGAGGACCCTGGAATTGTAGTCGCCGGGCCGCGAGAACCCCCGGGTGCCCACATAGTGATAGTTCCTGTCATAGGTTACATAAAAGCCGCGGACGCTTTTGAGGATATCGGCAAGCGTGCGGTACCCGTATTGCCGGATATCTGCGGCAGTGATGATGCTGACCGATGACGGCGCCTCCGTGACCTTCTGCTCACGCTTTGCAGCCCCGTACACCGTATCGACCTCGATCTCCATAAGGGCCTCAAGGGACCATTCCGTCAGATCTTTGGTTGTGCCGGCAGGCATGGTCCCGGCAATAGCCGGCAGGGCAGTAAAACAAAAAAAGACAACCCCCGCAAAAAGAACAAAGACTCCCCTTGCCCTACCGTGCAACCGGTCAAGATTCATGGTGCCCCCCTGATTTACCGGCAAAAACATACTTGTGGCTTTCCCTTAATATGGTAAACATACATAATTTGTTTATCGCACTCCAGAAAATTATCTATAGTATCTGATATCATTCCCCCTCACCCTGACCCTCTCCCGCGAGGGGAGAGGGGACCTTTATATCGTTTATCGGCACGTACCCTCACCCTGACCCTCTCCCGCGAGGGGAGAGGGGACCTTTATATCGTTTATCGGCACGTACCCTCACCCTGACCCTCTCCCGCGAGGGGAGAGGGGACCTTTATATCGTTTATCGGCTTGATGCTGGCGTTGTTGTCCTTAAAGCAGGGCTTCGAGGAATCTATTGATTGATTTTTTTTGGTAAACCCATTATAGTAGTATGAAGCGTGCGACCTTACATCTCACAAGAAACCTGCACCGGGTGTAAGGGGTGCATTGACGTATGCCCCTATGATGTATTTACCGATGAGAACGGCACAGTCAGAGTATCCCGGCCAGAGGACTGCATAGAATGCACATCATGCGTGGACAACTGCCCCGAACATGCCATCTACATGGATGATTGATGAAAAACAAGGTGCTTCTCGATAAAAAGGCAGTTGAGCGGACCGTAATGAGGATGACCCACGAGATACTTGAAAAAAATCAAGGATGCGCATCGTTAAGCCTCATCGGGATCAGGACAAGAGGCATCTACCTCGCAAACAGGCTTCAGAAAAAGATAGAGGACGTTGAAGGAACGACCCTTCCTGTCGGCATCCTTGATATCACAATGTACCGGGACGACATCAGCAAGCTCAAGTCGCCTGTCATTAAAAGGACCGATATACCCTTTGACGTGAACAACGGCACCATCATCCTTATCGACGACGTTATGCACACAGGGAGGACAACGAGGGCTGCCATCGATGCCATCATGGACCTCGGTAGGCCGAAAAAGATCCAGCTTGCCGTCCTCGTCGACAGGGGCGAACGGGAGCTCCCGATACATCCCGACTATGCCGGCATCCAGTATACGGCGAACCCCGAGGAAGAGGTGCTCGTGAGGCTCAGCGAGGTGGACGGGAAAGATGAAGTGGTCATTGTGAGATCATAGATGAACTGGGACAAAAAAGATCTTCTCGGGATCAAAGAACTTTCAAAGGAGGAGATCTTACTTGTCCTCGACACCGCGGAATCCTTCAAAGATATATCGAAGAGAGAGATCAAGAAGGTCCCTACCCTCCGGGGGAAGACCGTCATCACGCTCTTTTACGAGCCGAGCACAAGGACGAGGACGTCCTTCGAGATCGCGGCAAAACGGCTGAGCGCCGACACGATCAATATCTCCTCGAGCACAAGCAGCTCCGTAAAGGGCGAGACGCTCAAGGATACCGCCCGGAACCTTGAATCCATGAGGCCCGACGCGATCGTCATCAGGCACAGCATGCCCGGGGCGCCCCATATGCTTGCGAGGATACTCGATTCCTCGGTCATCAACGGCGGCGACGGCGCCCATGAACACCCTACGCAGGCGCTCCTTGACCTCTTCACCATCCGCGAAAAGAAAGGCCGCATAGACGGCCTCAAGGTCGTTATCATCGGCGACATCGCCCACAGCAGGGTAGCGCGGTCGAACTTTTTTACGCTCCGTCATTTTGATACTGAGATCGTCTGTTCAGGGCCTCCGACAATGATCCCTCCGGACATAGAGAGCCTCGGGGTAAGGACGGAACGCGACATGAACAAGGCGGTGAAAGGCGCCGATGTCATCATGATGCTCCGCATCCAGAAGGAGCGCGGGGGCATCTCTTTCATCCCCTCCGTAAAAGAGTATGCAACGCTCTACGGGCTGCGCAAGGAACACATTGAGAAGGCAAAAAAGGACGTCATCATCATGCACCCCGGCCCGATGAACAGGGGCATCGAGATCGCCGACGAGGTTGCCGACGGCCCCTATTCGGTCATCCTCGACCAGGTAGAGAACGGCCTTGCAGTGAGGATGGCCATCCTCTACCTCCTCATAGGGAGGGAGGCATGAAGATCCTCATCAAGGGAGGGAGGCTTGTTGACCCCGGCCAGGGGACCGACGCAAAGCTTGATATCCTCCTCAGCGGAAATATCGTTGAAAAGATAGATAAGAATATCCCCGAAAAGGGCGCCGGCATGAAGGTGATCGACGCCGCCGGCCACATCGTCGCGCCGGGGCTCATCGATGTCCACGCCCACCTGAGGGAACCCGGCTACGAATACAAGGAAACTATCAGGACAGGGACGATGGCAGCGGCCAGGGGAGGATTTACCTCCGTGGTCTGCATGGCAAACACCGACCCCGTGAACGACAACAAGAGCGTAACGGAATATATCGTAAAGATGGCAAAGCTGGAAGGCTCATGCCGGGTATTGCCCTGCGGCGCAATCTCGAAGGGACTGAAAGGAGAAGAGCTTTCAGATATCGGGGAGATGTACGAGGCCGGCATTGTCGCCCTTTCCGATGACGGAAAGTCCGTGAAGAACGCAGGCCTTTTGAGAAAGGCATTTGAATATGCGCTGCTTTTTAACATCCCCGTCATATCCCACTGCGAGGACGATACCCTTTCGGGAGGCTTTGTCCACGAGGGCGCCGCATCCGTGAAAAGCGGCCTCGACGCGGTCCCGTCGATCGCGGAAGAGGTGATCGTGCTGCGCGATATCGCCGTAGCTCGCTACGTCAACGCCCCGGTGCATCTTACCCACATCTCGGCGCAGGGGAGCCTCGAGGCCATCGCAGCGGCAAAAAGGCAGTACAAGAAGGCTACCTGCGATACCTGTCCCCACTACTTCAGTCTCACCGATGAGGCAACGCTCGGTTTTGACACCAATACGAAGGTCAACCCGCCGCTTCGTTCACAAAGGGACGCTGATGCCGTCAAAGAGGCGCTGCGCGACAATACTGTCGACATCATCGCCACCGACCATGCTCCCCACGAGTTCACCTCAAAGGACGTGGAGTTCAACCTGGCGACCTTCGGGATCTCAGGGTTCGAGACGGCCTTCGCCCTGTCCCTTGCCCTTGTCCATGAAGGCGTCCTGACCTTGAAGGAGCTTCTCAGAAAATTTACCGTCAACCCCGCCGGGCTTCTCAATATCCCTTACGGTACCCTTGCGCCGGGCAGCGCCGCTGACCTCATCATCTTCAACCCTGCCATCGAATGGACCGTCGATACGGCGCAGTTCCTTTCAAAGGGGAAGAACACGCCCTTTAACGGCTGGAAGCTAAAAGGGAAGAACCTTCTCACCATCGCCGACGGCAAGATCGTTTACCGCGACCCTCTGTTCAAAAAAGCATAAGAACAGCTAACAGCTGTAATTTCCCCCTTAACTCTTTCCCCCTCTGTCCGATAACCTATTCAGCGATGAAGGTGTTTTCGGCCATCTTCATTGCAGGCAACCGGGGCATGAATATAAAAACCAGAAGGAGACCAAAGGAAACAGTGTATTTTTCAGCCACTTGCTCAGGAACCGGGTAGCCCTATGTTCGTGATAGTCGGTTCTATCATCGTTCTGGGGGCAGTAATAGGGGGGTTCATACTGGAAGGCGGGCCTATGCCCGTCCTGATCCAGCCGGTCGAGCTTCTTATCATCGGGGGTGCCGCACTTGGCGCCCTAATCATTTCGACCCCGAAGACCCTCCTCGGCAAGATCATCAAGGCCATCCTCGGCACTCTCAAGGGGGGCAAGGTCAACAAACAGATCTATCTCGACCTCCTGAAGCTCATGTACGAGATATTCCAGGTCACCAGGAAAGACGGGCTCATCGCCCTCGAATCGCACATCGAGCATCCCGACAAGAGCAAGATATTCGCCAATTATCCCAAGATCCTGAAAGAACACCACCTTATCTCATTCATGACCGACACCTTCAGGCTCATCGTCCTCGGCGGCATCGCGCCCCATGACATTGAGACCCTCATGGATATGGATATCGAGACCCATCACCACGAAGGGACAAAACCGGGAATGATCCTGCAGAAGATAGGCGATTCGATGCCGGGGCTCGGTATCGTTGCCGCTGTGCTCGGGATCGTCATCACCATGCAGGCCATTAACGGCCCGCCTGAAGAGATCGGCCATAAGGTGGCTGTTGCTCTTGTGGGAACTTTCCTTGGGATATTCCTGTCATACGGCTTCATCCAGCCCCTCGCCACAAATCTCGACCTTGCCGCAGAGGAAGATTCAAAGGTCTACGAAGCGATCAAGGCAGGGGTCATCTCGCTGGCAAAAGGGTTCAACCCCATCGTGTCCGTTGAATTTGCGAGACGGTCGATCCCCAGCGATTTCCGGCCCACTTTCCAGGAGATGGAAACCTTCGTAAAAGGCGTTAAAAAATGATGGACGACCACAACACCCCGGTACGGATCATTGTAAAAAAGAAAAAAGGACACAGCGGCCACCACGGAGGGGCGTGGAAGGTGGCCTACGCCGACTTCGTGACGGCCATGATGGCGCTCTTTATCGTATTATGGATCGTCGGGCAGAGCAGCAACGTAAAAGGGGCCATCGCGGCATATTTCAAAGAGCCGGGGGTATTCAAGCACACGACGAACCGCACGGGGGGCATATTCGACGGGTCATCGGGCCCCATACCTGCCAAAACGGAAACCATTACCGGCGAGCTGGAGAAGCTGAAGCTGGAAGGAAAAAGGATCGAGGACGCCATAGCCGCCACGCCGGCATTTGACAAATTCAAGGACAAGATAGAGATCCAGGTTACGAAGGATGGGCTCCGCATTGAGCTTCTGGAGAATTCAACAGGCCTCTTCTTTGATATCGGGAGCGCCAGAATAAAACCGGAGACGGTCCAGCTCCTGAAGCTTGTTGCAAAAGAGGTTGGCCGCCTGCCGAACCAGATAATCATTGAGGGGTACACCGATGCCCGGCCTTATGTGACCCCAAATTACTCAAACTGGGAGCTAAGCACGGACAGGGCAAATATGGCGCGCAAGATCCTTGAAGAGAACGGGGTCAAGAAAGACCAGGTCATCGGGGTAAGGGGTTTTGCCGACAGGAACCTTAAGATCCCGGAAAAACCCCTCGACTTCGCAAACAGGCGCGTCAGCATCCTCGTGGAAGTCCAGAAACAGACAGCGCCTGACCCCAATCAAAAGGCTCAGGATCCCCCAAAACCAGGAAAAAAATGACAGAACAAAAAGAGATCAAGATCCTGCTCGTCGACGATGATCCGGTATTCCGCAGGGCTATCGGCAAATACCTGTCAAAATATCCTGCATTCGAAGTGTTTGAGGCCCCTGACGGCGAGGAAGGCTTCAGGGCTGCGAAAGAGATCCAGCCCGACCTCATCATCAGCGACTACTACATGCCGAAAATAGACGGCATTGAGTTCTGCCGCAAGGTAAAGGGCGATCCGGCGCTCTCTTCGGCGATATTCATCCTCCTTACCGTCGAGAAAGAGGTTTCCCATAAGATCAAGGGGCTTGAGCAGGGCGCTGACGACTATATCGAAAAGTCAACGTCTGCCACGGTATTGATGAGCAAGATCAAGGCATTCCTGAGGATCAAACACCTCCAGAACGAGCTTCAGGAAGAAAAAGAAAAACTGGCTGATGCAAATGCACTTCTTGAAAAAAATTTCAAGGAGCTCACGTCGATACTCCTTAAGATCATCGACTTCCGCGTCCCCGGGGCCGCAGACAGGGCATGGGAGGCAAAGGAGGCGGCAGAATCTATCTGCGCAAGGCTCGGGATCAGGAATTCCGAGAAGAAGAAGATAATCTTCGCCGCCCTGCTCCATGAGATCGGCAAGGTCGGGCTGCCGGACCACCTCGTCGACAAGAACAAGAGCGGCATCACAATGGAAGAGCAGGTCGCCTTCAATCAGTACCCGGTCATCGGGTCGATGATCACCTCCACTATTTCAGGCTTCAAGGACGCCGCAAATGCCGTCTATTACCAGTATGAAAATTACGACGGCTCAGGCCAGCCGGAAAGCCTCCTCGGCGAGGAGATACCTGTTGGGGCAAGGATACTCCGCGTAATAGTCCTGTACGAGGAGCTCGTCAAAGAGGGCAGATCTGCAGAGGATATTGTCCTGGAGATGAAGCTTGCCGTGAATAAGGCCTTAGACCCGGAGATAGCATCGCATTTCATTGATTTTCTCATTGAAAAGGACGCAAGCCAGTCAGCGAACAAGCAAAGGGTCAAGCTCGATGAGCTGCAGCCGGGGATGGTGATCGCCGAAGACATCTATTCCTCAAGCGGCTTGAAGCTCCTTCCCAAAGGCGTCACGTTGCAGGAGCGGATACTCCAGGTAATTACAGAGCGGAACAGGCGCGACCCGATCATAGGGGCGATATATATCTTCAAAATAGAATAACCAAACACCAGACAATATCCAAACACCAATAACCAATTACCAAGATCCAATTAATCACCAATACCCAATATTCAATAACCAAACAAAACCTGCGGGAACAGCTTCTCGTTTGGGTATTCGGTCATTGGATATTGGGTATTAATTTGGTTATTGATGTTTGGTTATTGGTTATTCAATGTTACAGTCTGCCGTAGTCCCCTTACGCCTCACGCCTTACGGGTATTGCACTGTCGGTTACGGGTTGAAGTATTCCCTTGCTGTTTCCACATCCTTCGCGATGCGGGCCTGCAGCTCCTCTGCGCTCCTGAACTTCATCTCTGCGCGGATGCGCTTATGAAAATACAGGTAGACGTCTTTCCCGTAAACGTCTTCGGAAAAACCGAGAATAAACGTTTCCACGGTCAGCTCCCGGCTGTCGTCGAACGTCGGGTTGTAGCCGATGTTCGTCACGGATGGATATCGTTTCCCGCCGATCCCTGTTTCTGTTACGTAAACACCTTCCTTCGGGATAAGTTCGAAAGAGGTTGCAAGGTTGATGGTGGGAAAACCTATCCCGGCGCCCCTGCTTTTGCCCTGGACCACGATACCGCCGATCATGTGAGGCCTTTCCAGCAGTCTTTTCGCCCTGTCTACATCGCCTGCGGCGATCATCTTCCTGATCCTGTTGCTCCCCACCCTCTCGCCGTCGACGGTCACCGGCTCAACAACCCCGAGGTAGATATCGTAATCCTCGGAAAAACCCCGGAGCATCCTTACGTCCCCTGCCCCGTCTTTTCCAAACCTGAAATCATGCCCTACGATCACTCCTGCCACACCGATCCTTTTTATCAGGATATCCGTAATAAACCTCGCCGCCTCTATCTCCCTGAACTCATCGTTAAAGGGGACGATAAGGAGCACATCGATGCCCGCCTCCTCTACCAGCCTTTTCTTCACATAGAGCGGCGTAATGATGCGTGTGTACTTATCCGGCCTCAGGACGCTCATCGGATGCGGGTGGAAGGTCATGAGCATCGATGTCCCCGACAGTTCTTTCGCCTTTTGCTTCACCCGCTCTATGATCTTTCTGTGGCCTGCGTGTATCCCATCATAGTTGCCGATGGTAAGGACCGGCCGCGTAAACCTCTCCGGAATATCGAGGGATTCAAAAATTTTCACTCACACCTCTTGACTTATTGGCAGTATCCATATACTTTATTAGCCGATAGTGCCGAAGTGGCGGAATTGGCAGACGCGCTAGATTCAGGGTCTAGTAGGCTCTAAGCCTGTGTGGGTTCAAGTCCCGTCTTCGGCATTTCTCTTTTATTATAATAAATTATACATAATAATTCATTATATTTATCACTAATAACATATAACATCAAGATATTTTTAATACCTTTGCCCCTCTTATCCTCTTCTCCTTGAGATCGGTAAGCGCCTGGTTTGCCTCTTCCAGCCTGTAGACCTGCACCTCGGGCTTGATAGGAATTTTTGCGGCAAGGTCAAGGAATTCCTGCACATCCTGTCCGGCGACATTGGCCACGCTCTTGATCTCTTTTTCCAGCCACAGGTGCTCCGGGTAATCGATCTTCATGAGCGCCACTTTGTCAGACTCTTCTTTGCGGATCGCATTGATGACGAACCTGCCTCCTTTTTCCATGTTCTGCAGGCCGTCAACGATGGTACCCCATACGGGCGTAGTATCGATGGCACGATGGAATTTTTCCGGCGGCTCATCGGACGTATCACCGGCCCAGTATGCCCCCAGCTCCTTTGCAAATTCCCTTTCCCCGGCGCTCCTCGCGAAGACAAGTATTCTTGAATTCGGATACCTGTACCGCGCCATCTGGATAACGAGGTGCGCAGAGGCCCCGAAGCCGATCAACGCCAGGATCTCCCCGTCCTTCATGCCGGTCAGCCTCAGAGACCTGTACCCTATCGTCCCGGCGCACAAAAGCGGGGCCGCCTCAAAGTCGGTAAAGGCTTCAGGTATCCTGTAGGCAAAATCCTCCCCGACTGTAGTAAATTCTGCATAGCCGCCGTGGGCGTCTCTGCCCGTTGCCTCGAAATCGTCACAGAGATTTTCGTTGCCTTCAAGGCAGAACTTACAGGCGCCGCAGGCGGAATGGATCCACGAGATCCCCACCCTCTCCCCTCTCCGGAACCGCGTCACCTCGCTTCCCGTCTCTGCTATTGTCCCGATGACCTGGTGGCCCGGGATCATGGGAAACACCGGCGGCGGCGTCCTCCCCTCGATCTCATCCAGCTCAGTATGGCAGACGCCACACACAGACACCTTGATGAGCAGCTCCTTTTCTCCGGGGACCGGGACGGGCATATCCATGCTCTCCAGCGGTTTCTTGTCCACGTCAAGCCTGCAGATCCTATTGATCACCATCGCTTTCATGATAAACCTCTCTGTAAAAATAATAACCAATAACCAAACATCAATCACCAATTAATACCCAATAACCAATGACCGAACACCCAAACAAGAAAAATACCGGAAAGCTTTTGCTTGGTGATTGAATACTGGGTATTGGTGATTAATTGGAGCTTGGTTATTGGTGATTGGTTATTCAAGTTTCTTACGTTATGCATTCATACTCCCGCTTCTGTATCCCTCAATGTCGAGGGCTATGTACATGAATCCGTATTCCCTCAATGCTCCGGCAACATTGTCCCTATTCCCCAGGATCTTCTCAAGTTCATCCCGGGCCACCTCGATCCGGGCGATATTGCCGTGGCACCTTACCCTTACCTGCCTTACGCCAAGTTCTTTTATAAAGCGCTCCGATCGCCCTACCTTTTCCAGCAGCGCCCTGTCTATCGGCGTCCCGTGGGGGATCCTCGTTGCGAGACAGGTATCAGAGGGCCTGTCCGCTGTATGGAGCCCGAGCGCCCTTGAAAGCTCCCGTATCTCTTTCTTTGTCAGCCCTGCCGCCTGGAGCGGGCTCGCGACGCCTTTCTCACGGCACGCCCTGTTCCCTGGCCTGAAATCGGATATATCATCATAGTTTGAACCTTCGGTTATATTATTTATTCCTCTTTTTTTTCCTATAGTTATTAACTTATCTATAATAATTTTCTTACAATAATAGCATCTATCTATTTGATTTTTAACAAACTTATTGTCATTTAACTGGGATGTTTCCGCAATCACGCATTCCGGGCCAATGGCCCTGACTGTCCTTTCGGCCGACCGGATATCCTCGTCCTGATAGATCGGCGACGATGCGATGACGGCAAGGACATTCTCCCTGCCGAGTACGTCAAAAGAGGCCTTCAAAAGGAAGGTGCTGTCCGCCCCTCCCGAACAGGCAACGATGACCTTCCCCAATCCCCCGATGATCTCCTTCAACTTCTCATATTTCAGGCCGATATCCATGCTTGCAGCATATGTTATTTCATGGCATGGTAATTGTCAAACAAGAACATGGCTAAAATAACCAATCACCAATAACCAAGCTCCAATTAATCACCAATACCCAATATTCAATAACAAACGGGAGCTTTCCGGCATATTTTTATTGGGTATTCGGTCATTGGTTATTGGGTATTAATTGGTGATTGATGTTTGGTTATTCTGCTTTTTCTGGACTTTCGGGATGAGAAAGTGTACATTATAGGTTCACTAACATCGTTCCATAAGAGGGCTGAAAAATGACTGAAGAAAACGTTCAAAATACCATACCTGAAGCAGATACTAATGCAAATACTACCTATGGCGCCGAAGAAGAGGATTTCGCAACCCTCTTTGAAAAGAGCAGCGCCGGCTCCCGGAGGCTTGATCCAGGCCAAAAAATAAGTGCGAGGATAGTGAGCATCTCTGGAGATTATGTCTTCATCGACCTTGGCGGGAAAAGCGAAGGCGTAATAAACGTCAATGAGTTCTTAAAAGAGGACGGCACCTACCATGTAAGCGAAGGCGATACCATCGATGCCTTTTTTGTAGCCTTCTCGGACGGCCTGAAAAGATTTACAAGCCGCAGCAAAGGGTACTCGACAGTAGACCTTCAGGGCATCCGTAACGCTTATGAAGCAAATCTTCCGGTCAACGGGAAGGTCACCGTCGAGCTTAAAGGCGGTTTTGAGGTCCATATCGGCAAGGTCAGGTGCTTCTGCCCCTTTTCACATATTGACCTGAAAGGTGAACGGAAGTCCGAGTCTTACATCAACCAGACATTCCCCTTTAAGATCCTTGAATATAAAGAAAACGGGCGCAATGTGATCCTTTCCCGGAGGATTCTCCTTGAAGAAGAGCAGCAGGAGAGGGTTGCACAGTTCAAGGAAAGCCTCCAGGTAGGCATGGAGGTTACAGGAAGGGTCCGTGCAATACAAAAGTTCGGCGCCTTTGTCGATCTCGGCGGCATCGACGGGCTTATTCCCACCAGCGAACTCTCGTGGAACCGTGCCGAAAGGGCAGACAACCTTCTGTCGACAGGCCAGGAAGTGACCGTAAAAGTCATTGCCATTGACTGGGAAAAGAACCGCCTTACCCTGAGCCTGAAATCTATGCAGCCCGACCCGTACACAGGCGCTGCCGATAAGTACCCCGTAGACAGCATGGTCAATGGCACCGTCGTCCGTCTTGAGAGCTTCGGCGCCTTTGTGAACCTGGAGCCAGGCATAGACGGGCTCATACCTATCTCAAAGTTCGGCACCGGGAAACGCATAAAGCATCCGAAAGAGGCCGTGGAAGTAGGGCAGTGGATAGAGGCTCGCGTCATTGATATCGACGCTGCAAGCAGAAAGATAACGCTCTCCATGGAACAGAAGATCAACCTCGATGAGATACAGCTCCCTTCTGTCAGCGATATCGTCCACGGGACCGTGGAGAAGGTGATACCTGCCGGAGTATTTCTCAAGATAAGCGACTATCTCACCGGATTCATCCCCAATTCAGAGATGGGAACACCGCGGGGGACCAACCACAACCGCATGTTTCCGGCCGGCACCGCGATGCAGGCCATAGTGACCGAAATCGACAAGAACCGCAAAAAGGTCACCCTCAGCAGAAACAAGGTGGACGAAAAGATAGAGGAAGATGTCTACAATTCCTACAGGGACACTGTGAAAAAAGAAGAGCAGGCAACAGGCGGGCTGGGCAGCCTCGGCGACCTGCTCAGGGAAAAGTGGGGAAGCCTGTAGAGCAGCTCACGGCTCATGGCTCATAGCTCATAGCAAATAATTACCAAACACCAATAACCAAGCTCCAATTAATCACCAATACCCAATATTCAATAACCAAACAGAATACCTTATGGTTTACATTGGTGATTCGGTCATTGGGTATTGGGTATTAATTGGTTATTGGTGCTTGGTTATTGGTTATTCACACAATACCCGTGGGAAAATCTACAACGATACATGGATGGCGCACCTTCGATTATACTTCGTCTGGCATCTCTTTGAGCTGGGCGAGGGAGAAGACCGGGCCGTCCTTGCAGACGTACTTGGACCCGATGTTGCATCTTCCACAGAGGCCGATGCCGCACTTCATCCTTTTCTCGAGGGTCGTTATGATATCCTCGTCTTTGAACTTAAGCTGCGCCAGCCCCTCGAGGACGAATTTGATCATGATCGGCGGGCCGCACGTGATGGCTACCGTATCATCGGGCGACGGGGCGACTTCCTTCAGCACCGTCGGCACAAAGCCTGTCCGCTTGATCCACCCGGGATATTCATTATCTACAGTAAGGATGAGGTTTACGTCAG
>Ga0302252_1001622_pt1 | contig 12525 bp, 4 predicted proteins | sample AAG_RA_Leu_MG_FD_193511 | JGI IMG/M metagenome (GOLD analysis project Ga0302252, IMG submission 193511) | Enriched activated sludge microbial communities from anaerobic digester in WTTP, New Holstein, Wisconsin, United States - AAG_RA_Leu | ecosystem: Engineered > Bioreactor > Anaerobic >...
TCGGGAATAGTGTGGCTACCGTACAGAAGAATAAAGATATTAGAGATATAGTGATGAAAGTGCCTCCGATGATTGTCAAAGGAACGACCTTTGTACCAATCCGTTTCATTGCAGAGACCTTTGGAGCAAGGGTAGAATGGATTCCTCACCCTACCAATGAGATACAGATCTATTTTAAAGACATTCTGATACACCTATGGATCCATAAGACCATTGGGGTAGTCGAAAGAGGGACAGAAACCAAGAAAGTCACTTTATTGGCAGCACCTTTTATCACCAATAGCACTACCATGGTACCGCTACGGTTCATCTCAGAGAACTTAGACGCTCAAATTGAATGGGATGCCCCTACCAGCACGATTACCATCATACAGGCAGTGGAGTGAGATTTTTAATCATGGGTTTAAGAAGAAAGTCATATCATATAGGGAGAGTTATTATGAAAAAGCGTTTTTTAGTTGTTTTTATCCTTTTTACATTGTCATTATCATCATTTGGTTGTATAAAAATCTATACTCAAAAACCAGATGAAAACAGATCTGAAGAGACAAAAACAGAAATTGCTATCACACCTTATCCATCTGAACCTTTATTGGTGAAAACTGCAGACATCAATGCCAATCCGGTGAATTATGACCAACGGTTTTTATCGGTAAAAGGAACTGTCACAGCAACCGGGACACAGCCGTCTCTGCAAATCGGGTGGTATGATATTGCTGATGAAACAGGAACGATTGCCATTCTGACTACCGCCAATGATACACCATCCGTTGGAGATGAATTATGGGTGTCCGGTACTGTAATGAATATGACCAAAATTGTTGGTCAGCGTTCTCTTTCAATATTTTTACAGGAAAAAAATAAAATTTACTGCACAATCCGGTAACATCCTGACACTCCATTAGAAAAAGGAGAAAAAAAGGGAGAGTGACAATGATGACGTTACCAACCGGAAACACTCAATATCAGATCTCCAACCCATGATACCCAAACCCGGTCCTGTTCCGATCACCCAAACACACAGAAGCTTCTATGGTGCCAGCTACCTGTTTGATCAGATCGGCAAGATCACAGGAGTCGAAGCAGACCTGAAAGCTTGCTTTCCCGGTACATACCAACGAATTCTTTCAATCGCCTACTTCTTGATCTTAGAAGAGCATAACTCGCTGAGTCGGTTCTCCCACTGGCAAAAGCTGCATATCCACCCCTATGGGGAGGATATCTCCTCCCAACGAAGCAGCGAACTATTCCAATCGATGGAAGAACAGCAGCGGATGATGTTCTTTCAAAAGCAAGGTAAGCGACGCCTGGAGAAGGAATACTGGGCGTATGACATCACGACGATCTCCAGCTATTCCGAGGTGTTAAAGCAAGTGAAGAGAGGGAAGAATAAGGAGCATGACCGGTTGCCTCAATTAAATCTGGCTCTCCTCTTCGGAGAACAATCCGGTTTGCCGTTCTATTACCGTAAACTGTCCGGTAACATCACCGATATGAAAACAGTCAGGCAACTGGTACAGGAATTTGATCTCCTGGGGTATAACAAAGTCAGTGTGGTCCTGGACAGAGGCTTCTACAGCAAACAGAATATCGATGGGCTATATCAACACCATCAAAAGTTTCTCATCGGTCTTAAGGTAGGACTCTCGTATGTCAAGGAAGCGTTGGAAGAAGAGCGGGAACACCTGAAGCGTTGGGCTAACCTGCAAATGCAATTCGGAGCCTATGGTCTCTGTCGATCTATCGTTTGGGAGTATGAACAGGCAAGACCCTACAAGCGGGATACTCTGAAAGATAAGCGAAGAGCCTACCTATTGCTCTACTATCATCCCGAGAAAGCCGCCAAGGACCAAATCGAGAGGAATGAGTACCTGACGAGTCTTCTGCAAGACCTGAAAGAAAACCATAGGCGTGACTACCGAACAGGGGAGTATGAACGCTATTTCGAAGTGCATGACACACCGAAAAGAGGGATTCGGATCATCCCCAAAGAAGAGGTGATCGCTGAGGAAGCAAAGCATGACGGTTACTTTGCGCTGCTCTCGAATGAGGTGAAAGATCCCGATGAAGCCCTATCCCTCTACCGAAGCAAAGATATCGTTGAGAAAGCGTTTGGAAACCTGAAGGAGCGATTAAATTGCCGTAGGTTGCAGGTCTCCTCCGAACTCTCTTTGAATGGTAAACTCTTTGTAGAGTTTATTGCTTTAATCTATCTCTCTTATGTCAAACAGAAGATGCAAGAAGCAAAATTGTTTGAATCTTGGACACTGCAAGGTCTTTTGGATGAACTGGATTCGATTGAGCTGCTGGAAGCCCCAGGATACGGACGTATCCTGGGAGAGATCACCAAGAAACAGATGAACCTGTACAAGGCTTTGGGGGTAGAACCACCCTCGTTATAGATTACGGGAATTCAGGATACCGATAACAAAGATAGTCAAAAAAACAACAGACAACCTTGAAGGTATTGTAACACAAACACTAAATAGGGGAGGTTCATCTTAAAAACAGTACCCTCCCTCTAGTGAAACAAAAAAATCCATCGCCACTAGCTAATAAAACTCAAGGGCTTACAGAATCCAATCATCCCACCATATCTTTATTTAATTAATAACGAAAATGAGCTTTCTTTTTTCCTATTCGCAACATCAGTTACAATAATCAGTACATTTACTTCCCCTTTGACATTATATTTATGAGTTATTGTGAATTTCTCTGTTTCGACTTTTTCTTTTTTCTCGATTTCTCCGTCACCCCATCTAACTTCATAATTGATCGGAAAATCAAAACCAGATAAAATTACATCAATCGCAAGCTCGGTATCATAAGGAAGATACTTTTTACCATCACCTGGATCAATCACAAGATTTCTGGTTACCAAGCCTACATGAGGATTATCTCCTCTCTTTGGTTTAGGAACGATAACGATACTGGTTGTGGCTATAATAATATCCATATTTGCAATATTTAAGGTAAATCTTATAGGATAAGACTTTTGAATGTCGACATCACAATTCACCAAGAAAGTATAATCGATTGTGCGCACTCCTTCTATACATCCAAATAATTGAGCTGGCTCTTGAGTTACATAAGTAATGCACTCATTATCAGGCAGTTCCACATCAATACCGTTTATCCAAACCGGGCAACCTTCAATTTTCATCACAACTCTTAGATTAATACTATCCCCATATCCGTATTTATCCAGTACTCCTTCAGCATCAAAGGTCACTTTTGTGCTTGTAGTAAACTCTATAGTTGTAGTAGAATAACCATCATCTTGATCATTTACAATACAGAAGGCACGATTATTTTTTGTATCAAAATGTATTGCTCCATAAGGGATATTAGCGTTGAATCCATATTTTATGACTTCCTCTTTTAACATCATTTTGATGAAGAAGTTTTCACCGGATATATCTGCATTGCAATCCCATGGAGAGGCACACTCTTCGGGTGTTTTTGGGTAAATAGGTCTTGTATTGATATCACCTAGTTGGCTATAACCACTTATAAAAATAGTCTGACCATACATAGCTACATCAAAAACAATGTCATCAAAAAAACCTCCAAAATAGCTAGAAAGAATAAAAAAATCATTTTGTGGATCAATGACAGTTAAGAATCCATCACTGTTTCCGTTAAATGTGTTGTCTTTGTAGTCACCTAATACAGGGAAATCATTACTAAACGTTGTACCAACCAAATAGATTTGCTGATAAAGGTCAAAAGCACTATTAAGGATAATATCATCCTTAGAGCCACCTAAATAGGCTGAATACAGACAAACAGGATGAGCAGGATCAATAAAATCATAAACATGATAGAATCCATCATAGGATCCAATATTCTTAGGTTGGCTATTTTTTCCTAAAACATTTAAATCCGAACTGGTAGTAAATCCCGCTATTCCAACCATCCTACGATTAAAAGAGGTATCCAGACAAATCGTGGTTGCAACATCTCTGAGATTTCCTGAAATTGGTATCTCATTAGAAAGCAGTAGATGATCATCATCTAAATTATACCGAAGCAAACATGCATCTTCCGAGAAAGGATTCCACTGGAAATAACAGTATTCCGACCATTCACTTAATCCATAATGATTTATAGTTCTAACACGCCATTTAAATTGTTTAATTGAAGAGAAGTCAAATGGTAAAAAATTTCGATTTAATGTAAAAGTATATTCTAATTGTGCATTATTCTCATTGGTTTCGTAAGTAAACACTTTAAATGGATCATTTAAATCTTCGATTTCTAGAATGGCACCCGTGCTGTTAAATATAATTGGATTGCCTTCAATGAATGAATCCGAAAGGAGCTCAACATAAGGTGTCCAATAAAAATGAAAATAATCCCCTGAAAATTGTTTATACTGAGGAGGATAAATCAAATTTGGTTTTTCTGGAGGAGGATTATAGGCTAATGAAAAAGAAGCTTTTTTTGAAAAAGGAATCCATACAGAATAAGGACCTGCTCCAAACTTATTTTCTCTACGAACCCTCCAATAAAACTTTTCGCTCTTGCTTGAAGAAAGCTTATAATCGTAAAATTCAAGGGGAGTACTAATAGATAAAATTTCTTGATAATTTTCATTCACCAATTGAAGACGATATAGACCAGAGGAATCTTTATCAAATGACTTCCATAAGAATCTAACATAACTGTCTGCTTCTTCACTAGTAGGATTAAAAACTTTATCGGGATATGGGAAAACGGCAATTGGTGGTTGTGTTGGCTTATAAATATTATAATCGGTTTTTACCAAATCACTATAAGTTTGAGCCCACGAAAAATGTCCGAAATCAGACCATTCGCTCCAACCTATGGTGTTTTTCACCCTGATACGCCATAAAAAATGCATTTCCTGTTGTAGTGGGAATGGTAACGTTGATATGTTTAACCATGAACCATAAGGAATTGTATGTTCTGAAGGATCATCATTGCCTATAAAAAAATGGTGAGGATTGCCAGGATTGTCAGCATTATCAATCTCTATTTCACAATAATAACCACTTATTAAGTTATCCATAGACCAAAGAAGAAGTGTCGAAGAATTTACAGCTTTATAGCGATTTATGGGGTATAGCAAAATCGGTTTTTCAGGTAAATGAGGAGTGCTATCGGCTGCAGCTAACTTTGTAAAGGGAATCCAATCTGAGGCTACCCCATCTGGATAAAAATAACTTGTTGTAGGTCTAACTCTCCAAAATAATCTTTGTTCAATCCCGGGGTTTAACTCTAAGAATAAATGATTCTCATTAATAAAATCTTCATAAGCAATTGAATCATCTTCCCTTTTTAACTCAAAATAATAAGAAACAGCATATTCATTTGAAGCATTCCACCATTGAAAAAGCACATTCCCTGGATTGACCACCTGTTCAGCATGGGGATAGATGGAAATTGGAGCTGATAGTATTGATGATGATTCTTTTAAAGAAGGTATCTGGTTAGTCGGATACTCTGAACCATTTTTTACACCAGCGACAAAAATATTCCCAGCTGGATCGTAAACGATATCGTTCAATGAATCATTATAAATTGTTCCATAATAATTCGTTGATATAGGTTGGTTAGAATCAAATTTTGTATTAATGACTGCAATAAAACCATCCCATTCACCACCAAAATAAGTGTTTTGATGGTTCGGTAGGTCAGCAGAACTAGTATATCCAACCAAATATACATTTCCTTGCTTATCTGTTTCAATAGACTTTAGAATTGTATCCCCTTCTGTTCCTCCGATGACAATAACTAATAGGTTTCCAGTCGGATCTTGTTCAAAGTAGCTTTTAGTTGTTTTCACTAGACGTGGAAGACTTCTACCAATTGAGGAATCAAAATAGTTACTGCCAATGTAGTAAGTTTTCTTTGTGTTATCTGAAGGATCGTATTTAAATGTTACTGCGCTTCCCTGGTATAAATTCGTCGCAGAAGCGCTAATTACTGGGTCAATTACAATTGTATCCTGAATCGTTTGTTCCTTTTTATCCCATTGAAAAGAGATTTGGTTTGTGGATGAGTCAATGTTTAATTCAATTGGTAGCTTTTTTTTGTTCTTTTGATAAAACACCTTTAGGTCTTTATCAAAAATCGTTCCGGATACATTCGACATAGTGATGGCTTTTCCATCTTTTGCTAATGATGCGCCTTGTATATGTATTCGAATATCTTCTATATCTCCACCTGGATGAATATAAAACTCATATTTGAGCTGGTTATCTTTAAAAAAGTAAGCAAGGTCAATATTAGACCAGATATTTCCTACCATGACCTTCTGGAAAGTCTGGCAATTCAGACCCCATTTTGCTGGATCATTACCAACATAGTAATGATAGATGGTTGGCATCTTTTCAAGAGGTGAAATATCTTGAAAGCTACCATACTTATAAGTTAATTCTATAGCATTCATCTGTGATGCATCCGGAATATAGATGATTTTATCTTTGCAAATCTGGATGTCTAAGGAGCCAAATTTACCGATGAATAAAACATTATCATCCCATTGTCCTTTGTTTTCAATGAAACATTGATCAAGTGATTTCTGAAGCTGGGATTCTAATTTGGTTTCATCTATTTGTTCCTGATTTGAAACTGCTTTTGTATTGGAAAAGGTGATAGAGAAAACAACAAAAAGCACAATAAAAAAAGACACTATACGTTTTATCATCATGACACCCCGCTAAAAAAGTAATCCACAAAACGCTGTTATTACTACTATATTAATCACCTTACAATATTTAAGTATTCGATTAAAAAATAATTTGTCAAATTCACTAAACAAAAAAAAAGAAAAAGTATTTTTGTCATATCATTGCTTTGAAATAGGCAACTTGATAGTAATTTCCTTTAATGCCTGATTCCAATCTACTTTTGCTCCTATCGTTTCTGTAATAAACCTGATTGGAACCAGCGTGCGTGATTGTTTGATTTGAGGAGGAGTATCCAATCTTATCAACCTAACTTGGCTCTTATTCTCTTGATTCAGTGAAATCAACAGAGACTCAGTTTCCTGAATCCAGATCCGTATTAGCTGATCAAAACGTGAAATACGAATTTCCGAAGGTGTTTTTTGCCTGTACCGGTATTGATAACCAAATAACCTGGCGGTATCTTCAAGCGATAAAAACATAAGAACATTTGAACGCGAATCGAAGATCGGAGGGTGTTTTAAAACTACTTTTCTCGGGCTTTTATTCAGCTCCGGGACGTATTCAATTAACGCCTGATATTCTTTATTTTTGTCGAACCAGAAATGGTATAATTTTTGACCCCAGGTTATCTTGACTTCATTCGTTGGTGCAGGCAAATATTCGATTGAAGGAGCGGACCATATGATATCCAAAGAATCAGCTATCCAAGAAAGTGGCAAATATGGTACTGAAGGAGATTCAGAAAAAAGCCGAGGGGAGCAATCTGCTGGCAATACATAGACTCTTGGCTCCATAAGCTTGTCCATAAAGTCTCCACGATTGCTTTGAATGAAACCCTTTTTTTGATTGACGTACAATTGGTACCAGTTTGATTCTTTACCAATCAGAATTTCATGGTTTGAATAATCCGGAAACTTTGAAAAATCAAGATACTCTACCGTTGAATCGAGATTTTCCCCTATAAACCTTAGAGGCACCAATGTTCTGCTATTGATGATAACCGGTGACACGTCAAGCAATTTTTTTTCGCCATCTACGAAAGCTAATGAAGAGCCGATGGTTAATTTGATTAATCTTATGTATGTAAAATCTATTTTTATCTCTTTTTCTCGGTGGTTCTGGTTTATGTCCCAAGCTTCAATTAAAATAACATTTACACCTCGTTGTAGTTTGACAGGAGCAGAAAATGAACCATCAACCTGAACATCCACGAAGGTTTTATTTACTGTACATCTGTCAATTTTATTTTGCTTATCTTTTACATGACCGGTAACATTGATAACCGGATTATAATGTTCGAGTGTTCCTGGAATTGGATCTATTTCAATGAATGGTGCATCCTTATCAACCGGGTTTCTTTTTAATTCCCATTTTTCTTCCGGATAATGAACCTTAAATCCATCACCGTTCTCTGCGATGATTTGTATATAATTACCTCCCAATTGTAATGATAGTGCAAACTCGAACGAATCCTGTTTCTTATTCTCACAATCTGTTGTTATTTCCAAGGGATTCTCTGATGGATATTTATCATTAATGAGTACCACCCTCACACTACTTACCCCGGATTCATTATCAGCAACAATGCCATTGACTATCATTTTTTCTTCTTCTGTCGAGGTGATTAACTCACTGGTAATTTGAATAGTTGGTGGTGAAAAATCAGCAATTTTAGCCATGAATTCTTTCGAATCAACTGATCTTTTCCCCACCGAATCAATAGACTGTAGTACATAAATATAGCTTTCATGTACAGTGATATTGCTATCTTGGAAAGAGTTTTGATCAACAGATTGCGTGAAAATGAGGTTTTTTTCCTGATTAATTTGCAGTAGGTACTTTTTTATAGAGAAGCTTTGTATAGGATAGGATGTCTGTTCAGGCATTTCCCAAGAAAGTAGTATATAATCACCGTACTGGCTAAAATCGCAATCTTCAGGTGGGTTAGGAATAAACAGTCTTTTGATGGTGTAAGACTTTGAGCTTTTTACCTCAAACATATTCCAGGCTTCCACGGAAATAATATTCAGGTTATTATTCAGTAGAATTTCATGATTAAATTCTCCATCTTCACTCAGGATAAGCGGTTCTTTTTCTGAATTGTTGACTGAAATCATCGCTTGAGTAATAATAGTAGAACGATCAGTTATTTTACCCTTGAAAGCGAATTTGTTTTGATAAGATTCTGTTTCTTTTGTATGAAACTCTATTATAGGCGCTTCTATTGTGTCTTTTAAATTAATCAGCGTTAGAAAAAAATTAAGACCAGTATAGCGAAGCCGATTAGCTTGAATTGAAAAACTCTCTTCTAAAATGATATCGTCGCTATTTGTTGTGCCCAGGAGTAATAACGCATCTTTAATGAAGTGTATCCGCCAAAAAGCGTCACCGTGTGAACCACCAGCAGTATGTATATCTGTAACATTATTTAAATCAGAACTTATCTGAAACACTATACAATCAGATAATTGTTCACTACCCTGATGTTCGATCACCCTTTTTCCAAAGGAAGTACTGGTGGTTTCTCCGGCAATGATGATATTGTTAAAATTATCAATTGCTAAGTCATGACAAATGTCGATTCCTTCACCACCCAGATAGGTCAAATAGAGAAGCTCTCTGCCATTATCAGGCAATATAGCAAAGAAAATATCAGTCTTCCCGGCATTTTTTCTTTGTAATGCGGTAACAGAAGAAGGTAAGTTGGAGCCGTCCGTTGTACCAACTACAAGTATTTTATCATCCTGGACAACGATATCCACACATCCATCTTTATTTGAACCACCGATAAAAGTAGAGAAGTTAAGATTATTTTTGGCAAGATTCCATTTTATTATAAATCCATCAGCAAAAACATCATCGTTAAATTCAATATCATAAGCATTTTCAGCATGGAAGTCTTTACTATAGGTACACCCAACTAAATACAATTCCTCATCATGTAATGCTATGTTCATTACTTCATCGATCCCGCTTCCACCATAATATGTCGAATATTCAAGGCTGGTTATGTCTTCTGATAAAACAGAAATAAAAATATCTCTGTCTCCAGCTAATACAGGTTGAAAAGGTGTATTGTTATTATTCAATCGGGAAGGTTTTGGAAAATCTTCACTGGTAGTGGTACCGCTTAACACTAACTTTTCATTAAAAATCACAATATCCTCGATGAAATCATTCCCTGTACCACCAAAATAGGACGAATATTCCAGCGTTTGCAAATCCTCAGAAAACACAGCGATAAACACATCTGATCCCCCTGCATGCTCTGCTTGGTAGGAATCGCTTTTTTTTGGAAATAAATCACTACTGTAGGTATTTCCAGAAACGAAAATTCTATTTTGATCCGCAAAAATCTTTGGCTTATAATCATTTCCTGAACCAGTGAGAAATATTATTTTTTGAACTTGCTTTTTGTTTAAATCATATAGAAGAATAAATACATCAAATTTATTTCTGACTTGATATTCTTCGCTTAAATCAGGACTATTGGTATCTCCTGCAATATAAACTTTAGTGCTGTCCAAAACAATAAACGATCTGGCTTCGTCCTCTTCAGCACCCACAAAGATCTCATCAAGCAAATAATAAGAAAGCTCCTTGTTCTGAATTGATTTCAGGTTTAACTGAAATGACGTTTTCAGCAAAGATTGGTCAAAAGATTTGGTTGTAGGAAGATGGAAAAATAAAGGCGATTCCTTCAAGGGAACAAAAAACAGCTTCTCGTGTAAAGGATTTTTACATTTTTGAATGATGGTAATGGATACAGGCGGATTATTTTCATTTTGCCTTGATAGGATCTGAATTGTTAAACGATAATCCAGGAAAAAAAAGTGGATATCAATCCCTTTCCAAGCATTCAAATAAATAATTTCCCGGACTGCTTTTGCTTCGCAGTTTCCTTTTTTTTGGATATATGAGCAAGTAAAGGGTAGTTTTTTTACTCCTTGAATCACCGTTGAATAGCTGTTGGCTAATGAAAATGTAATATCTTTGTCTGACAGTTCAAGTGAGTGGCGAACTACTTGAACCGAATTTTGTAAAAAAAGCACAGAAACATTTTGTCCAAGAAAAGCAAATTTAACTTCTTCCTGCCACTGTCCGGCATTTTCAATAAAATAAAGATCCTGCTGAAAAAGAAAATGATTTTCATCTGATTTAGGTATAGAGGTAACTGATTGATATGGAAAAGTAATATGAGAGAGTACAAACACCAAAGCTATCAAGATTCGAAGGTAAAAACGACGATAAGAACTTATCCAGCATTTCATAATCAAATCCTTTCCGTCAATCGGAGGTGCTTTTATTATTAAAACGACACCGGCAAGATAGCAACAAAATAGTAATTTGTCAGGTTTTGCTTTTGGGTTTCAATACAGACTTATAAATCTTATTGCTATCAATACTGAGTTTTTCCTCGTAAGTAATGTACCCTTCTTTCTCAATTTTTAGAAAGTATTCTCCTCTTTTTAACCTAATCATTATATTAGTTTAGCCCACTTCACTATCATCAATTAGCTGGATAAACTGTAGACATACCACCGATACCTACCTGACTGATTATTTTATATTTACTACTAATAATGCTACCAATTGCACTCAATCCCATGCAAATAATGATAAACAAATAAAATATTTTTAAAAGTAGTTCACCGTTTCACTCATGATTGCTTTTTTTTTATATGGAAAGATATCATTGTATCGCTTTAAAAAAAACACGAAGAATACCACCAGATACTGAATTATTATATAAGCTTATTGTTACAATTTTTTTGAAAGTGCTAACTCAATATTTTATGTCATTTATGAATCTGAACTTCCGCACAAAAAAACCTTTCATCAGTCTCATAATTGCAGGCTTTTCAGCGATTTCTTGTTTTTCTGTTTAATTACATTACAATGTAGTTGTTTTTCATTTTTAACTACATCATGATGTAGTTGTTAAATAAAAGGAAGATTATAATGGAATTGAGCAGGATGAATCCCTGGTGGAGTTTAAAAAAAGTTCCGGTAGATTGGCTTGGAATAAAGCGATTAGTATTGGATGAATTGATTCCGTATATTCCAAAAAGAATGGCTTTACTCCTTCATGGGGTGCGTAGAGTTGGAAAATCCACTTTACTATTCCAGATTATACAGCATCTAATTGATCAAAATATCGATCCCTATCAGATTCTTTACTTTACATTTGATGAGTATCTCGTCAATATGGAAGATCTGTTGTTACAATATGAAAAAGAAATCGCGAAAGAAGCATTACAGAACAAACCACTGTATATTTTCCTGGATGAGATACAAAAACACCCCAAATGGTGGGATAAATTAAAAGTCTTTTATGACTTATATCCGAATATAAAGTGGTTTTTGTCGGGATCGAACGGTCTTATGCTAACAAAACATATTACAGAAAGTCTTGCTGGAAGAGTTTTTTCTTTCCAAATACAACCATTGTCTTTTTCTGAGTACTTATCCTTCCTGGGGATTCAATGGGATAAAGATCATATAGAAGCCCAGATGGCGACTTTTGAACCTTATGTCTCTCATTACTTGGAAACGTCGGGTTTTCCAGAATTGTATCGAGAAAAAGACAGTCGAATCATCCGGCAGTACTTTCTAGAAACGATTGAGAACAGGATTATTTTCCAGGATATTCCTCTGCAATTCAAAATTGAGGAACCCCTTCTTTTGCAGCAATTATTTAAAGCAATCGCAGGAAATCCTGGAATGACAGTAATGTATAGCCATCTTGGGGATGATTTCAAACGGGACGCAAGAACCATTGAATCGTACCTGGGATATCTGGAAAAATCCTATCTTCTCAGTAAATTAGCAGTTTTTAACGCTAATCAGCTGACATCACAAAAAA
>Ga0302252_1001623_pt1 | contig 12510 bp, 12 predicted proteins | sample AAG_RA_Leu_MG_FD_193511 | JGI IMG/M metagenome (GOLD analysis project Ga0302252, IMG submission 193511) | Enriched activated sludge microbial communities from anaerobic digester in WTTP, New Holstein, Wisconsin, United States - AAG_RA_Leu | ecosystem: Engineered > Bioreactor > Anaerobic >...
ACTTCGACATCCCACCTGTGGCCGTGCATCGCTGCGCACTTCCCCTTATGGCCTCTCAGGAAATGAGCTGCGTCGAAGTGGGCGCGCACCCCGAGACGAAAAATGCCTTTTCTCTTCAACATGTCACCTCTCAACGGTTACTGATAATCACTTTCCTGTCGGCGCCGGCTGCGGCTGAGGAGGAATCTGCGGCGAAAGCTCTGGCGAAGGCTCCGGTGTCAAGAGAACAGGAGGTGTGTTCTGCGGAGCATTTCCTGATCTCGATACCACAACGTTTATCTTTTCTCCGGGCGTCACTTCGAGGTTGGCAGGTGGATCCTGCTCCAGCACGACGTCAGGAGGCACTTCATTTGTATCCCTGTATGTTACATTACCTATCTGGTATCCTCTGGCCGCTGCGAGCTCCCTTGCGGCTGTAAGCTTTTTACCTATCAGCTCAGGGATCATCGGCAGTTCCTCGGCAGTCACAGTGATGGCCTTGTCCGAGATCGCTTCTCCCGGTTTGGGCTTCTGCGAGAGGATTACGGCATCAGGCCCCTTTTCCTCGCCCTCTATGTTCAGGCTGACTCCGAGAGGCTCGAGAATCTTCTGTGCCTCCTGGACTGTTTTTCCAACGAGGTTGGGCGACGTGAGCCCTTCCAGCGCCTTGCTGACTACGACCTTTACCATGCTGTTCTTGATGACTTCCGTCCCGGCTGCTGGAGTCTGGCGTATTATATTGCCTGCAGGTATCTGGGCGGAGGGCTCTGTTGATTCAACTGAGAGCCTCAATCCCATCGCCGCAAGGATCTTCTGCGCCTCTGCCTCTGATTTTCCCGTGAGATCGGGCAGTTTCTGCTTCTCTGGCCCCTTGCTCACCCTGAGCAGTATGAGACTGGCAGGCGAAACCATGTTCTCAGGCGCCGGCTCCTGCGACAGGACTGTCCCTGCAGGCTTCGAATCGTTGAAGATCTGCTCGATCTTTATATTCGTGAAGCCGCTGTCTGTCAGGATCTTTCTGGCTTCATCGACTGTCCTGCCTTTGACATCAGGCACCTCGAGGGTCTTGTTGCCCTTGCTTATCGTTACCTTTACCTTCTCACCCGGACGTATCTTTTCACCGGCCTTAGGGCTCTGATCGAGTATCGTGCCTTCAGGCTTGTCGTTGCTGAAAGTCTCCTTCTCTATCACCAGGGAGAGCCCTTTTTCCTGCAGAACCGCCTGTCCCTCCGAGTAAGACTTCCCTATCAGATCAGGCGTCTCGATCTCCTGCAGGAACCTGGAGCCCCATATGAGGCCTGCAACGAGCCCTGTGAGCACGATGAGGACCAGGACACCTATGCCTATGGTCTTTATCAATGAAGAATCCTTCTGTATGCCGTCGTCAGTCTCTTCCTCCCTGTCTTCCCTTCGTTTTTTCAGGTGAAGCGATACCTCTTCTATCTCCTTCTGCGTCTTTGCCTGAGACGGCGCTTTCGAGGGAGGGACTATGAGCGTCGGCTCATCTGTCGAGGGAGGCGAGATCTTCATCGTCTTTGGCTTTCCGACCTTTTCCAGCTCAGAGAGCATCTCATCGGCGCTCTGGAACCTCTTCAGCGGATCCTTGTCGAGGGCCTTCAGGATTATATGCTCCATATCCTGCGATATGGAGGGGTTGATCGATGACGGCTGCGGAGGCGCCTCCTGTACGTGCTTCAGAGCAACTGTCACGGGATTGTCGGCATCGAAGGGGAGGCGGCCTGTCAGGCACTCGAAGATAAGCACGCCGAGCGAGTAAATATCCGCAGCGGCTGACGTGGGCTTCCCCTGAGCCTGCTCAGGGGAGAAGTAGTGCACCGACCCGATCAGCGACCCGGTCTGCGTCAACGTATCGGAGAAGAGCGCCTTGGCGATTCCGAAGTCAGTCACCTTTACCGTGCCGTCTTTTCCGATCAGTATATTGTGAGGCTTCAGGTCCCGGTGTATGATCCCCTGCTGGTGGGCGAAGGAGAGAGCAGACAGGATCGGGCGCAGGATGTTGATCAGCGTTCCTTCCTGGATTCCCTTCTTCTGGCTGTTGATGAAGGCCTTCAGGCTGTTTGAATCGAGGTATTCCATCACGATGAACTGGACGCCGTCATCTTCCTCGATGTCAAATACGCTTATTATGCTCGGGTGAGAGAGCTTTGCGGCCGAGACGGCCTCGCGGTAGAAACGCTGCCTGAACTCGCTGTCCCTGGAAAGATCGCTTTTAAGGACCTTGAGAGCCACTATGCGGTCCAGGCGCTCATCGTGTCCCTTATAGACATCGGCCATGCCGCCTGAGCCGATCGTTTCCAGTACCTTGTATCGCCCCTTCAGAATTTTACCTGTCATTTCGATCCCTTCACAGCCAGGGGACTCAGGTACAGCATTCTCCGGAACAGTCACCGCCCTTCCGCTGTCTGCAGGCCGGATCGGGCAGGCTGTTCAGGGCTCGTCCCTGTGCTGTCAGTTGCGCTTTTGAGTATAATTCACCTCTTCGGTGATTTTACCCTTCACGCTACTCTTTCACCGGCTCTCCCCTGTATCCTTCCTGTCTCCGAGGCAGAACTGCAGAATCGAGTGCACAATGGGCGCGGCGACCCTTCCTCCGTATCCGCCGTTCTCGACGACCGCCACAACGAGATATCTGGGATTTTCCGCAGGCGCAAACGCTGCGAACCATGCATGAGTATCTCCGTGGGGATTTTCCGCAGTGCCGGTCTTCCCGGCCACGGCCGTGCCTTCGATCCTGGATTTGTATCCCGTTCCTCTCTCCACTGCCTGGATCATCATCGACTTCACGGCATCGGCGGTGGACGGCGACACGGGCTGGCACCAGACCTGAGGGTGGGTCGTGAACACATCCTTTCCGTCGTGTGAGCGGACCCCTTTGATCACATAAGGCTTCATTATCTTTCCGTCGTTGGCCATCGCCGAGAAGACGAGCGCGAGATGGAGCGGCGAGAGGGTGATGGAGCCCTGCCCGAATGCGCTCTGCGCCAGGCCGCCTTCGCTCATCTCCTCTGCCTGAGGGAATGTGGCCGCCCTTACAGGAACTCCGATGTTGAAAGGCTCGAGAAGCTTGAAGGCTCTTACGAAGCCGTAGAAGTTCTGCTGCCCGATCTTCAGTCCCATCTGAGCAAACGCCACATTGCAGGAGTTCACGAGCGCTCCCTCTGTATTGACGGCTCCATGCGAGCCGCCTTCAGCCTCGTGGACTCTGTAACTGCCTATGTCGAAGAACCCCGGGCAGGAAAACACCGTATCCTTCGTCACGTAACCGAGCTCGAGCGCCACGGCAAGCGAGAAGACCTTGAATGTCGAGCCGGGAGGATATCGTCCGTCGATGGCTCTGTTGACGAGCGGTGTGGAAGGATCCTTCCTGAGCCTGTCCCAGTTTTTTTCTATCCCATTCGGGTCGTAGCCCGGGATGCTTGCCAGAGCCAGGATCTCTCCCGTGCGAGGATTCATCACCACGACTGCGCCTTTTCTTTTGTCCATCGCGTCTATGCAGGCCTTCTGGATGGCAAGATCGATTGTCAGGTATATGTCCCGGCCTGCCAATTTTCTGCCGTTGATAAACGAGAAAGCCTCATAGATGTTGTCAGGGAGTTTTTTCCCGACGAGACGGCTGTTCTGGTATTTCTCTATACCTTCGTCTCCCAGCCGGATATCCGAGTAGCCCAGGATCGGCTCGAGCATCTCCCTGAACGGATAGACCCGCCGGGGCAGCTCGTTGTCGATCTTTGTGCATGCCAGCAATTCTCCCTTCCTGTCGTAGATATTGCCCCGGTATCTTATATTCTCGAGAAGGCGCGGATTCTTCTCATTTCCGAAGAACAGGTCCCTGTTCACTATCTGGATGAAAGAGAGATAGACTACAAGCGCTGTGAAGAGCAGCGAAAAAAGAATCGTTATGTCTTCAATTCTCTTTTTCATAGTGATTCCTCAGCTCGCCTTCATCTGAAGAAGTTGGCTCTTCTTTTTTCCGGCCTGCTCGGCGATCTGAAACACGAGCGCCATCAGGAAGAAGTTGGATATTACGGAGCTTCCTCCGTATGAGATGAATGGAAGGGTGATCCCGGTCATGGGGATGAACTTGATGGAGCCGCCTGTTATGATGAAGACCTGGCAGGCCAGCAGCGCGCCCAGACCGGCGGCAAAAAGGCTCCCGAACTCATCATGGCACTGGAGCGAGACCTTGAAGATCCTGTGCACCAGAAAAAGGTAGGCCAGTATCACGGCCATCGCCCCGAGAAACCCCATCTCCTCTCCGATCGCCGCGAACACGAAGTCTGTGTGCACTGCAGGTATCAGTGTGGGGGAGCCCATCCCGAGGCCTGTGCCCCAGAATCCTCCGGCCGACAGAGCGAAGAGAGACTGGAGGATCTGATAGCCGCTGCCGTTTGGATCCTGCCACGGATCAAGCCATACGGCAAATCGCACGTGAACGTGCGGGAACTTCTGTATCAGCGCATATGAGCTCATAAGGAAGAGCAGGAATGCGCATACAATCATACCGATCCGCTCTGTCGCGATGTAGAAGAGGCACATGAACGTTCCAAACAGCAGCAGTGCCATACCCATATCCTTCTGCACGACCAGGATCAGCTCGCAGCATCCCAGGATCGCTATGAGCGGGAGCAGGTACTTGAACGAGAGCGAATCGAGCCACCGCTTGGGGTGACTTGTGATGAACTCCTTCTTCTGCTTCAGATATGAAGCCAGGAATACTACTACGAGGATCTTGACGACCTCGACAGGCTGGAAGTTTATCGAGCCTATCCTGAACCAGAGCTTTGCTCCGTTTATCTCCGTGCCGAGAATCATCACGGCGATCTGTATCGCAATCCCTGAGAAGAGCACGAGGTACTTGTAGTCCTCCCAGATCCTGTAGTCAAAGCCTTTCAGGTACCAGATGTTGAACAGCGCGAAGCCTCCGAGGATGAAGAGCACCTGCTTGAATGCAAGCGCCGGCTCGAGTCTGTAGATCTCGATATGGCCGATTATGCTCAGAAAGGCAAAAAGCGGCATCAGCATCTCGTCGGTCTTTGAGTCGGATATGGTGAGCAGGGTGTGGGTTGTCCAGAATGCGATCAGAAGCGGGAGAGCCGTCATCATAACCGAGATGTCCAGCTTTTCGCCGTGCGACATCTTTATCAGAGCTATGCCGACGCAATAGATGAGCGACAGGAGCAGGAGAAGCCTGAGCTCGGCCTTCCTGAAGTGGATTTTTTTAGACATCTATTGATGATCCCCTCTGTACTGGAACGATACCATTCCAATCTTCACGATATCGTCCTTCGCGAGCTCGGCCTTCCCTTCGAGTCTGATGTCGTTAATGAAGGTGCCGTTTGTGCTGCCCAGATCTTCTACGACACATCGCCTGTCCTTCACGGTGAACTGGGCGTGACGTCCCGATACTGAGGCATCGGATATCTGTATGTCGCAGGATGCGTCTCTTCCAGCGATGAGGGTGCCGCTGAGGTGGAGGAGGGTGTCCTGCGCTCCGTCTATCAGCTCGCTTCCAACGATGATCTCGAGCGCCGGGCCCGGCCTGGAAGGAGCCTTTTTCGAAGCCCTCTGGCGACGTACATCCGCCCTTATGAGCAGAATGATCTGAAGGAGAAACAGATAGATCAATGCCAGATACACATACTTCAGGATGTACAGAAGGTTATCCGCTGGCATGTGCTCTGGCATCGTCTTTTACTTTTTTTCCGATTTGGGCTCGGCTGGCGGGCCTGCCGGGGGCTCCTGCGGCTGACCGGCCGGAGGTCCTGTCTGTGGGCCGCCGCCGTGCTCTGGCGGGGCTTCCGCCTTCGGGGAGCTGAGGTCTATCTTCCACTTGCCGCTTTCGCGCACAAACGGGAGCTCCTGCTCATGTCCCTTGACCTTGATCTTCGCGGTGTCCTTGTTTATAGTCTCGGTCTCAACCTGAAGGTTGGCGGGATCGAACAGCTTGCCGAGCTTTTCTGAAGCCTTGGTCTTTTCCATTGTATGGATATAAAACGATTTCGCATCCATGGTCTTCATCTTGGTCTCATCAAGCCCTATCTCAGCCATGATCTGCTTCTTCTGGGGAGCAGGTATGGACTCGAATCCTTTTTTCATCTGGTCGAAGCGGTCTTCGAGAAGCTTCTTGCTGCCCTGGGAATAGCACTCCCATGCGTCTGCCCATTTATTCTCCTTGACGGCCTTGGCATAGGCCATCAGAGTGTCTCTGGGCTTCGACTGCGCGCCGCATGAGGCGCACAGAAGGGAGAGAACGGCGATGCATATCAGCATATGCATCATGGTAAGGTTTCTTTTCATTTGTCACTTCCTTTGTTTATATTATTATGTTCATGAACTCTTTGATATGGTCAGATACACTACGCTCTGCGGAGAGGCTACCGCGTCAGAAAGAGGGTTCTGGCTCACCACGTATCCCGGCGGATACTGGTCAGACTTGACCTCTCTCTCGATGGCCCATTCGAGGCCCCGGTGGCGCAGCTCGTCGCGCGCTCTCGACAGCGTTACGCCTATCAGATATGGTATCTCCACGTATTTGTAATCGATCTTGAAGTTCTCGTAAGCCTTGTTCACGTTGAACGTCACGAGCTCAGGGTCGTTCATATGGTGGAAGACAAGAGCCTCGCGCTTGTTCACGCGCAGCCTCGGAACGCTGTGCTGAAAAGCGAACCATATGACAAAACGCTCTTCCAGGTCTGACTCGGGAACCATGAAGAGCTGCTTCTGGCCTGTCTCCTCATCGATCTTCATTACAGGCTTAAGCATACAACCACCTCTCGGACTTATGAGAATCTCTCAAAAACCTCCCTCCTATGATATAGGAAAGGGGCGAGCGTGTCAATCAGCGAATCAAAAAAACATAGATCTGCCCTGGAATGGCATCCGGAGAGTATTCACAGGTGATGATGCCGTTGATGTCGAATTGACCTGAGAGATGTCCGAACTCGGCACAGCCACCGGATTATCCCGGCTTCGGCAGCCATCGGTTTCTCAGGAGGAGCCTGCAGAGCTTCTCCTCACGAATTCAGTATGAAGGAAAGAACCGGCCAGGGAGAATGAGATGACGACATATTTTATTGCAGGCGGGGCTGGATTCATAGGAAGCCACCTCGCCCGTGAGATTGCGAAGAGCGGCGATGCCGGGATAGTCATCTACGACAATTTTACGTCCGGGCGGAGATGGCACATCGCAGATCTGACAGAGAGACCCGGCTTCAATGTTGTAGAGGCGGACATCAAGGACCTCGGCGCTCTCACCGCTGCAATGAAAGGAGCCGACACGGTCTACCATTTCGCGTCCAATCCTGACATAGCGAAGGCTGTCACACAGCCTGATATCGACTTCTGGGAGGGCACGTACCTGACGAGCAACATCCTCGAGGCGATGCGGATAAACGGCGTAAAGCGCATCCTGTACGCTTCCGGGAGCGGAATTTACGGCGATACCGGGCTTCTCGAGGTACACGAGGATTACTCGCCGCTGCTCCCGATCTCGACATACGGCGCCAGCAAGATGGCCTGTGAGGCCCTCATCTGCTCATACTGCCACATGTCGGAGATGAAGGCGAGTGTCTTCAGGTTCGCCAACGTGGTGGGGCCCAGGCAGACACACGGCGTCGGCTATGACTTCGTCAGGAGACTGCTGCAGGACCGTTCTTCGCTCTCGATTCTCGGCGACGGCACGCAGAGCAAATCATATATCCATGTGCAGGACGTGATATCAGCGATGAGGCTGATGGAGAGCGCTCAGCACGAAAGATATTCATATCACAACGTGGCCACCCTCGACTATCTGACCGTAACGGAGATAGCTGATCTCGCCGTGGAGGTTCTGGGCCTTTCAGATGTGCCGTATAGATACAGCGGAGGCTCCAGAGGGTGGAAGGGCGACGTTCCGGTCGTGAGGCTGAACTCAGAGAAGATTCGCAGGCGCGGATGGGCGAATGCGAGAACAGCCCGCGAGGCGATGCGCGATTCGCTCGCGTCTATGAGAGATGATGCGGTTGCCGGAAGATTTGACGGAGGATAAAGCTTGCGATGATTATTTCCAGGGCTCCTGTAAGACTGTCTATGGGAGGGGGAGGCACCGATCTCCCCTCTTATTATGAGGGGCACGGCGGCTTCCTGATGGCCGCCGCGATAAGCAAGTATGTCTACATCAATATCAACAAGCGCTTCAACGAGTCGATACGCCTTTCATATTCGAAGACAGAGATAGTCGATGATGTCAATGCCATAGAGCACCGCATCTTCAGAGAGGCTCTCAGGCTGGCGAGAATAGAAAAACAGATCGAGATAGTCTCGATAGCCGATGTGCCTGCTCAGTGCGGGCTGGGAACTTCATCGTCGTTTACCGCGTCGCTGCTGAACGGCCTCTATGCGTATACGAAGCGCTATCTCAGCCTGGAAAGGCTCGCCGAGACATCGTGCCACATAGAGATAGATCTGCTTGGAGAGCCTATAGGCAAGCAGGATCAATATGCCGCGTCGTTTGGCGGGTTTAATGCATACACATTCAACAGGGACGGCTCCGTATTCGTGGAGCCTGTCGACATCTCGATGGAAAACCTTATGGAGCTTCAGAACAACATCCTCCTGTTCTATATGAAGAAGGAGAGGCCGGCGAGCGTGGTGCTCGACGATCAGAACAGGAAGAGCCGGCAGGGAGACCCGGGGACCATCGAGAGGCTTCACAGAATAAAGGAGATAGGGATTCATACGAGGGAGATCTTCGAGAAAGGCAGAATAGACGAGTTCGGTGAGATCCTGCATGAGCACTGGCTCACTAAAAAGGGGCTCTCCAACAAGATAACCGACCCTTTCATAGACGAGGCTTATGAGCACGCCAGGAAGAACGGGGCGCTTGGAGGTAAGATAGTAGGCGCAGGCGGCGGCGGCTTCCTGCTTCTCTACTGCCCCAGAAACAAGTCCAGGCTGGTTTCGGCCATGGCAGAGCTGGGACTCTCGCCGATGTGGTTCTCGTTCGAGCATGAAGGGGCGAAGATAGTCTATTACGGATAGGCGGAATCCGGCATCCCCGGTCAGGCCGCCCTTGCAGCAGGAGTCTTTTTCGTATCAGCAGCATCCATACATTCGGCGCAGGCGCGCAGAGGAGAGCCGGAGAGCATGATAAGCGTGGTAATGATTACCATGAATGAAGAGAAAGCCATAGAAACTGTTGTCACGGATATAAGGAAGCAGGTTCCCGACGCGGAGATACTTATTGTGGACTCGAGCAGGGACAGAACCGCCGAGATAGCAGAATCCCTCGGCGTGAAGGTCATAAAGCAGTTCCCTCCGAGGGGATACGGGCCTGCGATGGACATGGCGCTTCGATCCGGCTCCGGCGACGTGATAATCACAATGGACTGCGACAACACATATCCTGCAAAGGATATCCCTGAATTAGCCAGACTCGTCCTCGAAGAGGGATATGACCTAGTGGACGGCTCCCGGCTCAAGAAAAAGCCGGAAGCGATGCCTTGGATCAACTATCTCGCTAACGCCGGCTTCGCCTTCATGGCGTCAGTGCTTTTCCTGAGATGGCTTACCGATCTGCACAGCGGCATGCGCGCTTACAGAAAGACGCTGATTGACAGCCTTAAATACGAGGCGAAAGGCGCGGCCCTGCCTGTCGAACTCCTGCTCAGGCCAATCAGGATGGGATATAAGGTCAAGACAGTATTCATAGACTACTTCGAAAGGGTAGGAGTCTCCACGATGAGGCCTCTCGAGAGCGCGTACTGGACCGTCAGGAGGATTCTCGCCGTGCGCTTCGGAAAGTGAGATGAAATGAAGACAGGCATACTGGGCGGAGGCCTGAGCGCTGTGACGCTGGCAAGACATCTCGGCTGCGAATGCGAGATAGTCGAGGCAGCGGACAGACCTGGCGGACTTTGCCGCACCTTCAGCGCAGGCGGATTTCTGTATGACATCGGCGGCCATATTCTGTTTTCAAAAGATGACGGGACGATGCGCTACGTCAAGGAGATCCTTGATGGCAACGCCGTTTATCAGAAGAGGGCGAACAAAGTCCTGTTCAGGGGAAGATATGTCAAATATCCATTCGAAAATGATCTGGCGGCACTCGACAGGGAAGACAACTACGAATGCCTGATAGGCTACCTCAGGAACGACCATCCACCGCCTTCAAACTTCAGAGAGTGGATTTACCACACATTCGGCGACGGGATCGCTGAAAAGTATCTCGTGCCGTACAACGAGAAGATCTGGAAGGAAGACCTCGGCAACATGGCGCTCGAATGGGTGGAGCGTGTGCCGAAGCCTCCGCTTGAAGATGTGGTCAGATCGGCGGTCGGCATATCGACAGAGGGATATACTCACCAGTTGAACTTCATGTACCCCGACGAGGGAGGCATTGAATCGCTCGTCAGATCCTCGATGCGCGGCGAAGTCCCTGTAATCACCTCCTTCACGGTAAAGAGCATCAGCGGAAAGAACGGCGGATGGATTGTCTCGGACGGAGACAGGGAGCTTGAATATGAAAGGCTCGTGCTCACTTTTTCTGTCAAGGATGCGCTGCGCTGCCTCTCCGGCGTACCTGAGGAGATTGTGAAGGCTGCGGCGCTGCTGAAGCACAACGCTGTCAAAGTTGTGATGGTAGGCGTCGACAACGAGTCTCTTCTGGACAGAAGCGCCATCTACATTCCACAGCGCGATGTTCCATTCCACAGGGTCTGTTACATGGCATACTTCAGCAGAAAGAACGCTCCTCCCGGCAAATCCTCACTGATCGCCGAAATCACGACGAACAGCGGGCATGAGTTGCATCAGGTCTCTGATGACTCGCTGATCGAGATGACCGTCAAAGAGCTGCACAGGCTCGGAATAATAGACAGAAGAGATGTCTGCGCCACAGACGTGCATACTGAGGAATACGGATATGTTGTATATGACAGGAGTTATTCCAGCAACGTCGCGGCGGTGAAAGATTACTTCGCCGGGCTGGGAATAGGGCTCCTGGGCCGCTTTGCGGAGTTCGAGTACATTAACATGGACACGGTAATACAGCGGGCCGTCAAAATGGCGGGAGAGCTTAATGAAATGGAGGCCCGGCTCTGACATGTCAATCTCAAAGCTCATCACCAGAATAAAAACCGAATTCCTGAACGCTCAGTTCCTCCGGTTCCTGCTCGTGGGAGGTACGGCGACCGGCGCCAACTTTTTTTCCAGGTTTCTGTTCCGTCTCTTCACCACATACGAGATCAGCCTGCTCTGTGCTTATACAGTAGGCGCCATAACGAGCTTTTTCCTCAACAAATACTTTACTTTCCGCTCCAGAGAGGAAAACGCCGTATTCCAGGCCATCAAGTTTACAATAGTGAGCGTGATATATGTATTTCTGGGCACTTTCGTGGCCCACATATATTTCGTCATTCTCAGCGTGACATCGCTTTCTGTTCCCATATGCGAATCGCTCGCCCACATGCTTTCCATCGGCACGTGCGTCATATACAGCTATCTTGCAATGAAATACGTGGCGTTCAAGAAGTTAACGATCAAGGGCACCGAGAGGAGCGAGAGCAATCAGTAAAAGGCTTCTTCCGTCGACGGCGCTGCTGGCAGGCGGTCTGGCAACGAGACTCAGGCCTGTCACCGCAGCGATCCCCAAGTCTCTCGTGGAAGTGGCGGGCAGGCCTTTCATAGCCCATCAGCTCCGGCTTCTCCATCGAAAAGGTATTCGAAAGGCGGTGCTGTGTGTGGGCCACATGGGCGATCAGATTGAGGCATATGTGAAGGATGGATCCCAGTTCGGGATGGATGTCAGGTATTCATACGACGGCCGCGCTCTTATGGGCACAGGCGGAGCGGTCAGGAAAGCCCTTCCGCTTCTGTCCGACCCTTTTTTCGTGATGTACGGCGATTCCTATCTGGACATAAGCTTTGCCGCTGTGAACGAGTTCTTCCTGTCCCGCCGGTGCAGCGCCCTTATGACGGTCTACCACAACAGGGGCAGGTATGACAGCAGCAACACGGCCATAGAAGGGGATTCCGTAATCAGATACGAGAAGGGAGTTTCCGATCCGGCTCTGACATACATCGACTACGGCCTTTCCCTGCTGAGCAAAGGAGTTTTTACAGGCTGCGATGAAGAGAATGCCTTTGACCTGGCCACACTGTATACGACGCTCGCAGCAAAAGGCGAGATGGCGTGCTTCAGAGTTAAAAGACGGTTTTACGAAATTGGCTCCAGGGCTGGGATTGACGAGTTGAATGAATATCTCTCCAGAAGAGCTGCAAAGGAAGGTGAGGAAAGATGAATTCACAGGCAGGGGACTATGTTGAATCATATCTGGCCGAGGCGGCGAGGATTGCCGCGACTGTTGACAGAGAGGCTCTTGCGGCGCTCGTGACTGAACTGGTCAGGATAAGGTCGGAGAATGGGAGGATCTTCTTTCTTGGCGTGGGCGGAAGCGCTGCCAACGCATCCCATGCGGTGAACGATTTCAGAAAGATAGCCGGGATCGAGTGCTACGCGCCGACAGACAACGT
>Ga0302252_1001626_pt1 | contig 12501 bp, 13 predicted proteins | sample AAG_RA_Leu_MG_FD_193511 | JGI IMG/M metagenome (GOLD analysis project Ga0302252, IMG submission 193511) | Enriched activated sludge microbial communities from anaerobic digester in WTTP, New Holstein, Wisconsin, United States - AAG_RA_Leu | ecosystem: Engineered > Bioreactor > Anaerobic >...
TCCGTTGTGAAGTTGACCGCTTTCCCGAAAGAGATGCTTCCGTTGGTATCGATGAAGAGTATGACGTTTACACGAAGGTTCTCGAGGGATGTTTCGTCAAGGTTCGAGTCTATGTAGGATTGGTTCAGGTTAAGCATGAAGGAGTAGGTATCGTCCCACCAGGCCCAGTCAGAGACCGTGGCCTCCAGCTCACTCAGATCGTTGCCGATTATCCGCTGCGCGAGCACTATGTTGCCAAGAGTTTCATTGGTCTCGACCTCCGAGAACCCGGCGAGTATCATAGAGTAGGCAGTGAAGCTGATCAGGGAGAGCACTACGATCACAGTGGCACCGATGATGAGGGCGGATTTCAGGTGTATCTTCAAGACTCGTCACTGCCCGTGGGTCTCTGCCGGGGGGTCAAAAACGACAGTTATAGTTGTAACCTTGCCCTGCTTCTTCTTAACGCTTATCGTCCCGCCGTGGAGGCCTGCACGCCGCTCGGGCGGGGATGGCCCAAGCTGCAGCTGGCCGGAGCCCCGGGCTGGCCGCTTCCGGCGACCCGTGTTGAGTTTTGAACTCGAGAATTAGGCTCCAGGCAAGGTCATCTTAAAATAGTGACTGCGGAAAGGATAAGGTTGCTGAAGGAAAGTTGTGAGTAGGAGAGACAGAGCTTGGCAAACCCCTCGGTCCAGATTGAGAATGTTGTCGCATCGGTTACGATGAACCAGAAGTTCGACCTCAATGCGATATCGGAGAACGTACCAGGCGTCGAGTACATCCCGGAGAAGTTCCCGGGTCTGGTCTACAGGATCCCGAAGCCGAGGACTGCGACGCTCATCTTCTCGACAGGCAAGATGGTATGCACCGGGGCGAAGTCCTCGAAGGAGGTCCACAACGCGGTGAAGAAGATAATCAGCAACCTCAAGGACAGGAAGATAGTGATCGTCGGGACCCCCGAGATCACCGTCCAGAACATAGTGGCATCGGCGAACCTGAACGCGGAGGTGAATCTCGAGAAGGCGGCGTTCATCCTTGAGGACGTGATGTACGAGCCGGAGCAGTTCCCTGGCCTGATATACAGAATGACCGACCCCAAGGTCGTGTTCCTGATATTCTCGTCCGGGAAGATGGTATGCACCGGGGCGAAGCACGAGGACGAGACCAGGGTGGCGACCGACAAGATACACCAGAAGCTGAAGAGCCTCGGCCTGCTCCACGAGTGAGACGGCGGCTCACGGCATAACGAATTATTGGGGCAGACGGTCCAAGGTCAGATTCTTGGAAGCGCCAGCCTTTAACGTGCAGCGATTAAGAGGCGAAGAGGCGGATTGGTGCTCTGGACGGGATTCGAAGAAACTTTTGGCGCAAAAGTTTCATCAAAAACTGCATCCCCCTCCATAATGTCCAGCAGGCAGGCAACCAGCTCAGGGCATGTCGTACCGTACCTCCGGGCGCACTCTGCCAGCTTCCGGTAGAGCTTCGCCGGAAGCGTCATCGACCTGTAACCCTTCTTTGGCATCCCCGGATCACAGGGATATACTCTGCCCGCCGGGACAAGAAGCTAACGGTTCTTGATGGATGCGCATTTCTTTCTAATTATGAATGCTCCCATCTACGGGGTAATGGCAGTCAATTTTAGGCAACCGCCTAAGTTTGAAACATGAGATTACGAAAGTTAAATCAAAATGTGCAAGTCATAATTTGAAAATCGGTTTTATTGCCAAAAAAGATTTTAATCAATTAATAACTAACATTTGACTGGTGTCGATATTGACATCACAATACATCTTTCCTAGTCATTATCCAAGCGGGTGTCCGCCTCAGCCACAACAAGAATTATGCGGAACATATTATAGGCTATTTAAAAATAATCGCTCAACAGACCCATCGCATTATAAATCATATTATGAACTAGGAATAAATACAAACAGGTTCAATCCGTGCGCACGTAGAGCACTGTCTATTTTTTCTGAAAGAAATGATGCAATTAATCTTTCAAAAAATTTTCCTATACTTGGCAAGTATGTGGCCACATTAAATCTCAATGGCGGGCATGGTATAATTTGTAATAATGGAAACAGACGTCGTAAAAGCCATTGTGATTGGTGGGTCCCAATTGGGATATGCCCTGCAAATTATTGCACTTGTGTCGAGGGGCCTTTACCATGAATGGCATGTTGAATTTAATCGAAATTAAAGGCAAAGTTGTTAAAAATGATGTTTTCAAGGGGTTTGTTATTAAGGAAACATTAATGGATTATGATTTCCCTTTACTTTTAGAAGCTAGTGCTCCTGATGGCACTAGCTGGTTATTCAAATGGTGCGATACGAAGATTGACCCTCCCCCTATCGAAAGATGGGTCGCTTTTAAGATATCAAAACCAAGAATGGACTCCCTTAAAGCAGGGCATACTTCATTAAGAGAAGCCTTGACTTTACCTGAAAGTGAATTTTATATTTTTGATGGCTCAAATCTTTTTGAGCCCCTCCAAATAAAGGAATCCTCCCCTGAATCATTACCGATGGACTACATGCCCTCTGACGATGTGTCAATTTATGGGGATTTACTAAGGCTTCAAGCAAAGAACGAAGAAAAATTAACGGTAAGGCTCCATGTATTCTCTGAATTTGAAGATAAGGTACCGTTATCCATTATAAGCCCCCTTCAGAGCAATTTTCAGCAATATATGTCGTGGGCGGCGCATACTATTGATAGAGGGCAGGAAGCAAGAATCGAGTCGTCTGTAAAGGACTGGTCTGAATTTAATTTAACATCAGTAGCATCAGGCTCATTTAAGATGGAATGTGTAAGCAATAGTGATAAAGCGAAGTCTGAGAAATTATCCATGGCATGCACGCTTCTTGGTAATATCTCAAACGGCGAATATGACAATTTGGATATAATAAAGCAACAAATTGGTGATGATGGGATTCATTTTGCATCATTCTTTGCGCAGTTCGTGTCAAGATCAAAACTGTCATTATCAATAAGTTGGGTATCTTCAAGTTCTTCGGGGGGTTACTTAGCAATAGACAAGAGAAGGGCGGACAATTTCCTAAAGATGCTTGATTCGTATGAACAAAGAGGAACTTACAGAGTGCTCACGATCAAATTGACCGATGAAGAGGCTGAGCCAATACGGCGATCAGTTAACGGAATAGGCGGCATGCAATCTTTGCTCAGGAACCTTCAGTCAAAACTGACTCAGGATAATATGATCACGCTTACGCCTGACGAAATTGAAAAAATACTCAGATATGGCCTAAACTATGGCCAAGGCGGTTTTCAAGACCGCTTAAGGGGCATTGCGCGTGTCCTTAAACACGTGGGAGCGGCTTTCCAAACCTACTGACCTGCTTTTCATGCAATGCGTTGCCAATACGCGAATGTTTTCTGTATAGTATGCTTTATCAATTTCAAATCCAACGCAGTTGATTTTTAATTTACAACACGCAATGCTCGTGTTCCCAATTCCCATGAATGGATCTAAAACGGTCATTTCGTCTTTTAAGCCATGCAACAAAATGCATTTTTCTGCTAGTTCTGCAGGGAAAGAAGCCGGATGCGGGCGCTCTTTTGAGTGGGAACGGATTGTTTTGTAAGGGATATACCAGCAGTTGCCCCTACACCGTATTCCGTTATGCCCATTCTTCCATCTGCGAATGTTGCCTATATCTTTATACGGAACGCCTATTGAGAGCCGGTCAAGAGCAACATCGCCCTTCTTTGTGAAATGAAAGATGTATTCATGTCCGTCATTTAAAAAACGGTTGCTATTAATTGGCTTATAATGTCCAACATTTAACGACACTTTACGACCATAGCTTTCATTTTCTACATAGATTGACTTAACCCAATGTATGATATTCTGAAGCTCAAAATGACTGCGTAATAATAAAGCCACTTCGAATGGTCCCCAAGGACTTCTGGGCGCCGCACCCATGTTGAGGAAAAACGACCCGTCATCCTTCATTTTTTGTTTAATTTTGATTGCGACTTTTTCTAGCCATTTTAAATAATCATCTCTAGGTGTTGCGTCGTCATAGGTGTTATATGAAATTCCCAGATTATAGGGAGGCGAAGTAACAATAACATCAAAATGATTGTCAGGGTAACTGTCCATTCCAGTCAAACAATCATCGTTGTGAAGAATAATGGATTTGTCTTTAGGCAAAGAAAAACGACAGGTCATTTCTTCTTTGTTGATCAACATGGGTTTGACTCGCCTCCTTTTTACAAGCAAGCTTCATTTGGATAATTTTTAATCATTTAAAGCTTCTTCCTGACTTCCATCGTATGGTCCGTAAGCTTGATGGCCATGGTGTCCCCGTCTTTAAGGCGCAGGTAATTGGCCACTTCCTTCGGTATCGTCATCTTGAAGCTGTTGCCGACTTTTCCCAGTTTCACTTCGAATTCGAAGACCACAGATGGTGCCTCATATATACGCTGTTTATACCACAATATTTATATTTTGTTTAAACTATGTATATACTATGTTTAAACAAGGGGGAAATGCAATGCTGGAAGAGAAATCCGAGAGGCACTGGGCTGAGGGGGCGGGCGAGGAGGACCTGATCGGGGAGCACCTGATGAGGAAGGACTCTTACACGCAGGGCGCGATAGACGCGCTGGAACTGGTCGGGGTGACGGTGAGGGAGCACCCCAACGCGAAGGGTAGGGAATCGGTCCCGCTGGACGACCTGTACGCGATCATCATCGCGATAGGGAATTCCGTGAGGGAAGACCGGGCGTACACCGTCCTCCCGCTCAAGCGGGGGTACCACGGTTAAATTGGATTGAGTCGAATAATTGCAATAGTTAAGCGAGGGATACCCTCAAAGGGGGGATCACATTAGCGGTTTGTATTCCTATTTATTTTCTATCGGTTTTGAGTCCACGAAACCCGTTTTAATTACTTTTAATGCTGGCTTTCTATCAGACGCGGATACAAGCTTCAGTAATTCGCTCAATATGAGGTAAGTATGAATTGCGATCATGTCTACGTCATATTTTTCTATAGTTTTAGCGTGTTCGCCTTCCTGTTCGTATTCCCATATGGTTTTTATGTAATTTTCTAAATAGTTTATTTCTACCATCATTCTTTTACGTTGATCGCCTTGCATTTTGCTATCAACAAAAGCGCATAAACGATTGATTGTATTGTTTGCTTTCACATCCTTTTCAATACCATCTTTAAATTTATACTTCGAATCAGAAGGCGGAAATATACCATCTGCTAGGAATTCCATTAAACGTCTGCACGAATGCCCAACTTTAGGCCAATCCGCGCGGTTTGTGCTTGTTAGATTAATGAAGAGTGAGGTTATCTCTTCCCTCATATGATCATCAAGTTCGAATAATTTCTCATCAGTATTTCTTCTGATCTCTTCCATCAGATATTCTACTCTTCCACCATACTGGAGCTCGGAAATCACCTGATTTAAAAATGCAAAACACCTATCGACAATACTCTCGATAACCAAAACCATGTGGCTACATGAAATCTCTGCAATTTTATCCGAATTTAAGGAAATTCTCAAAGGACGTTTATTAACGACATGATTCTCAAGATAATGTATAGAATAGGGTAATTTGATATTTTGGAACCCCGCCTCCTCCTCCATAAAGCCGCTTGTATCTATAACGCGGCTGTTAAGATGTCTGTATGAAGGGAATTCGTTTTTAAAATCGCCCGCTAACTCTCTATTTATCCAGTCCATAGCTTCACGCTTATCCAAATTTGTGGCTATGGATAGACAAGCGCGTGCAACATCGACAACACTTCTTTTGCCATCCAATATTCCATCTCTTGTTTTAATAGCCCTATCTAATGCTTCTTCTCGAGGCGATGTGAATTTAGCATATACCATGTCCTAAAAATGAGGATTTGATATTAATTAAAGTTATTAGTGAATTGATGCAGGTTGTTGGTCTAATAAAAACGTTTAGTTGAAAAACATATACGTTTGAACTATGTATTGAAAAACATTGAATCTTGAAGGGAAGGACTTGAAAGAAAATGAGCAAATAGTAAATTCAATACCTGCTGATTCTTTTGGATTGTTATATAAAAACCATAAAATGATAAGGGAAATTCGCGAAAAAGTAATGCCCAGAACACCAATTAAATCATCACGTGGTCAAGCGGATAAAATGATTGTAATGACATTAAAAGAATCAACTAAAATAGATTGGGCTTTGGCTGCTATCCAAATGAAGCAATTATGCAATAAATGCGCGAAATGTTGTAATCAAGCAGAACATATTATCTTGAATGAAGAAGACATGGCCCGAATATCGGAAGCGACAGATCTTAAGCCTGATCAATTTAGCAAGATAATCCAACCATCTAATGATTGTGTTATCAAAAATGATTCGCCTTGCATGTTCCTGAAAGGGAATCGATGCTTGATCTATAGAGTTCGACCATTTGTATGTGAGACATTTCCATTCAATACTGATCTTGGTGTAATGGTATGTAGAGAAGGATGTAATATAGTGCCTGAATACATCACACAAAAAATAATAAAAATACTTGAGCAGGCATCCAAACCGAGAGAAGAGATGGAAGCGACAATGCGGAAACGAAATTCAATAATTACCGAGGGAATTGATAAACTTGGAAAGGGCGCCTCAACTGACGCTGTGACAGAAGCATGTTTTAAAATAGCCCAACAGTTGATCCGAGAAAATTTATTTTGAGAAAATTGTAATTAAGAAGATACTGGTAAATGCACTTTTTTTGTTGGAAGAACCGAATAATGCAATTTGATAAGGTTACTTATAAACGTGAACAACCAGCCCCAATAGGGCGCCTGTTCTAGGAAGCACACAGGGTGCAGAAGCAGGCTAGGACGACGTGCTCGACCCTCCGCTTGTGGTTGACGGCGGTCTTGCGCTTCAGCCGGAGGTCGACCAGGCAAAAGTCAAGGAAGCCGTCCAGGCAGCGTACCGTACATTCGGGCAAAGCTTCGCCGAGCTGCTCTTTTTTGATGAACCTTTTTTCAACTGGGACGTCAAAAGGGCGCAAAAAAGGTTCAATGGTGCTCTGGACGGGATTCGAACCCGTGTCACTGACTGTCTCCGCCTTGCGGCTCGAGAGGCCAGTATACTTGACCGGACTATACTACCAGAGCTTACTCTGTCACAAAAAACAAACAATATTAAGCCTTTCGCAGGCGCATATGCGCCGTGCGGGTAAAGGTATATTGGGAATCTCCCCGGATACTTGAACCATGGCAGACAGGGAGGGGGCATGGAACGACTACCTTCGGTTTTTGGAGGGGAGCCCCTACTCGCTGCAACTCATGACGTCCAACCTCTCGCCGTCGGAGCCCATCCGTGAGCGCGGCACGGTCACAGTCGAGAGGATGGGCTACAGGCTCTGGCCGTTCCAGGAGAAGATACTCCAGAGGATGGGGAAGGACACCCTCGTGGTCGGCCTGCCGACCGGGCTCGGGAAGACGTACCTTGCGGGGGCGTTCATCGCAGAGGAGTCGAAGCGACCGGGGTGCAGGGTGCTCTTCCTCACGCCCTCGGTGCCGCTGGGGGTGCAGCAGACCCTCTTCGCGCGGAGGATGCTCGGCCTGAGTGATGCGTGCTTCATCTCCGGGAGCATACCCCCGGAGCGGAGGAGGGAGCTGGGCGTATGGAACGCGGGGTTCGCGGTGACGACGCCGCAGACATTCTACAACGACGCCCTCGAGAGGTACTCCCGGCACATAGAGGCCGCGAAGGGGTGCGAGGACCCGGTGGGCGAGCTTGCGGCCAGGCTCAGGGGTGCCGGATTCGCATTCCCCTACTCGCTCGTGGTCGCGGATGAGTGCCACGGCTACATAGGCGAGACGGACGGGCACGCCATACTCCTCGCCGCCAAGGCGTCCGGGGCGAAGATCCTGGCGCTCAGCGCCACGCCTCAGCTTCACGCCCCGAAGCGGCTGAAGGAGCTCAAGAGGATATTCGACAGGGTCGAGGCGATCTCCGTCGAGGAGCCGGAGATAAAGGCGCAGATGCCGGAGAGGCTGATAGTGATGACGCGGGTCGCCGCCCCCCCGGAGCTCCTCGCGATATACCAGCAGCTGGGCGAGGTCATAAAGAGGTACCAGGTCAAGGCGGCAAGGGTCTACGGCGCCGCCCACGCAAGGGGCTACTGCACGAAGCACGGCCTCTGCGTCTGCCTGATAGCGCTGAAGGTCATGAGGTCCAGGATCGTCGAGGACGGGGCGAGCAGCGTCGGCGAGTACGGGACGTGGAAGCTGGGCGAGCTGAAGGTGCCGCTCCGCGAGCTAGGCGGCAGGAGCGTCCAAGATGCCTACCGGGAGGTGCTCGGCGGCGGGCAGAACCACAAGATCGCCGCCGTCAGGGACATCATCGCGTGCGAGAGGTTCAGGAAGGCGATAATCTTCGTCGAGTCGGTGGAGGCTGCCAAGCAGATGGGGGCGGTCTTCCACGGGCAGAGGGGGCACGAGGACGTTGCCGTGCTGGTGGGAAAGGGGGGCATGTCCATGGAGCAGCAGGCGTCAGCCCTGCTCCAGTTCAGGGAGAGGGCGAGCATCCTGATCTGCACGAGCATAGGGGAGGAGGGGCTCGACATCCCGGTGGCCGACATCGAGGTCTGGGTCGATCCGCCGAGCAACCCGAAGAAGTGGATACAGAGGTTCGGCAGGATACTGAGGCAGTCCGAGGGCAAGACTGTCGCGAAGACATACGCGCTGATAACGATGCAGACCCACGAGAGGAACAAGCTCATAGGCGTGAAGAGGAAGGTGGAGAAGGTCTACGGGTTCACGCAGCGCATGGTCGAGGAGGACCTCCCCAAGCCGCTGCCCAAGGACCAGAGCAGGCTCTCGCAGTTCTTCTGACGAGGCGGTCAGCTTTCCCGGGGGCGGCTTGCAGGCTCCGGCTGAGCGGCTGCGCTTGATTGCCCGGCGGCTGGCGGGGCGGCGTGGCCCAGCAGCGCGCTCACCCACTCGCGGTTCTCCCACAGCGCGCACCCTCCCTTGGACTCGTCCAGCATGCCGTGGTTCTCGCGTATCTTCCTGAGGAACTCCGAGGATAGCGCGTCCTTCAGCGAGGATCCGCCTAGGGACGCGTCCGAGAAGGGCGAGAACGGGCACGGCTCGACCCTGCCCTCGGGGCTTATGTGCACGAAGCCGCGCCCTGCGGCGAGGCAGCCGCCCAGCTCCACCTCCCCGGCCGGGAAGGCGAGGAAGAGGGCGGGGAAGGAGTCTTTCAGCGACTTGACGATCGCGTTCTCCTTCGCCTTCTGATCCTCCCTGAGCACGAGGTGCTCGGTGCCGGGCTCCACGGGGATGTAGTCTATGAAGAAGAAGAGCTTGCAGCCCGCCGAGACGAGCCTTGAGATGAAGTCGGTTCCTGTAACCGTGTCGAAGTTGCCGTTCGTTAGGGTGATGGAGGTGCCGAAGAAGACGCCGCCCGAGGAGAGGGCGGATATGGTCCTGAGGGCGCGGTCGTATACCCCCTCGCCCCTCCTGCCGTCCGTCTCGCCCTCGTACCCCTCGATGCTCACCACAGGCACCATGTTCTTCTGCTTCCTGAGCCGCCTTATCATCGGCCCGTCGATGAGCAGCCCATTGGTGAAGAACGGGAAGATGATCTCGGGGAAGCCCGCGGCGATCTCGATCAGCTCCTTGCGCATCAGCGGCTCGCCGCCGGCGAGGAGTATGAATGATATCCCAAGGGAGCGCGCCTCGGCGAAGAGGGCGCGGATCCGGTCGCCCCCCATCTCGTTTGCGTCCGACCTGTGCTGGGCGCGCGCGTAGCAGCCCTTGCAGTTGAGGTTGCACCTCTTGGTCACGCTGTAGATGAGGAAGGGCGGGACGTGCAGACCCTTCCCTTCCCACCCGGTGCGCAGCTTGGCAGCCCTCTTCTGCCTCCGGACGGTCTGTAGCAGGAAGTAGCCCATCGCGGGGTCCTTCGCGCCTATCCGGAGCGCGTCCTTGAAGAGTATCCCGATCTGCTCATTGAATGTGCGCGTCAGCTCGGCATCGTCCATCCAGACCACCAGCGCCAAGTGGATTAAAAAAGGATAGGGATAAGAACTTTTTGTGATCCCCGGAGGCTTTGGAACATGAAATTGGCATGCCTGCGTCCGATTAGAGGCGCGGTGGGGCAGGAAGGCGTTTCCGGCAAGGGGCGCGGGCAGGGGGATAGAGAGGGCAGACAGCAGAGGGATGAATGCGAAGGCTAAAGCTGCCGGGGTTCGTCGCAGGCCTCGGCCCCGCTCCTCATGAGGGAGACGGCAGCGGCCGCCACGCAGAGCGCTGCCGCCACGAATATGACGTTGCTGACGACGCCGGCGAGAAGGGTCCGGTCGGCCTCGAGTATTGCGCCGTGGTAGCCGGCGGCCCTAAGCTGGAACGCCACCAGTATGCTGGCGAACGAGACGCCCAGCGACATCCCCAGGTTCCTGAATGTGGCGCTGACGGACGAGGCTATCCCGCGCTGGTGGGGCGGGAGCGCGCCCATGAGCTCGGTGTTGTTGGGGCTCTGGAAGAGGGAGCCGCCGAACCCCTGCAGCGCATATGCGGCGGCCATGAGCGCAAGGATCCCGGCGAGTGCCATGAACCCGAGGAGGGCCAGCGCGGCTGCCACGACCATGACGCCGACGGAGGCGTGGTACCTCCAGTGGTGCTTGTCGAAGAGGGAGCCGCTGATGGGCGAGGCGATCATCATTATGACCGGCGTGATCATGTATATGATGCCCACCTGCGACGGGGAGAACTCCATAACCCCCTCGAAGTAGAACGGCCCGACGAGGCTGACCATGAAGGAGGAGATGAAGAAGAGGAGCATGCTGAACGACGGCATGGAGAAACCCCTGACCCTGAAGACGGAGAGGTCCAGGAGCGGGCTCTTGCACCTTGACTCCCGCAGGAGGAAGACCGCCAGGCAGGATGCGAAGACGGCGGCGTAGGTGACCCCTGCCGGCGTTATAGCGGACGTGTCCGAGAGGTCCCCCAGGAAGAGGATCAGCGACCCCATGAAGGCGACCAGTGACCCGGCGCCGATCCAGTCCATGTCGAGGCGCTGGGACCGTGTCTCGTTGAGCTTCATGTACTTCGCGGCCAGGATGAGGAGCAGCACCCCTATGGGGACGTTTATCAGGAAGATGTAGGACCAGCCCAGTGCGTCGACAATGAATCCGCCGAGGGCGGGGCCGGCTATGCTGCCAACGGCGACCGTGGTGCCGAGGTAGCCCATCGCCCTCCCCCTGTTCCGCCGGGGGGCGATCTCGAAGAGCATGGCGCTGCTGATCGAGAAGACCATCGAGGCGCCGAGCGCCTGAAGGACCCTGAACGACACGAGCTGCTCGAGGCTGGCGGAAGAGCCGCAGGCGAAGGACCCTATGACGAAGATCGTGAAGCCGGTCATGAACAGCCTGACCCTGCCTGTGCGCTCGGAGATCTTGCCGAAGATCATGAGCGTGCTCGTCGTCGTCAGGAGGTAGGCGGTGATTGTCCACTGCGACTTTGCGAGCTCTGTTCCGAAGTGGGTCGTTATCGTCGGCAGGGCTATATTGACGACTATGCCGTCGAGGACGGACATGAAGACCCCGACCAGCACTATGAACATCATGAGGTTGTGCCGCTTGTAGACCGTCGGTTCGGCACATGCACGGGCTGGTGCAGCGACGGCATCTGGCGCGGCTTGTGACGACATAGCGTTCGCTTGCCTCTCTTCCTTAAGGAGAGGCACGGATTAATTATCCTTGCTTAGCCGCGCCTCCATTGCCAATCGCCAGAGCGCATCTGCAATTAATGGGTAGCCAGACAGGAGTGAGAGGATGAGAGAAATCCCGGAGCGGCAGGCGGCGGCTCATCTCAAGGAAAGTAAGCTCGAGAGATGGAAGTTCGGGTGCAGCGCAGGTTTGGCGTTCCATTAGTAACTTAACAGCACAATTTGCGCATGTGACAGGCTCAACGTCTTCTCTATCTGCACAAGTGGAAAATCGCTAGAGAAGGTCAACCGCATAATGATCTCTTCTATGCAATATCCTTCCCCGATTATACAGTTGAATCGCGCTATCATTTTATCGGCGTCCCCCCACTCCGTCCCATACGGGCCGGTGTAGAGCGTCCCGTTGACCTTCGTCGAGCCGTGCGGTCCGACCCTGACCCATTCGGTGAAGGGGTCGTTGTAGTGCGTCCCATAGGGAGTCCAAGAGGTGGTGGTCCCTTCTGCCCAAATCAGGAATCCGTATGTCGAGTTAGAGCAGGTGGGGGCGTCGATATTAATGCCGATGTAGTCCAAGCGGAGGTTAAGAGACGCGTTGGCGGGGTTGTTAAAGTACGCTTCCCAATCGAATCCTATCCATACCCTGCCTCCTTCTGTCTGGATGAGCGAGATATTGTAGAGCCGGAGGTGGCTGAACTGGACGTCTTCCATTGACAAAGCTAACTGGTTGAGGCTTTGCGAATGCATGGTCATAACAGTATTGACCGCAAGGCTCACCGCTAGCAGGATTGCGAGGATGGCGATTATCCGCTTGCGGCGGT
>Ga0302252_1001629_pt1 | contig 12496 bp, 7 predicted proteins | sample AAG_RA_Leu_MG_FD_193511 | JGI IMG/M metagenome (GOLD analysis project Ga0302252, IMG submission 193511) | Enriched activated sludge microbial communities from anaerobic digester in WTTP, New Holstein, Wisconsin, United States - AAG_RA_Leu | ecosystem: Engineered > Bioreactor > Anaerobic >...
AATTAAAGGAAATACTTAAAAAAAATCTGAAATTCAGCAGCCGATGTATGTGTGACATGGCATATTGTGTTGCAAAAGGAAAAATTACAACAATTTCTGATTTGTTAGATTTAAGCGATTTAAAAGAAAAACTCCCCAAATTTGCCGCAAATAAACAAGGGGCTATCGCAATAAGTGCGCACCTTGGGAATTTTATGCTTTTAGGGGGACTGCTTAACGCTGTTGGATACAAGAATAAAACAATAATAAGGCCCATGCGCAATCCTTTTTTAGAGAAGGAATACATTGCGGTGCGCAAAACACTAAACCATGACTGGGTAGATAAATTTCCAGTTAGTAAGGCTATCAAAGAAGGTTTGGATTGGGTTCAAAGCGGCGGTATGCTTATTTTGCTTATTGACCAGCGCTCTAAATCAGGCGTAGAAATAAAATTTTTAGGTAAAAACGCGATAATGCCAAAAGGAGCTTCTGTGTTTGCTTCAAAAACAGGATGTAAGGTTTTCCCTATGTTTGCGGTGCTTGAAAAGAACCATTACAAAATAATCGTAGGAGACGAAATACCGCTTGTCAGAACAGGAAACTTTAACGAAGATGCGGTAGCAAATACAGAAAATTTTACAAAAGTGATAGAAAAATATATAAAAAAATATCCCGAACAATGGTTTTGGTTCAATAGAATTTGGCAGCAATAAAGCCCTTATGGCCTGAAGGCCGGCGTTTCTGATTGTTTAGGCGGAATACTTACGCGGCGGATTTTTTTAAGATATAATTTTGGCGCCGGTAAAGTATAATTTTTAATAAAAATGCGTACTGCCTTAAAAAAAATTACAATAATCGAGCACCTCCAAGAACTTCGCACGCGCATAATAAAAACTGCAGCTGTTTTTATATTTGCATGTGTAATTGCTTTTTTAAAGGTTGATGTAATTGTAAAATTTATCACAAAGGATTTTGGAAAATTTATCTTTACGCATCCGTCAGAACTTTTTCTTACTTATATAAAAGTTTCAGTATATACTGGGTTTTTTATTTCGTTGCCATTTATTATTTATCAACTTTGGTCATTTTTGTTTGATGCAATAGAGCCCAGTAAAAAAAGATATATTTTTTATTTCACGATACTTAGTTTACTACTTGCATTAATTGGCATGCTTTTTGGCAGCATCATAGTTTTTCCTATACTTACAAAATTTTTTACAAGTTTTGCCACAGACAAAATAATTCCACTTTTTAGTATAGAAAATTTTGTCACATTTTTTCTTACAACAACTCTTTTATTTATTATTGTTTTTCAGCTTCCAATATTTTTTATTTTTTTTGAAAAAATAGGTTTGATCAATATTTTTTTATTAGAAAAAAATAGAAAATATGCTATACTTGTTGCGTTTATAGTAGGGGCTATCTTAACACCGCCCGATGTTGTTTCGCAGATTCTTTTGGCTGTTCCTCTGATTTTTCTGTATGAGCTGACAATTATATTTTCAAAAATATTTTCAAAAAAACCTGCCGGATAAAAATGTTGACTATATTGTGTCTGGATGTTACAATTACACCACATATAGTTGTTTTTAGGGGTTATTTTCCATACGAAAAAATACAAAAAGTTTAATAAAATTCACCAGGAGGCGTCATGAGTTCGGTAAAAGACCATTCAAACAGCAGCAATACTTCCGATAATGTTTTATCCAACGGCTATAATAACGGTATATTTACTCACATAAAAAAAAGAGACGGCAGGTTAGAAAAATTTAATTCTGAAAAAATAACAAGTGCCATAGCAAAAGCAGGAGAAGCTTCAGGGGAATTTGGTTTTGATGTTGCAAGAAAGCTTACCATAAAGATTGTTAATTTAGCCCACGATGTTATTGATGATGTGCCTACAGTAGAGAAAATACAGGACATAGTTGAAGAAGTTCTTTTAAGCTCCCCGTATACGAAAACCGCAAAAGGGTATATTATCTACCGTGAGCAACACGCTAAAATAAGAGAAATAACAAACAAAGTCAGCACTGATTTGGTTGATATGTACCTAGATAAAATCGATTGGAAAGTGAACGAGAACAGCAATATGAGTTATTCTCTGCAGGGGCTTAACAACTATGTTTCATCAGAAATAAGCCAGATTTACTGGCTAAACAAAATTTATCCTCCGGAAGTAAGAAAAGCTCACGCAGAAGGAGATTTTCATATACACGATCTCGGTATTATTTCGGTTTATTGCGTAGGCTGGGATTTATACGATTTACTTATGAGTGGTTTTACCGGGGTAGAAGGAAAGGCAGAAAGCAATCCTGCCAAACATTTACGAAGTGCTTTGGGACAGGTTGTAAATTTCTTTTATACACTACAAGGCGAAGCGGCTGGCGCGCAAGCATTTTCAAATTTCGATACTTTGCTAAGCCCGTTTATCAGATACGATAATCTAGACTACAGACAGGTTAAACAGGCGCTTCAGGAATTTATCTTCAATATTAATGTTCCCACAAGAGTAGGATTTCAGACGCCTTTTACTAATATTACACTTGATCTGACGGTTCCCGGAACCTACAAAAATCAGGCTGTTATTGTAGGCGGAGTTCCGCAAAAAGAAACATATGGCGAATTCCAAAAAGAAATGGACACGTTTAATAGGGCATTTATGGAGGTTCTGCTTGAAGGAGATGCAAAGGGAAGGGTGTTCACTTTTCCAATACCAACTTATAATATTACTAAAGATTTTAATTGGGATAACCCAAACATAACATTACTTTGGAAAATAGCCGGAAAATACGGGATACCGTATTTCTCAAATTTTATAAATTCTGATATGGATCCTGAAGATGCCCGCTCAATGTGCTGTAGGCTTAGATTAGATACAAGAAATCTTGAAAAAAGAGGCGGTGGGCTTTTTGGTTCAAACCCGCTTACGGGTAGCATTGGAGTAGTGACTGTAAATATGGCCCGCTTGGGGTATCTGTCAAAAAAAGAAGAAGAATTCCTGGAAAGACTTGGCAAGCTCATGGAAGTTGCAAAAGAAAGCCTGCTGATAAAAAGAAAAATTTTAGAAAAGTTTACGGAAAACAATCTCTATCCTTATGCGCGGTATTATTTGAGAAACGTTAAAAAGAAATTCAATGAATATTGGAAAAATCATTTTTCAACAATAGGTCTTGTCGGAATGAACGAGGCGTGCCTGAATTTGCTTAATACGAGCATAGCAACGAATGAAGGCAGAAACTTTGCCATAAAGGTTCTCAAATTTATGAGAGAACGATTGCTGGAGTATCAAAAGGAAACAGGAGATAACTATAATCTGGAAGCAACGCCGGCCGAAGGTGCCTCTTACAGGCTGGCGAGGCTTGATAAGGAAAGACATCCTGATATTATCTGCGCAAATGAAGAATACCATTTAGGTAAAGAGCCTTACTATACAAACTCAACACAACTTCCGGTAACTTTTACTGACGACGTATTTGAAGTGCTTGATCTGCAAGATGAAATACAAACACTGTATACCGGTGGTACAGTTCTTCATATTTTTACAGGAGAGCAAGTTGAAGACGAGGAACTTATAAAAGGCCTGGTTAAGAAAATTTGTCAAAATTATAGGGTTCCTTATTTTACTTTTACTCCAACGTTTAGTATATGTCCTGTACACGGCTATATTTCAGGTGAACACAGACATTGTCCTATGTCTGTAAAAAATGGAGGGGAAAATGGAAGATCTTAAAAAAACTGTTTTGGAAAATAAAAACCAAGACACAAAATGCCAAGCAGAATGTGAAGTTTATTCGAGAGTCGTAGGATATCTTAGACCAATAAAGCAGTGGAACAAAGGCAAAAGAGAAGAGTTCCGCCAGAGAAAAACATTTAAACTAGAAGTATGACAGGCGTAATAACTCAAACTAATAGAAGTCTAAACATAGGCGGTATTCATAAATTTTCAATGATTGAATACCCGGGCAAGTTGTGCGCTGTCTTCTTTACTCAAGGATGTAATTTCCGCTGTCCGTATTGCCATAATCCCGAGTTAGTCAAACCGGAACTTTTTGGAGATATTATAGAAGATCAGGAGGTCCTTTCTTTCTTAGAATCTAGAAGAGGAAAACTTGAAGCCGTATCTATAACTGGAGGGGAGCCTACCCTGCATAGCGGTCTTATAAATTTTTTAAAAGATATAAAGGCTATAGGCTACCACATTAAACTGGATACTAATGGTTCAAATCCGCAGGTTCTCGGAGAAGCAATAGATTTAAAACTGGTTGATTATTTGGCAATGGACATTAAAGCGCCGTTAGCAAAGTATGAGGAAGTGGCCAGAGTAAGAGTTGATACCGAAAAAATAAAAGAAAGTATAAACTTAATAATCAACTCTGGCATTAAGCACGAATTCAGGACTACCATCGCAAAAACTCTCCTTGCTAAAGAAGACATATATGAAATAGCAAAATTAATTAAGGGTGCGAAACAATATGCGTTGCAAAGACTATCGAATTTAAAAACTCTTGATAAACAATTTTTAAAAAAGACAGCGTATAGCTTCGAAGAGCTTGTCCTGATAAAAAAAGAAGTAGAAAAATATTTGGATTGTTGTTTGATAAGAAATTGAAATTATTGGAAAAGTTATTTTCCAATAATTTCATCCCGATGAGAGATAATAGTCTCAATCCCTCGTGGAGTTTACCCCGAACCCTACGTGGTTCAGGGCTCGGGATCGTCCCAAGTTTTTACCAAGAGACGACGATGGCTCTTATTTCGTCTGGATACTTAAGAAGTTGTTGGCATATAAAAAATAGTTTGAAATATTTAACAAGAGTATTAAAATATAAGCAAAGCAACAAAACATAAACATATATAAAATAAGATAAAGAAACATAACACCAATTTTTTAAAATGCATCTAAAACGTCTTGAAATAGTAGGGTTTAAATCTTTTGCAGAAAAAACAAAACTTAATTTCGAACCCGGCATTACAGTAATTGTCGGTCCGAATGGTTGCGGAAAATCCAACATACTCGATTCAATCAAGTGGGTTCTTGGAGAACAATCTGTAAAGTCTCTGCGTGCTTCCAGAATGGAAGATGTTATTTTTAATGGTGCCTCAAATATAGAACCTCTCAATTTTGCCGAAGTATCCTTAGTGCTTTCCAATGATGATAAAGCGTTGCCTATCGAATATGACGAAGTTACCATAACAAGGCGGATATACAGGACCGGCGAAACCGAATATCTTTTAAATAAAACAACAGTTAGGCTGAAAGATATTACCGAACTTTTGATGGGAACAGGAATAGGGGTAGATTCGTATTCATTTTTAGAACAGGGTAAGATGGATTTAATTATTAGTTCAAAGCCGGAAGACCGACGTTATGTTTTTGAAGAAGCAAGCGGCATTACAAAGTATAAATCCAAAAAGAAAGAAGCATTAAGAAAACTTGAACAGACTGAAGAAAACCTTATAAGAATCAATGATATAATCACAGAGGTAAGAAGGCAGATCAATTCGATTGAAAGACATGCACAAAAAGCTGAAAAATATAAAATTGTATTCGAAGAACTTAAAGAAAAAGAAGTCAAGGTAACCTCTTATAAACACAGAGAGTTAAAAAACGAGTCTAAAATTCTTAACGTAGAAAGCGATGATTTAACCGTTAAGCTTAATGAGCTCGGTGGAATATTAGAACAGTTTGAAACCAAAAGAAAAAATTTCCGTTGCGATTTAGAAAACATAACAAATTTATTCACAAATACCCAGAACAAACTTACCGAAGCAGTAACGACGATTGACAAAAATAGCCATACCATTTCAAATAATGAATTATTTATTAAAGATCTCGAGAGCCTTGTAGTTTCTTTGGCGGCCGAAACTGAAAATCTTAAAGAAAAAATAAGTACCTTTACTAATGCTTTTTCAGAACTGCGCAGCCAGTTGACCGAGATAACAACAAAATGCGATGGGAAAACATCTCTTGTGTTGGAAAAAGAACATTTATTACAGGAAATAAATGCGAATATAAAAAACCATGAAAAAAACATAAAAGATTCGGAAAATTTTATTATTGATTGTCTTTCTAACCAGACTAAGGCTAAAAATGAATCTTTAAGCATGGAAGCAGAGATCAAATCAAAAAATGCCAGAATTTCTAGATTAAAATTGGATATGGCCAGCCTTGCGCAGCAACTCCAAGAGGCAAAAATAAGTTTTGACGAAGTCAACAACGACTATGAAGCCAAAAAGAAAGAAGCAGACAAAAAAGAGGAAATACTTAAGTCAAAACAAGGTGAACTCGAAGGCAAAAAACAAGTTGCAGAAAGTATTAAAGAAGAAATTTTAGACAAAAAAATAAAAGCCTCGTCCTATCAGGCAAAATTAGAATTTTTAAAATCTTCTGTTTTAGAGAGTGGCGAGTATGCAAAAAACACGAAAAAAATACTGGAATTATCAAAAGGAATACCGGGTTTTGAAAACATTGTTCTTGGGCTTGTCTGCGACGTGATAAATGCAGATGGGTATCTGACAAGAGCTATTGAATATATTTTGGGATGGTACGTCTTTTCTCCGATTGTCCGAACAAGAGAAGACGCAAAAAAGATAGTAAGGCACTTAGGCGATACCCAAGCTGCAGCCAATTTTTTTATACTTGATGAATTCTCTGATTCTCACGTTAGCCATTCTTTAGAGAATATATCCGCTATTATTGACTCCCTGAATGTGAAAAACGGGTTCCAGGGTTTGGTAAAATATCTTTTTAATGAGGTTTATCTCGTTGATAATTTAGGTGATGCGGAACATGTGATATACGGTTTAAACAATGATGTAATCGTCGTGACAAGAGACGGCTATATATGTGAAAGAGGAAGGTTTATAAAGATAGACAGAAACAATACAGTATCAGCCATATTGGGAAGAGAAGCAAAAATTAAACAGACTGAAGAGAATCTGGCGCTTTTGAATAATGATGTATTAGATCTTTCAAAAAAATTAGCCACAGAAGAATTAAATTATTCAAATTACAATAAGCTTATAGATTCCGAAAACGATAATTTACGCAGAGATCAGATAGAACTTAACAATGTAGAATCCAAACGCAAAACAATTTTGGAGTACTTGGAAAGATTAAAACAGGAAAACGAGATCATAAATTTAGAAAAAGAAGACACAGAAAGCTCCATTAAAAAATATGAAGAAAGAATGAACCAGCTGGTTTTTCAAATAGAAGATTTCCAGAATCAATATGAAAAGTTAAATCAATCAATACTAGATTCCAAGCAGTATATATCTGAGAATGCAAGCAGGCGCGAAGGATTTATGGTAGAAATATCCGTATTGAGAACTGAATCTGAATCGTTACGCAGAGAACAAACACGCTTAAGTACCGAGAACAGTAAGCAGGATTATGCTTTCAAACAAATGGAAGAGGAACTTGTTTCTAAAAGCCAAAAGCAGACGGAATACAGTGAGCGCATAGTCCAACTTAAGGAAGACATTGCTAAGCTTACGCAAGATAACATACGGCTTGAGAACGAAAGAGTGATTTTACATAACGAATCAGAGGAGACAAAACTTAAAAGAATAGAAGTTGTGACCTTGCTGGATGAGATTGAAAAACAATACAGGGAACAGGAAACGACGGTAGTAAGGTTAAGAGAAGAGCTCAATAAGATTAACATAAAATTAACAGAAAATAGTTATAAGCAGAAATCTTTATGCGAAAGAATATTGCAGGCTTACAAAATTGACCTGGAACAGATAGATATATCACAAGAACACGAAGAGGAAGATGTTATTGATTTTGATGTGTTTGAGGCAGAAATAAATGAATTAAAAGAAAAGTTAGAGAAGCTGGGGCCGGTGAATTTGGTTGCTATTGAGGAGCATGAGCAGTTGCAGGAACGCTTCAACTTTTTATCAAAGCAGCAGGAAGATCTTTCTAGCGCGAAAGAAAATTTAATGAAGGCAATACAAAAAATAAACCGAACCACCAAAGAGCTATTCATGGAAACTTTTATTAAGGTTCAGGGTGAGTTTAAAAATTTCTTCAAGATGCTTTTTGGAGGCGGCCATGCAGAACTGCTCTTGTTAGATGATAATGATGTTTTAGAAAGCGGTATAGAAATAATTGTCAGACCTCCCGGCAAGAGACTTCAAAACATAAGCTTGTTATCAGGAGGTGAAAAAGCGCTTACCGCGACAGCGCTTTTATTTGCGCTCTTTACTGCACGGCCAAGCCCATTCTGTGTTTTGGATGAATTAGATGCACCTTTGGATGAAACAAACATAGGAAGGTTTAGTAACATACTTAAAACATTTTTGAATACAACCCAATTTATTATGATTAGCCATAATAAGAAAACTATACAACTTGCCGATGTCATGTATGGTATTACAATGGAACAGACAGGTATTTCCAAAGTAGTTTCCGTGCGCCTGAAGCAAAGAGAATCGGAAGTTTCACCTCAAGCGAGCCAGCCTGTTGAGGATGTTACACAAACTTCTGAAGTCGGCAATTTACAACAAAATGTTGAAAGTCCAATGATTGATAAACCTAGCTTATAGTTTATACTGCCTCACGATACTTCAAAATGAATTCCTTCACGATGCTCATTTTCGTAATAATATTCAGGAAGATTTGTAACTACAACCCGCTTACAATAAATGACTATGCGAATAACAATCGATAATAACTTTTTTGAACACTATCAGCAACTCAATACAAGTGATAAAAATATAATTGATAAATGTTTCAGTGCAAAAATAGTCACGTTGTATATAACACGGGAACTTTTAGCTGAATTATGGTCGCTATATGAAAAAGATAAAGAAAAATGTTGTTTATTTTGCTCTTACGTAATACAAAAATCCAATCTTTATCGCATTTTCCTTCCGCTAAATGATATATACTTTAATGAACTATTTGTGTCCTATTCTTTTGCTCTTAGTGTATTTGAAGGTAACAAGCTTCAAAACAAATTTTTCACAAAAATACAAGATTTATCTAATAAAAAAATTCCAAACATAAAGTTTTCAAAGATTCCCGAAGTAATGCGCGATACTAAAGGAAAGCAATATAAAGACTTTATTGAAGCCAAAGAAATAAATAAGCAAATAGCCATAATAAAGAGAGATGCAGGTAAGAATTTTAATGATTTTATAAAAAACAACCCAACATTTCTTGATTGCATACGAAAAAAAGGAATAAAAGAAATAATAGAGATATATAAAAATAAACTTGAGCCAAACAAAAGAGTATCGTCAAATTCAGGCAAAAAACAGTATTTTGATTTACATGTTTTGTCTTTAGCTGCACTTATTTATTTACATGCGTTAGGAGAAGGTAATGGGATTAAAGTAGAAAGCGGGGATAATTTTGATAGGAACTATTTATGCTATACTCCAGGACTTGATTTTTTAATTAGTAATGATAAAAAAATAAAAAAAATCGAACAAACAATACAACAAATAGATAACAATTTACCGAATAAAGTTATCAACATAGATGAATTTGTTGGAAAATGTAAAGAAAAATATCAAAGTATGTTGCCCCGAAAAAACTGATCAATAAGTTATCATTAAAACCCAACATCAAAGCATTCTCTTCTTACAAAACTTCCTCGCGCTAGATCCTCCATGGGTGGAAACCAGGTTAAAATTGGTTATTTAATTTAAATTAGAGATTGCTTCGCTACGCTCGCAATGACAATTTTTAACAAACAGAAAACTGCTTTTATTGAAATCCGAAATCCTAATATCGAAATTTCTGCCTACCGGTCCTCGACTTAGTTGAGAGGCGAGCAGGCAGGCTAAACAAATTCACAATCCAAATGTTCTAATATTCAAAACACGAGTTTAGAACATTTTAATTTCGAGTATTCGATATTGTTTCGAATTTCGGATTTCGATATTCGAATTTTCTGTCATCTGTTTTTTGAATCCTGTCTTCCGTCCCTTGTATTCTAAACCATAAAATAACCAAACAAACCCAAGATTGACCGCTTAAAGCGTTTATGTTAATATAAAAAAACATTAATATTAATGTTATATCAAATATCGATCCCTTGCTGTTCCCTCATTCCGATATTTCGGAATTCGGGATCATTCGCCTTTGGCGAATGACGGGATCAATTCCCCGCTTCTTGTGTTTCGCAAGAATATGGCGGGTCATTGAAGAAAGTAGATCCCTCGCTTTTGCTCGGGATCAATTCGACCATGCAATTTATGTTCGCTTTTGCTCCATAAATTGCGGTCTCATTGAGGAAAAAAATGTCAGAAGAATATCCTTTTTCAGAAATAGACTCGAAATGGCAAAAAATCTGGAACGAAAAGAAGCTTTTTAGAGTTGATGAAACTCAATCCAAGAATAAATTTTACTGCCTTATGATGTTCCCGTATCCATCGGCTGCTTTGCATGTTGGGCATGGAAGAAACTATATAATAGGCGATGTTCTTGCCAGATACAAAATGATGAGGGGTTATAACGTTTTGACCCCGATGGGATGGGATGCCTTTGGACTTCCTGCTGAAAACGCTGCTATAAAAGGAGGAGAACATCCAAAAGCATCCACTTTACGCAATATCGAGACTATGAAAAAGCAGCTTTATAAGTGGGGAATAGTATATGATTGGGACAGGGAAGTGACTTCTTGTTTGCCGGATTATTACAAATGGACACAGTGGGTTTTTCTGAAGCTTTTTGAGAACAACCTTGCCTATAAAAAAATGGGAAGTGTCAACTGGTGCCCTTCTTGCAAAACAGTTCTCGCAAACGAGCAGGTTGTAGATGATAAATGTGAAAGATGCGATACTCTTGTTATCCAGAAAGAATTAGAACAATGGTTTTTTAAAATAACGCAATATGCCGAGCGTCTTTTGGATGATCTAAATACTTTGGGTAATTGGCCCGAGCGAGTGAAAATAATGCAACGCAACTGGATAGGAAGAAGCGAAGGCGTCGAAATGGAATTTTCCGTAAAAAATAGTTCTCTAAAGCTAAAATGTTTTACAACGCGGCCGGATACTATTTATGGTGCAACATTTTTTGTTTTAGCACCCGAACATCCGGATATCGAAATGCTTGTATCTGATAGTCCGAACAAAACAAAAATACTAAATTTCGTAGAAAAGATAAAAACAAAACGTAAGGACACTAAAAATTTCGATATACGAGAAAAAGAAGGTATTTTTACGGATAAATATGTTATCAATCCTCTTAATAAAGAACCCATACCTGTTTATATCTCTGATTATGTTCTTATGGAATATGGCACCGGTGCTGTTATGGCTGTTCCTGCCCACGATGAACGCGATTTTGAATTTGCAAAAAAATACAACATACCAATAAAAATAGTTATACAAAATAAAGAAAAAAATTTAGATTCAAAGATTATGAAGCAGGCCTATGAAGAAGAAGGCGTAATGGTAAACTCGTCTTTATTTGATGGCCTTGCAAGCCAAATTGCAGTGTCAAAAATATCCGATTATATGGAACAAAATAAAATCGGCAAAAAAAATGTAAATTATAAGATAAAAGATTGGCTTATATCACGACAAAGATATTGGGGGGCGCCTATACCGATTATATACTGTGATGCTTGCGGTATAGTACCGGTTCCGGAAAAGGATTTACCTGTTATGCTGCCTGATCATGTTGAGTTTAGGCCTACAGGCGAATCGCCCCTTAAGTATGCAAAAGATTTTCTTGAAGTTACATGTCCTAGATGCGGTAAGAAGGCCAAGCGCGAAACAGATACCATGGATACATTTGTCGACTCAAGTTGGTATTATTTAAGATACCTTTCGCCTAAGGAAAACAGGATCCCTTTTAAAACCGACATAGTAAATAAATGGCTTCCGGTAGATCAATATATCGGGGGAGTAGAGCACGCAATACTTCATCTTTTGTATTCCCGTTTTATTACAAAATTTTTGTATGATATTAAAATGGTTGATTTTAAAGAACCATTTAAAAATTTATTTACGCAGGGAATGATAATAAAAAATGGCGCAAAGATGTCCAAATCCAAAGGTAATGTCGTAAGCCCAGATCCGCTTATAAAACAATATGGTTCGGATACGGTTAGGTTCTATACGCTTTTTTTAGGTCCGCCAGAAAAAGATGCAGAGTGGTCAGATAGAGCTGTCGAGGGTGCTTATAGATTCTTAAAAAAAGTATGGCGACTTTCGGAAATTGTTTTAAATAATCCTATCGATGAATCTGCTGCGAACAGTAGTTTGACGAGGAAAACGCACAATACTATAAAAAAAGTTACAGAAGACATGGAAAGGGATTTTCATTTCAATACTGCATTAAGTTTTTTAATGGAGTTTGTAAATGAGATATCTGCTGTGATACCAGAGGGCAGTGCTACTATAAATAAATCAGTTTATGAAGCTTTCAAAAATTTGGTAATTCTTTTGGCCCCGTTTACCCCGCATATTTCAGAAGAACTTTGGGAAAGACTCGGAAACAAGACGAGTGTTTTTCAACAGAAATGGCCGGTCTTTCAGGAAGAACTGCTTA
>Ga0302252_1001630_pt1 | contig 12493 bp, 8 predicted proteins | sample AAG_RA_Leu_MG_FD_193511 | JGI IMG/M metagenome (GOLD analysis project Ga0302252, IMG submission 193511) | Enriched activated sludge microbial communities from anaerobic digester in WTTP, New Holstein, Wisconsin, United States - AAG_RA_Leu | ecosystem: Engineered > Bioreactor > Anaerobic >...
AGGCTCTTTATCTGGCGAAGCCTGAGGATATAATAAACAGCTCGCAGCTTATCAGGAAGGTCGTCAAGGCATACCAGGACAATCAGGACGATCTGAGCAGCTACCACAGGGATCCGGAGGTTCTCGACAGGAAGGATTATCTGAAGAGGGAGGCGCACTTCATCCTCAGGGAGGTTGCCGCGCTGAACCCTTCTTACAGAGGCGGGTCTCCGGATATGGAGGCGGTACAGTCGGCGGTGGCTGATCCGGAGACTCTCTGTCTTGCGCTGCAAAACGGACTGATGACCGCTCCCGGAATCTTCACCGAACCTTACAGGGCGGCCGCAGCACTTGCACATACCGACATCATGAAAGGCGGATTCATTGATTCGATAGATCCTGTAACTCTTCAGCGCATCACTGAGAGACAGAGGATCGCCGTGCTGAGCGCAGACAGATCGGCCTGAAGCGCGCTGGTGCCGGCAAGCCTGAGCAGTATACTTTGATGTAACAGACACAGGAGGCAATATGAAGGTAGCCATACTCGGAGCAGGACACGGCGGCCAGGCCATGGCCGGAGATCTCACACTCGGAGGCCATGAGGTCCGCCTGGCGGCGGTGCCGGAGCACTCGTCGAACATACAGCTTCTATCAGCGTTCGGCGGGATCATAGTCGAAGGCACTACATCCACAGGTGTCAAGCCCGGCTTTGCAAAGCCTGCCATGTTGACGAACGATCTGAAGGCGGCCATCAATGGAGCGGAAGTGATAATGATTGTTGTTCCCGCTTTCGGCCAGGAATGTTACATGCGCGCCCTGATAGAGCACGGCGAGGAAGGCCAGATAGTCGTCTTCAACCCAGGAAAGTTCGGCACTCTGGCCTTTGCGCACATGCTGAAGGAAGCCGGGCTCTCCGGAAAGTTCATAATCGGCGAGACCAGCTCACTCATATATGCCGCCAAGACAAAAGGCCTCGGCCATGTCAATATAAAGGCGGTCAAGAGCGAACTTCCGTTCGCAGCCCTGCCTTCAAACAAGACAGGCGAGGTTCTCTGGACGCTGATGGAGCTATATCCCCAGTGCGCCCCTGCTTACAACGTGCTTCAGACAAGCATCGATGCTCCGGGGCTCATTATCCATCCGATTTCCACGCTTATGAACATGAGCCGGATAGAGCAGATAGGCCCTTACCGCAACTCCCACTATGACATCACTCCAGGCGTGGCGAGAGTCATGGCAGGCGTGGACAGGGAGAGGATGGAGATCGCCAAGGCTCTATGCTATGAAACATACTCTTTCGTCGAGACAATGCAGATCATGTACAAGGTGAAAGCCGACAATGTATACGACACGATGTACAATATAAGCGCCCATAACGTGCAGATGGCGCCCGGCGATCTGCAGCACCGCTACGTGACCGAAGATGTCCCGTTCGGCCTTGTCACCGTTGCAACGCTTGGGAGGTCGCTGGGCATTCCAACGCCGAGCATGGAGGCTATCGTCAATATAGCGGGCCTCGCCAACGATACAGATTACTGGGCGATCGGGAGGACAGCCGAGAAAATAGGGATAGCAGGCAAGACCATCCATGAGCTGATAGCATACGTGCAGGGCCGTTGATTGGCGTATTGAACGGCCTGCATTGAGGGTCCGGCTGCAGTCTGACATCAGCAATTACTTGCCTGATTAATGCCGGCTATTCAGGCCGCCAGGTCGCCCTCACCGGGCAGATCAGCCTTGACGGCTCAGTCATCTGCTTCCGGGACAGATCGGACCGTTGACTCTTTCCCACTCATCCATCTCCGCTTTCATCTTTCTCCACTTCGCGGCGGGAATGGCGTTAATCTGGCTGCCGTTGTCCAGATACGCGCCAGTTGTCACCTGCGCTTTCAGCACCAGCTTTTCTGCAGGGATATTGCTGTATACCGGAAGCCTCCATATGCGCGCCGTCTGGTCGAAAGAGGCTGTGGCTATGTTCCTGGAGCTGTGATCGAAGGCCGCGCAGTTCACAGCTCCATTGTGCACGAGAGGGATCGCCAGAGGAATTCCCGTCCTGGCCTCCCATATGCGCGCCGTCCTGTCGCTGGAGGCTGTCACGACCATGTCCTCGATGAAGTTGTACGAGGCTGAGTTCACCTTGCCGCCGTGCTCGAGCGTCTGGCTGGGGTATCCTGTTTTCATCTCCCATATGCGCGCCGTCCTGTCGCTCGATGCTGTGAGAACGTAGTCGGTATTGTAGTTGAAGATCGCCGTGTTGACCTTGCCGTCGTGCCTCAGCGGTCGGCAGAGCTGAGTTCCTGAGTGAATGTCCCAGACTCTCGAAGTCCAGTCTTCCGAGGCGGTGACCGCCTTATCTCCATCAGAGCTGAGCGATGCCGATATTACGCGCCCGCTGTGTCCCACGAGGCTGCAATATGTCTCTCCCGTTTCCACGTACCATACCTGCGCCGTTCTGTCGTCGGAAGCAGTTATCACGAGCTTCCCCTCCTGACTGAACGAAGCCGTGTTCACAGCTCCGCTGTGTATGTGCGGCGACAGCAGCAATGTGCCTCCCAGGGCTTCCCATATCCTGCAGGAGCCGTCCGATGATGCCGTTACAGCTCTTTTCCCATAAGGGCTCAGTGCTGCCCTGTTCACCGCGCCGTTGTGAACGAGAGGAGGCGACACAGGACTGCCTGTGCGCGCGTCCCATACGCGCGCTGTGCGATCAGACGAGGCGGTGATGACCAGCTTGCCGTCAGGGCTGAACGAAGCCGACCTCACCTCGGCTCCGTGCCTGAGAGGAGGAGCTGACAGGCGCCCTGTCTTGACATTCCACAGGCGCGCTGTTCCGTCTGAAGAAGCAGTGATCAGAGCTTCATCGTTCGGGCTGAACGATACGTATTTCACCGCACCGCCGTGCATCAGGCGGATTGAATCGACAGGAATCTCTGTTTCGTGCCATATCCTTGCAGTGCCGTCATCTGAGGCGGTAACTATCCATTTCCCGTCCGGGCTGAACGATGCCGATCTGACGATGCCGTCGTGGATCATTTTGAGGTACTGGCAGTCGCCGGTCCTCACATCCCAGATGAGCGCGGTCTTGTCGGCAGATGAAGTGACGACCTGACTGCTGTCAGGGCTGAACTGCGCAGACATGGTCCAGCGGAACTGTCTCATCGGAGGCGAAATATGGAGGCCTGTCCCTGCATCCCATACCTGTGAAGGGTTGTCAAAGCCGCCGGTCAGTATTTTCTTACCGTCTCTGCTGAATGACGCTGTCGAAACCGGATATTTATGCCTCAACGGCAGAGAGGCCGGGGCGCCGCTCCCTGAGTTCCACAGGCGTGCCGTCAGGTCTGACGATGCAGTGACAACCAGTTTTCCGTCCGGACTGAATGACGCTGTATTGACTTTTTCGCCATGCTTCAGCGGAGGAGATGAGGGCCTCCCTGCCGCGGCATCCCAGATCTGAGCCGTGCAATCGCAGGATGCTGTGACTACCCTTTTCCCATCGGGGCTGAAGAAAGCTGTATTGACGATCCCCCTGTGCCTGAGCGGAGGGGAGAGCGCCCTGCCTTTTCCAGTGTCCCATATTATCGCCGTTCCATCTGATGATGCGGTTACAACCCTCTTTCCGTCAGGGCTGAACGAAGCAGATAAGACGTTGCCTCCGTGGCTCATTGCCGGAGTTCCGGCGGTGCCATCCTTTGCATCCCAGACCTTAGCGGTGCCGTCAGTGGAGGCTGTGACGACTCTCTTCCCGTCAGGGCTGAAAGACGCGCAGTTTACAGCATTGCCGTGGGTTAGAGAAGGCGAGACAGGATCTCCTGTCTCCACATTCCATACCCTTGCAGTCCTGTCCCGTGAAGCAGTGACGATCCATTTCCCGTCAGGGCTGAAAGATGCCGATGAAACGGCATCGTGATGCTCGAGGATCGCCTGCAGGCTCAGCCTTTTTCCTCCAAAGCTGTAGTCAACAGCAGACTGGTATCGTGTTGTAAGCTGGTCGAGCAGATGGGCATTTGCAAACCAGAGGAGTGCCGCCCCGAAGCTCTTGCATCTCTGCGCCTCTCTCAAGCCGAATGTGTATATTCTGTTGGCGCGGTAATAGTTGTCCAGCTCTTTTGTCTGCCTGGAGTTGTCCATGTACAGTCTCGCCAGTAGAAGTGTTACAGCTATGAAAACGGCGGTGAGGGCCAGCGGGACTTTATATCTCCTCAGGAAGCATCCTCCGATGTAGAACGGCGTATGGGCTATGCAGGAGAGCGGTTTTTTCTGAAGTCTGTTTTCCAGATCTGACAGTATCTGGACGACGTTCTGATAGCGCTTTCTGGCGTCCAGAGCCAGGCAGTGCTCGACTATCGCTGCAAGATCCCTGTCGACGCGGGGATTCAGCCTGCGAACAGGTATCAGAGGGGAGCGGAGAAGCTCGCTGCGGTATTTTTCGATACGCATTATCGTGCTTTTTTCTTCGCTTATGACCTGTCTTGCCTGTTCTGTCGCTCTGGGTCGCTGGCCTGTCAGAACGTGGTAGGCAGTCGCGCCCAGGGCATATATGTCCCATGAGATGTCCGGCAGTATCTGCGATGCCCCATCCCTTGGAATCTCAGACTGCTCAGGCGGCATATACCAAAGCGTTCCCAGGCTGATCCCCTCTTCGCCGAGGAGGTGAGCCTGTCCGAAGTCCACGAGCCTCGCGTTGCCTTCCTCGTCGAGCAGTATGTTGCTCGGCTTCAGGTCGCAGTGCAGTATGCCCTTTCCGTGAATGTACTGCAGCGCTCTGGCTGTCTGTCTGAACCATTTCGCCGCCTTCGCGATGTCTGCCGCAGGGCCTTCTATGTGGAAATCCATTGAGCTTGAGAGGAGCGGAGTGACGAGGTACGGAGGATTGTGCGAGAGGCTTGCGTCGATGAGGGTTACCACATTGGAATGTTCTGTCACCCTGGCAAGCCGCGATACTTCTTTTTCGAGGTAGGCAGACTCGGAGAAGGTGCGCCGGTGCAGTATCTTTACGGCCACCTTCTGGCGGGTGCTCGTCTGGACGCCGCTCCATACTGCGCCGAAGCTTCCTGCCCCTATGACGCTGATGAGTTCGTAGCCTGGAATGTCGGGCTTTTCTCTGTCGAGGCCTTCAGGACCTTCATCGTAATATGCAGGAAGCTCCGATTTGGAGAGATCGGCGGAGATGCTCTCAGTCTCCTTGTCTCTTTCGAAAGCCATAGAGCCCCACCTCTTGGTTCAAAGCCTCACTGATCTTTTTTCACGTGAAATTGCCAGCGCGGCGCGGTTGTTGGCTTCTATTATCCATTTCGTACAGTGATTCCTGCAGATTTCAGGCGCCACTTTCATATAACTGCATTTCATCGCCTCTCTGCGGGCCTCTCTGAGAGTGTTCCATCGGCCTGCATCGATCGGCCTGCCTCCGTTTCTCCTGCTCCACAGGCAGGTCCAGATCTGATGGTGCGGATCGAGGAGCAGCTGGCTTTTCTGAACATGACATTCACCGGCTTCGATGGAAGGGCGGTAGTACTGGCCCTTTGCAGCGAGAGCCGTCTCTTCTTCTGATGTTCCGAAGATGAAGGCGTTCTCGCGGAGCCATGGGTATCTGAAATGCTCGGCCAGCTCCATTATCGCCGGCGCCGTCTCTGCATTGTAGCGGTGGATTTCAGTCTCTGAGAGGTACTGGTCCTCGTGAAACCGGACAGGCATCATATGGATGTCGTCGACGCCCAGCCCTGCAATCCATCTCAGGTCCCTCATCACCTGTTCCACATTCCCGGCTGAGACGATCTTGTTTATGAACACTCCGGCCTTCACAGCGCCCGTTTCTCGGTATGAGAGCACAGAAGTTATGAAATCGACTGTCCTTCTCCACGCTCCGATCCGGCCGCCGGCCCTGTCCTGCCCTGCCTCGTCAGCGCTGTCCAGTGACACCCTGAGCTTGAGATGCCCGGCCTCGAAGAGCCGTTCCCTGAATCGGGGCAGAGAGAGGTTGTCTGTGCAGCCGTTTGTGCCGATTGTCACGACCAGCCCGTTCTCTGCCGCAACTCCGGCGATATCAGGGAGCCCGTCGAGCATGGTCGGCTCTCCGCGCCCCATTATATCCAGGATGACAGCCCCCATCGAGCGGGCTTCCGCAATGTTTTCAGCAAGCCATCCGGTGTCAATGCTCCTGCGGCTTTCTGCCTTCTGGATGCAGTAACTGCATTTCAGATTGCAGCGCTCCGTGACGAAGATGCTGAGCCTCCTGAGCGGAGGCGCGATATCTTGAAGCTCAGCCCTGCAGGTCTCGAGAAGCATTGCGTCCAGGCAGTCCCAGTAGTCGCAAAGGTTCACTTCAAAGATTGGGTCTTTATGGCTTCTGAGCGTCTCTTCAAAAGACGGTGTCATATCGCGGTAGCGCAGATGGCGCCGGTAGACTACTGTGTGGCTCGGGGCTGCTTCGGTTAATGTCATCGTCTATTGCCTGATCGGTAGATTGATAGAATGATATGACTGCAATACCTGTTTATTGTATCAGAAAGGCGACATCCAGTCAATTGAAAGCAGGGAAAACAGTGGGGACAGCTTACTATTATTAACAACGTTAACATTGTTAACAAGTTTCGAGGGGCAACAGGAAGTTGGGACAGCAAACCACTTTCCGCCTGCATCAGAAGGCGAGGACAGCTTGCTGTTTTTCTGCCGGACTGTCGGCAGCTGTCCATCTCAGATTGCCTCCTTTCCGGCATTTGAAGGAATATTCTGCAGATATGTTGCAATTGTCATGATAATCTGCATTTGACAGGCATGATTCACATGCTTCAATCGGCTGCCCTCCTGGATGTGCTGGAATCAGCACATCGGCGTTTCAGGGAGTCTAACCTGCTTTTTCGATGTGAGGTGTAAATCGATGAGAAAACATTTCAGTGTCTCAGTTTTTCTGGTGCTGGTTCTACTTACGGCCGGGGCTGGCGCGGCGCAGACAATATATGACGACCCATACAATCAGGTGAAAGTCAACACTCCGCACAACGAGGACGGGCAGCTCGACGGGACCTTCCAGGCATATGTATCGTGGGGAGGGAGCAGAGAGCTCCAGCTCAGGATATCGGTGAGCAGGACGCAGCTTACAGTGCATCAGTGCGAGCACGTCAGCGCCACCCAGTATGCAGCCATAGGCAGCATAGAAAACGATGAGCATTTCGTGACGCTGAAATGTGAAAAGTGGACAGTCCGAATAGGCAAGAAGCATTACCAGAAGGCAAGAGTGATGGAGGTGGGCAAAGGCAGCACTCTGAAGGATGCAATGGTCAGCCTGGGCTATAACGAGATCACCATAGCCTTTCCGACAAGAAGTGTCAATGTCGTCATCAAGGACAAAACCAACGACCTCCGCTACGACGATATGATTTATCAGTGCACCGATGCCGGAGGCAGTTACTGGAAGGTTTATGTGAGAAAATAGCCTGGGGCAGGCTGATTCTGTCTGCAGGCTGAAAAGAGCATGCTCCTGACATGTTAACAATCTGTAAATAATGGTAAGCTGTCCCCATTTTTGGAGGGGTGCATGCGCATTCTGTTTGCTTCACACGATTCACTTCCTGCCGCTGCTTCGCTCGGAGAGAGCGTGGTGCTCTGCGATATCGCCTTCGCCCTTCCAATGGCGCCTCCCGGGTTTTCCCTGCATCACGAAAGAACGCGGAGATACTATGAGGAGGAGCTGGAGCGTATTACCGGTTCTTTCATCGACGAGCTGGGCGGGAGGCTCACGCTCTGGATAGACCACCACCTTCACAGAGGATGGGAGCGGTACCGGAACGACAGGCGCTTCCTGCTGAGGCCGCCGTCAGAGGCTCCTGCCTGCGTGGTTCTTGTAGAGGAGAGCCTCTTCTCGAGATATGATCTTGCTGGAGTCGATACGCTAATATGCCACGGCGATCTGGACGGAATAGTATCGGCGGCGCGCTTCCTGCTGGCAGGCAGGAAGCCTTACAGGGAGGCCTGCAATGACGCCGTCGCGGCGGACACGAGGAAGGGCAGGTTGAGCAGGAAGGGACGGAGCATTGACACGATTCTGAGAGCCAGACCTGATGACAGCCTGCGTATGGCCGTTCTGGAGCATCTTACATCAAAAAGACCTCTTCCCGTGGAGATGATAAGGCAGCTCTCCTCCAGGCAGAGCCTCCAGTCGGTTGAAAACAGAAGGCTTGTGAAGCAGGCGCGGAATCTCGGTGCAGTCAGGGTAGTAGATTGTCGGAGCGTCAAAGGGGCCGATGGCGCTGTCAAAAACGAATGCCCTGACCCTGCAGGTGTTCTGTGCCCGCTTGAGAAGGATGGAAAGGCGGTAATCGCCATACATCGCGGTGACCCTGATGATTTGATGGCGGTCGCAGCTCCCTGGGAGGAGCTTTCCCTTCCTGAACTGCTCGGATTGCCTGGAGGCTCGACGCAGAGAGTGACGCTCCGGGCCTGCCATCTGTCGGAGGCTCTGTCACTGCTCGAAGAGAAGGCGCCATGCGGCGCAGGTGCCGGGCTTCCGATGCCTGGGCGGGCGACGCTGGAAGTGACGCGGCGGTGCACGCTCTCATGCCCTCTCTGCCCGGTCGGCAATGGCACGGCGCGGCCGATGGAAGACATGAGCGAGCAGACTTTCAGAAAGATCATAGACGCAGTTAAAGTCTCAATTCAGTCGCTCTGCCTTCATAACTACGGAGAGCCTCTGCTACACGAAGGAATAGCCTCGATGATAAGCTATGCAAAAAACAGCGGGATCCCTGAGGTATCCCTGTCATCGAATGGAAACAATATCACGAAGAGGATCGCTATCGCGCTGGCAGAATCCGGGCTTGACACAATAAGAATTTCTGCAGATACATGTGATGGTGAGGCATATGCCAGATACAGAAGAGGCGGCTCTCTCGAAAGGGTTATCGAAGGCATAGGCCTCCTGAGCTCTGCCAGGCAGGAGCTGGGAACCGGGAAGCCTCGCATCGAAGCGCAGGCCCTTCTGATGAGAAGCACGGAGGGCTCCATTCAAAGCTTCAAATCTGCTTTTCTTCGCGCCGGTGCCGATTCAGTCCGCTGCAAGACATTTAACGCATTCATGTCCGGAGCCGGAATGGCCAGAGAAGCGGGAGAGATGCTGCCGATCGAGAAACGGCACAGCAGGTACGGGACGATGAATCCGAAGCCTGCCGAAAAGAGCGCAGAGATGATTATGTGCTCCTGGCCCCTGGAGGATCTGGTGGTATTGGCCGACGGGACTGTCGTGCCATGCTGCCACGACTTCAACGGCGAATACCCGCTTGGAAAAGCAGGGGAGCTTTCAGAGCTGTGGAATACTGAAGCGCGAAGGATGTTCACGGCTCGAAGGATTCTGGACGCCGCTTCGTTCGAGATGTGCCGCAGATGCTCGAGCGCTGTTCCGGCGCTCTCGAAGAAAAAAGAGGTGGCACTCTGAGCGATGAAAGCGGAAAATTCTAATTCTTCCCAGGCCTGCAAATCAGAGCGCCAGGGGCTTAGCGTGGTCTTCCTTCATCACAACAGGCCCTGGAGCATCGAGATAGCGGTAAAGGCTTTGAAGATGGCGCTGCAAAGCTGGAAGATACCACATCAGCTGATTGTCGCAGACGATGGTTCGGATCTCAGACTGCAGGGATTCCTGGAAAGCCTGGGCTGCGACGAGATCATAGGGCTGCGCAGAGAGGACAGCGGCAACTCCGGAAGCTGTGGAATCAGTGACAGCGGCCTTCACCGGGATGCCGGAGACTCGCGCAATGCCGCCACAACTTACTCGGTGATTCAGGCGGCCTACAGCAGGGCTGTTTACCCGTATCTGCTGCATGTGGAAGATGATTTCTGGATTCTGCCGCAGGGCTTCGACGATCACGGAAAGTGCCATCTGGAAGGCCTCAGTGCCATTCCCGCCGGTGCAGGATCCTGTCCCGACATACTCAGCGCTGCAGCCGGCGTCCTCGAAACAGTAAAGGATGCCCATGTAATAGAGCTTGCGCGAAGCTTTTCGAACAGGAGATATGAGAGCTCGAAGGGAACGGAAAGCTCCTTCTGCAGGATACCATTCAGGGCAAAGATCCATGCAGGCCATCCCCGATTCTATACGTGTGCCTGGCCGCACATGATGAGGACTGAAGAGATTAGATCGATCCAACTGCCTCTGGGACTTGACTGCTGGGATGGCGAGATGAAGATGGGAGAGGCTTTCAACGAGCGTTTCGGCGCAGGTGACTGGGTCTATATGCCAGAGCGCTGCTATTTCTATCACGTCAACATCTTCACCTGGAGGAGGCGCTTCAACCGCTCTGTCAGATACCCGATGATCTGGACAGAGACAGAGTCCATGCAGGGACTCAGCTGGCAGATGGAGCCTGTGGAAGATTTCAACGAAAAGCTGCTGGAGGCTTTCATAAATGGCGATCTGAAAAACGACGTGGATCTTTTCTTTTCAATCCCTGCCGCGGAATACGTCTATAAAATGTTCTATGAAAAGGTGACGCGATGATATACAGGATTGCAGAGCCTCCTCCAGGGGGCAGGGGCGTGGTGGCGCTCTACCCGAGCTGGAGTGATGACGGCGGGCCTGACGAACAGATCCTGCAGAGGCGGAGAGATGTGGCCGTTCTCTTCACGCGCAACTACTCAGGTGAGTTCCTGTCGAGAATAGGCAAACAGCTGCGCAGGTACGGCAGTTACATAGACATAATCTGCGGATGGGAGCCTGAAAAGCTCAGGATGCTTATGAAGCCTTACAGAGACGATATAGAAGTGCTCAGGCTCTCGGCGATGAACTTCAACACGTTCGGGCTCATATCAGAAACGGCCCGGGATTTCGAGAGGGGAGTACGGCGCAGATGCCGCGACATCTTCTTCTCTGTTTCAGAGCGAAGCGACGGTCTCAAGAATGTCGGATTGCTCGTGAGATTGCTGTCGCAGATATCGGCCCCCTGCTCAGTAATCGGATACGGCCGCATGACAGAAAAAAGCCTCAGTGGAATAAGCGGGAACGATCATCTGAGATTTGAGTGGCGCGGAAAGGCCTCTGTAGAAAGAGCCGAAGAGCGCAGGGCCTTCCTGGCAGATCTGGCAGGAAGCAGGTGCCTTCTGGTTACATCGACGGCTGAAGGGTACTGCCGTCTCATCGGCGAAGCGCTGCTGCTCGGAGTCCCGGTTCTGCTGTACAGCAGGATACTCTGTGAGAACTGGCTCCACCTCGATGTCTCGAACTGCCGACTTTTCACTGAGGAATCGTTCAATGACTGCCTGCAGAGCGTGCTTGCCACAGAATGGAGCTTCAGGCCGCCTGTCTATGAAGACGGCAACGAGGCGCTCCGCAGTTTCTGCGAGGATTATCTGGGTCGGAGGGGTTTCCCGCGGCCTCAGACGTGGTATCCCCTTGGATACGGAGCGCTCAATGACAGAGTGATATCTGACGGCAGTTACAATGGAGCAGATTGATGGATATCAGGCAGACGGCCGAAGCATTTAAGAAATACAGTATAAGACAGGAGAGCCGGAGAGGAGGAGAGATGGAGGGCATAACAATAGAGAGAACGCTTTCAACTCCAGGCAGGAGGTATTCAGAATTACTCCCCGCCTCACCATCATCTCCATCTTCCCTTGTTACACTCCGTGTATGATATTCTTCTTGAAAAAGCTTGCCTGATTAGCGGGCATTGGAGTCAAGAGCGGCTTCAATCAGCACAGCATAAGACAGGGAGGAAGGCGGCGATAATGCAACAGGCCAATCCTGGAAATCCGAAGAAGCCGATAGTGCTAACAGGAGCATGGGGCGGAGGCAAGACGACTGTTCTCTCCGAGCTGGCCGCAGAGAGGGGCCGCTACTGTATACTTGCTGAAGCCGCTCCGTCTGCAAGATCTGCAGGCCACGACCCTTCCTCACCCGAATTTGAGCGACACGTTGTGGAATTGCAGCATTCGATGGAAGAAGCCGCATTGCGATCTGCAGATGGATACGAGGCAGTTCTGACGCACCGGGGCTCTCTCGATGCCCTGGCCTTCTGGAGACTCCAGTCAAACCCGGCAGAGCGTTTTTTTGAGATGATCGGCTCCAGCCATTCTGAAGAGCTGGAGCGGTACAGAGCGGTCATACTTCTTCAAAGCGCGGCGCGAGGAGCCCTGGATCGATATCTGTCATACGCGGAAGAGAAGAAAAGGCCGCCTGCCGGAGAGGCCGTGATATTGGAGCTGTTCCTGGAGGAGGCCTGGAGGGAGCATCCATGCTTTTTTTCCATTGCGAACGAAGGAATGACGTGGGAGCGGAAATCAAGATGCGCGAAGGCGATAGTGAATGCCCATTCATCAGGCGCTGAAAGGCCTTCGCTTCGGGATGTAAACTCCAGGCTGGAAGCCATTACCTATCCTTCAACGCATCAGTATATGCTGGATGCATTGGTGTTCGGTTAAGTCCGACCATAATTCAGCCTCAAAGTCCGATTACGATTAGGATCTAAGAACTCATGGACAAGATGATTTTCCAGATCTTTCCACCATCTGATGACCTCCCTGTCAGCTG